>Ga0307516_10001749_pt1 | contig 29881 bp, 25 predicted proteins | sample 19_EM_MG_FD_203310 | JGI IMG/M metagenome (GOLD analysis project Ga0307516, IMG submission 203310) | Populus trichocarpa ectomycorrhiza microbial communities from riparian zone in the Pacific Northwest, United States - 19_EM | ecosystem: Host-associated > Plants > Roots > Unclassified | place... | reverse complement strand
TCAATGTCATCATAAATCCTTCTTTGAAGCCCATTTCAATCATCTTCTCCATGCGTTCAAGGGATTCATTATAAATACTAACACTCACTTTTGTCTTTCCGTTTTCTTCGCTGAAACTCAGATCCCATTCAGAACCCGGCAACTCAGGGTTTTCATCTTTATCTGCAAAAGCATTTAAAAATTTAAAATTGGTTTTCGGGCTAATGGAGGTATATTTTTGGATTGACCAACGCTCTTGTCCTTCCGGGCTTACCATAGCATAAAATCTTCGTCCACCAACTTTAAAATTCATAACTTTTGTTTTTGAGGCAAAGGGTTTGGGTGCCCACCATTGATCAAGAATTTCCTGTTTGGTAAAAGCATCCCATACCAGCGAAAGATCGGCATCAAATTCCCTGTTTATAAATGCTGTTTTTTTTGATTTGTCCAGCGTAAAATCAAATAGTAAGTCGTTCATTTTTTTTGTTTTTTAATTGTTGATAATACTTTGTCCAATTGATTGAAGCGGGTTTCCCAGATTTTTCTGAATTGGTCAATCCATTTATCAATCTCTTTCATTTTTTGAATTTCAAGTGAATAATAAATCTCCCTGCCTTGTTTTTCCTGTTTTACCAGTTCACATTCTGTTAGTATGCGAAGGTGTTTAGAAACAGATTGTCGGGTAGTGTTGAAGTTGTCAGCAATGGCGTTCGGTGTCATTGCCTGCAATGCAATTAAGGTAATAATTGCCCGCCTTGTCGGGTCGGCTATTGCCTGAAAAATGTCTCGTCTCATTTTATTTAAATTTTTACTTGCGCAGCTAATCGGTTGCAAATATATGCGCAACTTATCGGTTTCGCAAATTTTTTTGCAAAAATATTTTTTTAAAGAGAAAAAGTGGGAAAGTTAACCTGGTAGCGCCCTATTTTAACGTAACATCCAGGTAAACAGAATGACGCCCGTATGTTTCATAAAATGGTTTAAATACCACATCATCAATCGTGAATTGTAACTGCTGAGGATCGCCTTTAATCGACTTGCCTATATCTCCGGCATCCAGGGTTATTTTACGCCATTCTTTTCTTGCTTCGGGCTCCTGGGCTACCAGCAATATCGGTCCGTAAAACAGACTGGCTATGTTCTGCTGATCCATGATCGGATCCAGGTGAAACTGGAAAGGCATTTTCAATTCTATCATATCGCCATCTTTCCATGTGCGGGTTATTTTAAGGTAACTGCCCGGCTTAGCCTGAAGCTTTTGTTCTTTACCGTTGATCTTCACAAAGAATCCTTTGGTAGCCCAGCCTGGCACACGCATATGGAGATCAAATTTCCCGCTACCCTTAATAGTCAGACGGGTGTTGTCTTCATTTGGAAAATTTGTTGTCTGCTCCACCGTTACATGGCGTTCTGTCCATTCCAGTGTAGAGGGTACGTATAGATTGACATAAAGCGCCTGGTTGTCCTTGCTTTTAAAGTAAATGGAGTTTTGCAGTTTGGTACTGCTCTCTATTGCTGTGCCGTTGCAACAGGTAAAGCCTGTCATATTCGGATTGCCAAATTGTTTGATAGACCCGGGTCTCAGCGGTATGTGATAGGTATTGCCAGGGTTGTCCTGAGCTACAGAAGCCAGAATGTCGTTGTACAATGCACGCTCGTAATAGTCCATTAACTCTGCCTTCTGATCGAAGAGGAACAGGTCACTGGTCAGTTTTAGCATATTGTACGTGGCGCAGGTCTCGTTCTGCCCTCCGGCAGCAAATCCGTTCTCATACAATGTTCCAGGCTGACTAATAAAACATTCCGCATTGTTGGGATTCCGTGCGCCTGCAACTCCTCCGATACTGTACATATAATCATTGACGGCTTTATACCAGAAGTTATCGGCTATTTTGTAATATTCCGGATCATTAGAGACACGGTACACTTCCATACTCCCTACAATTTGAGGTATATGTTGATTGGCATGCAATCCACGGAAAATATCTACATTTTTAGCGAGCCCATTCGAATGCGCTGTATCTCCAAAGAACACTCTGACATTATCAAATGAATGAGCTGTTGTCAAGTAATTCGGTTTACCGGTAAGCCGGTACAGACGGGCCATTACCTCATTCATACCTCCATACTCGCCTGCAATGTAGGTATTCCACATTTTAATCAGCGTGTCCTTTGGCACCTGGCTCAGGCGGCCATATACCCAATCTCCCATGCCGGTAGCTATTTCAAGGGCTTTTTTATTACCGCTCACTTCATATACATCCAGTAAGCCGGCTAAAATTTTATGCAACGTATAATACGGCGCCCAGATCTGGGTCTTCTGTCCTCCATACTTGGCTCCTTTTTCCAACATGATAAACTGATCCGGAGGATAAGCGCTGATGAACCCTTTTCCCCAGTTCCAATAATCGTTGCGGATGCCCGTATCGCTCAGGTCCGAACTATAAATCGATTTTCCAGGGCCATAGGGTACCGCCGCGGGATCGGACACAAACGCTCCACCTGCTTCTTTCGCCTTTCCGGACATTTGTGATAACTCGTAGAGCGTATTCACCGTATACTCCATTTTTCCGGCGAAATTGGCCTGAAGCGCCTTGTCATATCCTGTGCCGGCGTAGGCTTGTGCAATGGCCGAAAGGTAATGTCCTGTAGCATGCCCCCTTAATTTGGTGTCCCGGCTGTCCCAGACGCCCAAAGGCTTCGCCCCTTCAGGTTGTTTCTGACCAAAAGCATGGCGGAACATATAGAGAAAGGAGTTAGGATCGGTGGTAGCTAATGTTCTTATAAACTTATCTCGATTTTCGATAAATTTTGTTTCGTGGCCGTGAGCATCGCTTTTTAGAGAGACCTGGTCCAACTTAAACACCTCCAGTTTTAAACCTGGCGTAGTTGATTTGCCGGGTTCTTTTATGGTGATAAATGCCTTTGGTTGAAAAGTTGTTCCTGCAACACGCCCGGTAACAGTATAGCGTCCGGGCTTAAGCACTGCGCTATTATCGGTAGCGGCAGGCCACAGTACCCGTACTTTGGGCCCTTTCCCTTTCATTTCATCCTTGTAAGTTCCTTGTACGTAGCTTGGTAATCTTGGCAAATTTCCTACTTCTGTTTCCACCTCCACATCGGATACCTGCGTTAAATAAGTATTGTAAAGCTGTGCCTCGTTTGCAGGAAACTGAGGAAGAGGATCCTCGGCACGTCTGCCCGTCGTATTTACCACGCCTTCATTGACGCCTCTGCCTCTCCGGGCATTGTTATAGATGCCGGCAACCTGTCTTTCACTCAGGGGAACCCGGTAAATACGAAAATCATGTATCAGGGCATTCAGATAGGGATCTCCAGGAAGCAGCGATTTTCCAATATAAAGCAGCTTTTCCCCGGCTTGCTGACCGAATACCTCTGTTAACTCCTTGGGGATGTCCTTGACTTCGCCCACCTGCTTACTATCGGCATAGGTGATCATCGATTTTGAAGGGACATCGATCACTATGACCAAATGAGCCCACTTATTCACTTCTATAGCCGGGGAAACCGCTCCGTTCTTATTAGCTTTTTCTGTTGTTATCAACGCCTGATAGCCTTGCTGGGCATTTGTCCCAACAGGGGCCGCAAAAAAATGTTTGCTGGCATCCTTTCCGAAATCAAAAAAACGTTGGCCGGTTTGGCTCGAACGCAAGTAGATCCATCCTGATATACTAAGCGATTCTATATCTGTTAAAGCCTCTCCCGGGATCGTCACAAAAGCATTGTCCCCGGAGAGCGACAAAACCTTTCCAAACCGGCTGTCATCCACAAATTTGACTTCTGCGCCTTGAGATTTGGCTTGCAAATTATTTCGCGACCAGTCTTTGAGATCTCCATTGAACATATATCGGGCGATCATTCCCGTTTCACCGATCCCATCCAATATCTGGTCTCCATTTTGTGCCTGAGCGGTGTTAACACCCTGGGTCAAAACAGCAAGGAACAGGATGACAGGCAAGAATACTTTGGACATTTTCATATTTAAATAATTCAGTATTTGATAACTCCCAATAAAACTAGGAAGAATGCGTATGTTGCTATTAGTCTATTTTAACTAATAATCAATTGATATTAACAGGTATCCTGTCTGAAAACCAAAGATATGCCCATGTTGTTGTTTAGGGAAAAGGGTGTTTTAACGGGTAGGGATTTCAAGATTTAGATCGTACTTTAAAGGATTATATCGTATGGGTCGGATCACGGTAGAAACCCAACTGTAGTATAACGGCTTAAATAAGCCCATAGCCAAAATGCGAGAGAAGTCATTTACTGATTCGCTTGCTTCCCTTGAGTCATTGGAAACGTTCATCTGACACCAGATATGATCTAATATGAAAAAATACCAGATTGGAAGCCTTTTTCCCAATACAAATGCGAACAGGGCTGCATATTCGCCTATGGCTTTTTGCATCACACTTCATACCATTTCGTCCAGTCAATTAAAACAACTTAATCCAAAAGTAGTAGGTCATTCTGGGCAAAAGAAAATATTATACCACGAAATGCGCCATCATATTGATCACCTTTCGACTATTTGGGGCCAAGCTAGGATTATCAGTCTTTATGAAGCAGTGCAGGCAAAATTTTCTAATGATGAACATCAATTTCATAAAATAGTAACTTATAAAGTAGAGGAAAAACAGTTTCATTATAATTCCTACTACACGGTCGTAAGAGGTTTGGCCGATTATGGTACGCCCTTGGATAGGTGGAAATTCCAAATAACATGCGGTATCCGGTTTAATTGCAGAGGAGAAGTGCAACCTGATAATCCACTATTATTTATCCGGTTTACTGACCCTTTGCAGAAAATGAGCATTCGAGCTCCGATCACAATTGGAAGTCTTTTGGAAACGAATGCGATCTATGAAGAGACAGTTGTTGAGCAACAGGTGATTGGACAAATAGAAGCAAAATCACGGAACAAAGCGAAGGAAGAATATATAAAGAAAATGATGCGTGATTTATTGTACAATCAAGAAATGGCCGAATACAATTGTGTCGTTCATTTGGTTGCAAATATCCTTGGAATAGGAGATGCGTATGAGGCATATTCCGTTGCGTCCTCCATCGCTACATTGGTTATGAACTTACCTCGTGAAGTAGATAAAAATGTACCCGTGGCTCAGGAATATATTGATATATGGCAAGAACGGGTAGACAGATTCATAGAACAACATAATTTGGGATTCCTTTTTTTAAACCTCGTGAATAATTACAAACAATTGTACCTTAATAGCAAAATTTTTAGTTTGGCTGATTTACTCGCCTGTAACAATCTGCCGACACAAAATGATTTGGAAGCCATTGTTCTGCAAAAACTGCAGAATAATCTTCATCAAGTACCAATGGAGGCTACCTTTTTTAGGCAACATTTGGAGGCTGGTATTGTATTATTTAACATGCGCGGTATTGACGGAAAGAGAGTTTCATTAGTAGATACGATTCAAAGTGGTAAGTATATTCCTTTTATTGTCTCTCGCAATGATTCCTTTGCCGCAGGAATTACAGTCTCTGATGCTCTTGGTAATCCAGATGTAATAAAAAATATTGATATTTATGATTGGTATCACCTGGCTAACGAGCTCAATTTAAATATGGAGGAATTTTACCAGGTCTGTGGCATATGATTCAAAATTGCGGATGAGTCGCTCTTTTTAAAAATATTCATTACGCGATCACTTTTAACCAATTCTGAAAACTGTTCTTCTCGACAACTATCTGGTTGTCTTTTTTCAGGTTTCATGACCAATAAAATGATTTCACCTGCCCCTTTTAAACTTGCGATTGAGTTCGTAATAATTAAATTTGATTCGAATTCTATACGATCTCGTCTTCGAATGCTTCGGCATTAGCTTAAGGCTTTTTTGCATTCGATACGCGATGAAAACATGTGCTATCATCAGTAGAAAAACAAGCTTTAATTCAAAACCATGGCAGATCAAGAAATACTAATTAAAGCCATTTTGGAGGTAGTACTTGGTCAGAAGGCACTTTTATCGTACTTTGATTGGTTAGACAATAAGCATCTACCAAATAAGTTTAAAGAACACTCTGTGTGGATAGATAACATTTTCTTTGAGTTGCAAGGCGATAAGCTAGGTAATGAACAAAAAAGACGGAAGCTTTTAAGACCTGACGCATATTTTGGAGGAACTTATAATTTCATTTTTGAATTCGACGAAGTGCAGCATTTCAGTACGTTGCGATTTCAGACCTTGGATAAATATCAATCCTATTTCCCGCTAAGCTTTTCTTTAGAAGACTGGAAAAGCTATTGCAAGCAAAATAGCCTCAAGGCTGACAGATCCTTCGCTCATGGTCGGCCGAGAGATTTTAACTTCAAAGGAGGTCGAATGGCACAACGAGCCTACTTCGATTGTTGCCGTGATATCCTGCCACCACTCTATGGCCTCAACCCTACTTTACGGATCTGTGAGTTTGAAGTGGCGGATGTTCATATTAATAATAATGAAGCATGTAAAAAAATAGAGCAATTGCTGAAACAAAAACTTATCACTCTGATTTCGAAATGATGAAGAAAATACTTATAGATGATAATCATTGCAGCCAATGAGTAGCTGTCAAGTCGTTTTTCAGTAAGTACTACGCAATCTTGGCAAAAAGGATCTTGAGCATTTTTGCTCTATCGGGTAAGAGAAATTCAATATACCAGATAGCATCGACATGAGCATTACCGACAAGACTTCCACCTAATAAATAATTTTAAAATTAAATAAAATGAAGGAGCGAAAATCTGATCGATTTATAATGCAGGATCATTATAATAGGATGGAACTGGAAGATGCCAAATTCATTCTCGACCACGCTGAAAAGCAGTTGAAGGATACATTAGACACCAACACATTAATTATCGGCAGGCTTACAACACTCGTAACAATTACTACCGCTCTTTTAATCGGGTTAATGGGATACGCTGTAACTAGAGTTGACACCCATAGTCCTAAAGATTGTCTTTTTATCACAGCCGTATCGGGCATATTTTATCTATACATCCCTGCGACTTTAATTGTCGTAAATTTCATGTCAAAGAAATATGCTCTACCCGGTTCTGAACCAAAAGATTTTTTCGTGGATCAAACATTCGCTGATCAAAATAAACCATATCTCAAAGCAATATATTGCAATGAGGTAATTGAATATCAGAAAAGAATTAAATACAACAAGAAAAAGAACAACCGGAGGTGGAATCTTTTCAATATTGCACTCATCTTGATCCTCCTCTCACCCCTAGCCCTTTATCTCATCTACACCTTAGTTACTCCCTTGAGCTAACGTCTCTAGTACTAATCGCTTCAGAAGGTAGTCCCTTATTTTCAAGAGCGTTTGAGGTAGTATTGATATCCAAACCACCCCATACCTGTGGTTCTATTGGCTGCGTTGCGGATTGTGGTGCAGGCTGGGGATTAGGTTGTGGGTTTGCCGTTTCATCTGCCATTATATAATGATTTCCAATAAAGTTACCAATAAATAAGTGAAAGCCTATGTCAATTGATGAGAATAACATTATCACACCATCACTCTACAATGGGGGTGATTGAAATTGTGACCATACCATTTTGTTTCAAAAGCTTCTACCCGCCCACTAGGACCAAAAATTCCGGATAGATCGTGGGGGTAGTGGCCAACAAAGAACTGGCCATTGTGAATAAGCTGATCTCTTAGGCGCATATGAAACCGGAAACACTGTATTCTACCTTAGCACACGAGCATCGCCATCCTAAGTAATTGATAATCGGTGCCTTATTGTTCTAAAGCTGGAAATAAATATACTGTTAAAATGGAGGTAGGAAATGGGGTGGCAATGAGATTGGTTTTTCAAAATGAAAAATGCTTGATAAATTTGAAGATACAGCCCAATTTAAATGGCTGTAACCTTAGCTATGAAAGAAATCCTTAAGAATGCAAAGCCGGTTGGCGGCCTTGTCGTTTTCGCCAACCTGCTCAAAAGACTGCCGCTTGCAAAATATGCTTCCCCGGATGGTCGCAAAAAACAACTTTTAGGCGTTTTCGATGGAACTCCTTTCCAAAATGAAATTTCATTAAATTTTGCAGTTCAGAGCCGAAAGAAAGAAATCGAATGGCTTTGCCTCTACCTCCCTGCTCTTCTTTTTGGATATGGTATGCTGTCCATCCTCTATGCAGGAATCAGCCTTCATGCTACCAAATACGCTTTTTTAAGCATTTTCCTTTTAGTGTCCCTGGCCGTCTCGTTCAAAATGACTTTTTACAAAGAGTACGAGGAATTGTGCAAACGGTTAATGCTGACGGCTGAAGAACTCAGGAAGAATATGCTGGCCCAGATGACTGAAAAGATAGTATTAGAAAGTAACGAGAAAGTGAGTGTATTAAGGCAGGAGGAACCGACTATTTTTCAGGAAGAAATGTCAGCATTGCAAGGAGTGTCAATTTTGCAGGAAACAAGACCTCAACAAGAAGAGACCCTGGTATTGAAACAAGAGGAAAAGGTATTGCCTGATCTGCAAGAACAGGTGGGTGAGCCTGCTAAAAGGTTGCTTTACGGAGAGGAACTGAACTTGCTATGGGAAGAACTTGGGGAAGGTTTTCAAAAAGGAAGAGTACCCCTCTTCTTATTGGATCAACTGATTAGATGGGAATGTAAAAAGCCATCCATTCATGATCCTGGGGCAAATATTGCAAATTCGGTACGGATCCCCGGTTGCAAGCCTAAAAATATAATAAGCAAATATCCTGATTACTGGAGTCGGGAGGCTCTCATCATAAAAACAGGCAATAGTAAATCCACTCACTTAAAATATCTTCGAATTCTCCAAGAATATTATAACAAAATTGACGATCTGGCATTATACAACCAGGCCAAGGATCTTTCCTCCTTTATTACTTCCATAAAAATTGAAAGAAAGATGCGTAAAGATGCATCTTCGGCTTAAAAGCCACGTCTTCACTGTGTTTTAGAAAACCAGGCATCGTATTGGCGGGTTGATTGGCATATGAAACCATTTCCATTATGCCCATTCCCGCCATGGGGGTTATACCGAATTTTTCCCGGAACACGCCGGGCAGTAATCCTTTTTGGTATACCCCCCTAAATGGTACGAAGTGAAGAAAGTTGTGAAGAATATTAATGTATGCCTGTCCATCTATTTGAGCCCGGAAGAGTGCGAGAACCTGCATAAACGGATGATCGCCACTACCTGCCGGAGCAAGAGTGAATACGCCCGCAAGCTGCTGTTTGGCAAACCAATAAGGGTACTGACCCATAATGAATCCATCGATGACCTGATCGAGGAATTGGTGGGGTTGCGAAGGGAACTGGCGGCTCTACTAGCGAAGACGCTCCTTACGGAAGCCGAAAGAGGCCGGCTGCAGCCATTAGTAACAGAAATCAAGGAAAAAATCAATCAATTGGCCGACTATGTTTGCAAGAGTAAACTATAACCGAAGTATCCGGCATACGCTGGGTTACAACGAACAGAAATTGCGTCAGGGTAAAGCGGAATGCATCCTGGCTGAAAATTTTATGAAGGACCCGGAACTACTCAACCGGCAGGATAAACTGTACCGGTTCCAGCGGCTTCATGTCCTGAACGAAAAGACGAAGGCAAATACCCTGCATATTTCCCTCAGTTTTCATCCCACGGAACGATTTGGTAATGATCAGATGAAGGAACTGGCCAGGCAGTATATGGAAAAACTCCATTTGGATCGCCAGCCTTACCTGGCCTATCGTCATAACGATACCGGCCATCCCCATATGCATATCGTCAGTACCCTGATCCAGCCTGACGGAAACCGTCTGAAACTTGATCAGATCCTCCGCTACCAGTCCTTACGGATCACCAAGGAGCTGGAAGAGCGTTTTTCGCTTGTCCGGTTTTATCAACCCGGCAGTTTGCCTGCCCAAAAGCTGAACCAAACCCTACCCCGGAAAGTGATCTATGGCGAGCCGGGAAGGAAGGAGGCCGTGGAGCGCGTATTGGATCATGTACTCAACCAGTATAAGTACAGTTCCATGGCCGAACTAAATGCCGTACTCCGGCTTTATAACGTAAAGGCCAAGATCGTATGGGAAGACCCGTCATTAAGTAAGGCAAGGGGATTAATGTACCATACCCTGGATGAAAAGGGCCACCTGGTGGGGCTTTCTTTCAAATCCAGTTCTTTCCCTTCTAAACCAACCCTAGGAAAGCTCGAACAGAAATTTGCGCTCCACCCATTCCTTCAGCAAGAAGAATTGAAGAAGCTGACCCTATCCATCGACTGGGCATTTGCCGGAAAATCGATCGAATGGGATACCCTGCGAAAGAACTTACAGAAAGAAAAGATCCACCCTATTCTTGAAAAAGACAGGGCAGGGAACTGGCGGAATATTTACTATGTAGATGTAGCCAACAGACGCGTCTATGATGGAGAAAAAATAGGAGGCCGGTATAACTGCCCATCCATCCAGGCTCGATGTGCCCGTGAAGAAGGGCTTCGCCTGGAGCAATCCCTACAATTAAAGAATCAACAAAAATTAAAATTTCATTTATGAACAGCAACATTCAAACAGAAGATAACAGAGGTATGGAGATGATGCTCATTGGGGTAAGTGTTTCTATCTTGTTGTTACATTTTTACAGATATTGTCCTCTACTATTTAGTAATTTAATCCCCCCCGAAGGGATCGTTGGCAAACTGGTGACTAATTTTTCGAAGATGCCCATTTTTGATGGGGTCTTTGGAAGCAAGCTGCTGGCCCTCACAGTATTCGTGTTCTATGTAATTACGGATACCAGGAAAAATAATAAAAATTCCGAGTGGCGTCCTGCCTTGATCTGCTTTTTGGCCGGAGTGGTGGCTTATTTTCTGATGTACCCGGCAGAGGAAGATATCGCGCATGACTCCATCTATATACTTATTTGTACAGGAGGCTATATTGCAGCTATAACGGGTAGTGCAAGATTGTGGTTGTTCCTGAAAGGTCCCTGGAAGAGCAGGGATGTTTTTAATAAGGAAGGCACCAGTTTCCCCCAGCAGGAAAAATTGATCGAAACGCAATATTCCGTTCACCTGCGGGGTGAGTACTGGTGGACGGGGAAGCGGCGGAAAAGCTGGATCAATATCGTCAATCCAAGACGTGGTACGGTGGTCATGGGATCACCCGGATCGGGAAAATCCTGGTACGTTATTGAAAACATGACGCGTCAGTTCATTGAAATGGGTTTCTCTCTTTTTGTCTATGATTTCAAATACCCCAGTCTTACCCATCTTGTTTATAATCATTTCCTGAAATACAGGGATCGATATCCGGAGAAAACGGAATTCTTTACGATCAATTTCGATGATCTGTACCGAAGTAATCGTTGTAATTGTATTCATCCATCGACGCTCGACGATATTGCCGATGCCTTCAATGTGAGCGAAACTGTCCTTTTAAGCGGGAATAAATCCTGGGTCGGCAAGAGAGGAGAGTTTTGGATAGAATCGCCTATCAACCTTCTGGCCGGTGTTATCTGGTTTCTTCGGAAATATGAAGGGGGCAAATATTGCACTTTGCCGCATGTCATAGAATTGATCCATACTCCTTATGAACAACTTTTATCCGTTTTGAGCACCGAGCCGGAGGTCGAACACCTGATCAGTACTTTTAAATTTGCATTGGAGAACAAGAATATGGAATTGGTCGATGGAATCTTTGCCTCTGTTAAGACACCCCTTGACAAACTGATCTCGCCTGATCTTTATTATATCCTTTCAGGCGATGATTTCGAGCTCGACATTAACCATCCACAGGCCCCAAAGATCTTTTGCCTGGGCGGAAGCGTCAAGAAGCAGGAAGCTCTGGCGCCGGTGCTGTCGCTTTATATCGACCGGACTTGCCACTTGATCAATCGCCAGGGGAAATACCCTTCATCTGTAATTTGTGACGAATTTCCCACGGTAAGGGCTACCTCCATTTTAACAGTAATGAGTACTGGCCGGGAGAATAATATCTCCTCCTTGATCGCCTTCCAGGATTTCAACCAGTTGAAAATTAATTATTCCGAAGCAGAGGCCAACTCGTTGCTGAACATACCTGGAAATATTATCTGCGGGCAGGTGCATGGGGAAAGCGCCAAGCTGGTGAGTGCGCGTTTCCTGCCGATCATGCAAACACAGATATCCCGGTCCGTTAATAGCCGAGATACGTCCGTCAGTGAATCAGAACGTCCGGGAACAGCCATTTCGCCGGCAACCCTTTCTAATCTATCGTCAGGAGAATTTGTAGGCATTTTAGCGGATGATCCGGAGAAACGTACAGAACTGAAGGGGTTTCACGCGCATATAATCAATGATAAAGCAAGCCTGGAAAAGGAAAAAGCAAACTGGCAGGAGCTGCCTGAGATAGGGAAACTGGACGAAATGACCATAAATAATAATTACCATCAAATTAAACTGCAGATCCGGAACCTGGTAAAGAATGAAATCAGCCGTATAACGCAAGACCCGGAATTGTAGAGAAGAGTGATTATCTAAAACACTGAATAGAAGGGTAGGGGGATTAAAAGGCCGCCTCATTATTTATGAGACGGCCTCTTGTTTACTTTTCTTTTGTGAACACCCTTTGGCCGCCGCTGCGTTTTAGGGTCATCTGGCTTTTTGAGGCGTCGAACTCGACGACCGCACCCCCGATCTTAAATTTATCCTGGGCCGTCGCCTCGAGTGGACCAGGGGATTCCCGCCCCGGCTGAATGAAAAGCGTTGAGCCTTCCCGGGTGATCGTAAATTTCACGGGTGCCTCCTGGCTCGAATAAACTCCGACATAGGTGTCCAGAACTTCCGTGCTGACGGTGATGGATTCGAAGGCAGGGATCTGAAAAGGTTTATCGTAGTAGATGTCGATAACGCCGCTGATAATATCGTGTACGGGGTACACCTTCGCGTTCGTAGTATAGGCCACCGTCAGCTTTTCCTCTGGCAGGTAAGCCAGCCACGCTCCATAGTTGTCGCCTCCGCCCGTATGCCCGTAGAAAGTCTTGCCTGCAAAGGTGAAGGGTTCCATTCCCAGACCGTCGCCGTCCTTTATCGTTCTCATCTGATCGAGACTCCCTCTTGACACGATCTTTCCGTCGAAAAGTGCCTGGATGAATCGGGCCTGGTCGTTCGGTGTCGAAATAATCGCGCCCGCGCTGAAGAGAATGCTTGGATGGGTTTCGGGTACCTGTTTCCAAACACCTCCGAAGCTCATATAAGTAAGCGCTTCGTTTTTGGTCACATCGATCTTTCCGGTCGCCATATAGGTATCCCGGAGCCCGATCCGGGAGGTGATCCTTTCCTCAAGAGCTTCTGCGTACGATTTGCCGGTTACCTTTTCCAGGATAAGACCTAAAACAAGATAGCCCGAATTGCTGTAGAGATGCTGAGTGCCCGGTGCAAAATCCGGCCTGGCCTTGACAATAAGCCCGAGCATTTCATCCTTCGTCATCGGGGTCGTGTTTATGTTCCCCTGGGAGTTCTGCTCGCGTCTCACGTTAGGGATGCCGCTGCGATGCCCTAGTATATGCCCGATGGTAATTTCCCGGGCATTTGGGATCTGCGGGAAAAAATGGTCGAGCGTATCGGTCAGCTTCAATTTTCCTTCCTCGACAAGCTGAAGGATCATCGCAGTCGTGAACATTTTTGTGATCGAGGCGATCCGGAATCTGCTGGCCGAAGTCAAAGGTTTCATTGCCGTTCCATTGATCTGCCCGTAGCCGATCGTGCGGGCGTAAAGAACCTGGCCGTCTTGGACGATGATCAGACTTCCCATCGCCTTATTCTTTTCGGCGAGCCGGTCAAGGAACAGGTCAAGTTTGGCCTTATAAGGCTGTGCAAAGGCCGCATGACCGGATAGCAGTATAAATAGGATCGCTGTTATCCCCGCGGTTCTTAGGAGCGCAGTTCGCTTTTGTGACTGAATCTTTTCCATAGTGTTTTATTTTTTCATAGCCGTTGAAGCTGGGGTAAAGATACAAAAGTACTTTGAATTACAAAGTACTTTTGTAAAAATCATATCCTGTGGATATCTTGTTGATTTTCATATAGGGATAAGTGATTTAATCGGTTCAAGTATGTAACTTTAAATATGAGGTCAAAATATTTCCTGCTTCTATTGATACCTTTTCTTTCTAAGGCAAACATCGTTGTTGCGCAGGAACCCATTAAACATACAAGCCCAATCCTTTCGATGGAACGTGATTCCGTTACTTTTTACGATCGTCTTGATACACTATTAAAAAGCAGCAAAATAAACCGTGTAAATAAGGATAGTACTTTTAACTGGATGCCCGGTAGCTGGACAATTGAAGCAAAAGGGTATGCCAAAATTGGATTTCGGGGTAAAAAGGAATTCAGATGGAATGAACCCAATGCAGAATACCTGGTAGATGAAAATCACGCTGTTTTTATTGTATTTAAAGACAGTACAACGCTTAGGAGCCGATCAGGTGATCAAAAAGTTGTACGGCCTCCACAGGTCATATTACAGTATGACAACTATAGCAAAGTATGGGTATTGCAGCCAGGATATTCTGGCCTGTATGATTGGGGTTCATTAGTATCAAATGGTTGGGAAGGAAACAAAATTATTTTTACAGGAACCATTTCCCTTAGCGGATTAAAAATTAACGAAAGGGAAACCTGGACAAAAATATCGGATAATGATTTTCATATATTATATGAAGAAAACTTGTCGGATAACAGTTGGTTTGTCATAGAGGAGAATTTTTTTACTAAAGTAAAATGAATCGGGAATGTGAAGATGAATACGTTTTGATCATCATTGCTTTATAATCAGCCTTCGTACAATGTTCGTATCGAGAACAAAGATGCAATAATTGAGTAAATATCTACCATACAACAATAGATCGCGCCATTGCGACACCAAAGACCTCCACGTAACTTTACATCCGGAATAGAACATTCCAGTGCCGGGGTAAACTATTGTTCAATAATTCTCAAAGCATATGAATACCAATTCCTCTACCTCGTTTTCTGCCTCCTACCGGGCCTTTATGACCGCCCTGTTCGTAGGTATCGCCGATGCCTTCCTCTGCCTCATCTATAATATCATCTACCGGAGTGGCAACCCCGATTTTTCTTCGGCGATCATCAACGTCTCCTACATCATCTTCGGAGTCATCGTTCTTCTTGCCATGATCGGACTAATTTACATGTTTGCGCTGCGCCTTTTCCAACACGGGAATATCATCTTCATCGTCCTCTTGATCGGCCTGACCATCCTGTCGATATCCGCTATCCATTCGGGCAGCTTTTCCGCCGACCCGGTGGAAAGTCAGTCTTTACGCGGAGAGCTTACCGGCATAACGGTTATCATCGGCATGAGCGCTGCAGCAGGTATACCACTCCTGCACGGTAGCCATAAGTTCGAACTATACGTCGTCTAAGCTTCGCATCCTGAGGGATGCGTAAGCGCTTTTTTGAGAATGAACACCACTAAGTATGAAAAAAAGAACTTTAGGCCTTTTACTGTTGACAGGAAGCGTATTTAGCTCACAGGCACAAAAAGGAACCGTCCTGGTTTATGGGGTTGGTGGCATCCACAGGGAAAAGGAGCCGAATGATGACAAGACTACCGTATTCACTATTAACCCGGGGGTCGGCTACCAATTCACCGGGAACTGGACGACGGGGATAGCAGGCAGCTATGGACGGCAGAAATTTAAACCGGAAACAGGCGCCGAAAACAGGACGGATACTTATAAACTGGGCGGATTTACCCGTTATACCCATACTTTCAATGCCATACGGACAGTTTCGACATGAATTTTGGCCAACAGGTCGGAATTGGAATATCTAAGAATTTCGGTAGGAAAAAATAGAGGACTGATACAAGTTATTTGCTATCGCAAAAAAGGGCGCCCGAACGGGCGCCTTTTGTATTAATTGGATGGGATGATCTGGAATCATGCTCTATCAAACCTGTCCAGATTCATCACTTTATTCCAGGCCGCTACAAAGTCTTTCACGAATTTGTCCTGCGCATCTGCGCTTGCGTACACTTCGGCAATGGCTCTCAGTTCCGAGTTGGAGCCGAATACAAGGTCTGCACGGGTGGCTGTCCATTTTGTAGCACCGCTGATACGGTCACTGCCTTCATAGATCTCCTTATCTGCGGATGCCGCTTTCCAGGCAGTCCTCATGTCCAGCAGGTTTACAAAGAAATCGTTGGTAAGCAGGCCCGGACGGGACGTAAAGACACCATGTTTGGAGCCATCGAAATTGCTGTTCAATACACGCATGCCGCCCACTAATACGGTTAATTCAGGCGCTGTAAGGGTGAGCAGTTGAGCCTTATCTATCAGCAAGGCTTCGGTAGACGCAGGAAATTTTGATTTGCGGTAGTTGCGGAAACCGTCAGCAATGGGTTCCAGGTAACCGACTGAATCGACATCGGTTTGTTCCTGTGAAGCATCCATTCGACCAGGTTTAAAAGGAACGGTGATCGTAGGTCCTGCATCTTTCGCTGCCTTTTCAATACCTGCGCCACCAGCCAGTACGATCAGATCTGCCAGCGAAACTTTTTTACCGTTTGCCTGCGCGGCATCAAATTCTTTTTTTATGCCTTCCAGCGTGTTCAATACCTTTTGCAACTGGGCTGAATTGTTTACCCGCCAGTATTTTTGGGGAGCCAGGCGGATACGGGCGCCATTGGCGCCGCCGCGCTTATCAGAACCACGGAAGGTGGACGCTGAAGCCCATGCGGTGGATACCAGTTCAGCTACGCTCAATCCCGATGCCAGCACTTTTGCCTTCAAGCTTGCGATATCTTTTTCATCGATCAGAACATGGTCAACAGCAGGAATAGGATCCTGCCAGAGCAGTTCTTCTTTCGGCACATCCGGGCCCAGGTAGCGGGCACGTGGTCCCATATCGCGGTGTGTTAATTTAAACCAGGCCCGGGCAAAAGCATCGGCAAATGCATCGGGGTTTTCCAAAAAGCGCCTGGATATTTTTTCGTAAGCCGGATCGAGCCTCAAAGCGAGGTCAGTAGTAAGCATGGTTGGTTTATGCTTTTTTGAACCATCATAGGCATCGGGAATGATGCCCGCGGCATCTTTCGCTACCCACTGCTGCGCCCCGGCCGGACTTTTAGAAAGTTCCCATTCAAAGCCAAACAGGTTCTCAAAAAAATTATTGCTCCATTGGGTGGGCGTCTTCGTCCATATTACTTCCAATCCGCTTGTAATCGTGTCAGCGCCTTTACCCGAACCATACGTGCTGCTCCAGCCCAGTCCCTGCATCTCCACGTCCACCGCTTCAGGCTCCTTGCCCACATGGGTGGCAGGAGCAGCGCCATGGGTTTTGCCAAAGCTGTGCCCGCCTGCTATCAGGGCAACTGTTTCTTCATCATTCATGGCCATGCGGCCAAAAGTATCACGGATGTCTTTAGCGGCCGCAATAGGGTCCGGATTACCGTCAGGACCTTCGGGATTCACGTAGATCAGCCCCATTTGCACTGCGGCAAGCGGTTTTTCCAGGTTGCGGCTGTGGAGTTCACCGTCTGCATCGTCGTCCGACACCAATACGCCATGACCTTCTTCCACGCCAGGGGAACCATGCGCATAGCGTAGGTCGCCACCCAGCCAGGTGGTTTCGGAGCCCCAATAGATATCTTCATCCGGCTGCCATACATCCGGACGTCCACCGGCAAAGCCAAATGTCTTAAATCCCATGGATTCCAGGGCTACATTACCGGTAAGGATCATCAGATCCGCCCATGAAATGTTACGGCCATATTTTTGTTTGATGGGCCACAGTAGCCTGCGGGCTTTATCAAGGCTCACGTTGTCAGGCCAGCTATTGAGCGGGGCAAAACGTTGCTGTCCTGCGCCTGCACCACCACGGCCATCACCCACACGATACGTGCCTGCACTATGCCATGCCATGCGAATAAACAAGGGGCCATAATGTCCGAAATCTGCCGGCCACCAGTCCTGTGAGTCGGTCATGAGTGCATGAAGGTCCTTTTTCAACGCTTCCAAGTCGAGGCTTTTAAAGGCTTCGGCATAGTTAAAATCTTTATCCATCGGATCTGATAAAGGGGAGTGCTGACGCAGGATACTTAACTTTAGCTGGTTGGGCCACCAGTCAAGATTCCTCGTGCCGCCGCCGCCAACGTTGTGCTTCATACTGCCATTGTGAAACGGGCATTTACTGATGTCTTTTGATTCTTTTTCCATTTTTAAAAGTTTATACTATTGAATAACAGTTGCTTGCTCCAGGTATTTGTGGGGGCTAAAGTTAGGATATTGGGGAGATAAGCAAGATCGATTAATTCTATACTCTAATAGATAGAATCTATTTTTATGAAAGCGATATGGAATAACAAGAGAGAAGGGAGGCTAGTAATCAGCTGAGAATCTACCCAACTGCAAATAGGTCGTTCGGATGTCGCTGCCGGGCGCAAGGTTGATATACCCTTTTAACCTGCCTGCTATGTGATGGTTATCGAATGAGTCGATCAACACCTGTGTGGGAACGCTATAATACGTACCAAATAGGGGTGTGTTTGTTCCGGTGGGAAAAGACACATGGGAGGTAAAATAGAATGAATCCACATTTCCACCGGCGGGGTAATTACCGAATTGTTGGGTATAAACTCCTGTGGAAATGGGGCTGGTCGAACTTACTACGAACTTGAAGAACGACGCGCCGTTGTCCGATTCGCCATTCAAGGTCATCCGATATCGTACCCCTGGATTGTCAAAAGCCACATTTAAAACATTTCCTGCGAACATGCGATAACCATCCGTGGGAAAATTACCCGGATCCATGCAAAAGCCCCATTTATTGATTGAATCCACCTGAGGGATGTAGTTTTTAACACGAAGGGCGAAGCTGCCCGAAGATAACGGAGAGCCATCTTTGTTGGTGCCACTAAAGCTGCCGTAAACGGTATTGTCCGTTACCTGGTTGATCTTAACCACCACCGAGCCAATGCTATCCGTCATATAAAACTCGTTTATGCTTGGTACGAAGAGGGTTAGGCCTGCGTCACCATTTTCGCTGCGATAGGTTCCCGGTTTGATGGTGCCACCGGTGCGTACTTGCAGTCTGAAGCGTGCAAGCCCCCTCCAACTGATGGGCATGCCATCAAGTACGAGGGTATTGGATACCATGCTGGCCGAGTTGAAATATCCGGTCACCGTATCACTGGCAAAACCGTCCAGTGATAGATTTTTCCCCGGTGTCATAAAGCTGAAACTGTTGGGATCATGATTGCCTCCATACCACCCTGCCGAGATCCTTCCATTCGTAACTGTATGACTGGTAAGAATGCCGATATTATTCCAGGTGCCGAGCGTACCGGAAAAATGCGCCTGGAAAGATGTGGAGGTAGCAGAGTCGACGGTAATTCGAACTTCAGGTTGGGAATTATAAAAGGCCTGAAGAATATTATCTGAACAGGTATCGAAATCGATTCGCCCTTCATTGAGGAGGGTGCTATAGTAAGGAGAGGATCGAATAGTGTGGCGATCGAAATCGAGTTGAAAATGGATATTCGCCCGTTTGTCTAAACTGGTTCCCGTACAGTAAATGAATGTATCGGCCTTACTGGTGACGCTGCTAATGCTGAATTTAGTATAACTGGTATCGATGGTCCCATGGTATTCGATGCCGTCGACCTGGCATTGCCAACTGCCTTTGAAGTAGGTGGTATTGAGAGGTTTCGCTGTTGGAGGGTTACTATTTTTGTTACAGGCTTGCAGGATAAATAATAAAAACAGGGCAAAGGATAACCACTTAACATTCATGCAAAATAGGATTTAGCAGGTTAAAGATACTCATCTAATCCGTAATTGCCAATCGGTCGCGCAAGACACCTGATTTCAATGTATAGCGGTCGGTTGTCATGTGAGATCGATTAATTATCTAAAGATTTGTTTTGGATACTGAAGGGTACTTAACTTTACCGCCGGTACAAATCACCACACCCGGGACAAAAATGACTGAAATACCGGTTACACAAAAAAATGCGGCCCATATAGCCACACAGGAAGGCCATCTGGAGTTGCTTGCTGATTTTTTGCGTACGTATAAAGGCCATCCGCAGTTGATGCATTGGTACGCCGGCGTAGGATACCTGCTGGAGAACACGGACGAAGAGAACGCCCGGCGCATCATCGCACATGCCCATTATTTTAATACCTGGGACGATTATACCCAATTCCGGAAAGATCTGCAGCAGGGTACGACGCTTCAGCAATTTGAACAGGCTGCGGATGCGGTGGCGGCTGGCGATCCCGTTAAGCTGAAAGCCTTACTGGCGCAAAACCCGTCGCTGGTCCGGGTGCGCTCGGTCCGCAACCATCACAGCACCCTGCTCAACTATGTTGGCGCAAACGGCTTTGAACACTACCGGCAAAAGACGCCCAACAACGCCGTGGAAATAGCCGGAACCCTGCTCGATGCCGGCGCCGAAGTAGATGCCTGGGGCGATATGTACCGGGGTACGTCCACCCTTGGATTGGTGGCTACGAGTGTACACCCGGTTATTGCCGGTGTCCAGGAGGAATTGATGGATATCCTCATCCGGCACGGCGCCAACCCGAATCATGCGGTCGCCCCCGATTATACAGAGGGCAACCTGATCCTGGCCTGCCTGCATAACGGGCGGGGCGAGCCGATCCACTATCTCGGGTCCAGGGGCGCAACGGTTGATCTGGAAGGCGCCGGCGGACTGGGTGATCTCGAAAAGGTAAGAACCTATTTTAATACGGACGGCGAACTGCTGGATCAACAATGGGCCAGCAAACGCGATGGCTGTCTCATCTGGGCCTGTGTCTACGGTCATCGTCCCGTAGTCGAATTTTTACTGGCACATGGCTGCAGCGTAAATACGAAATGGGATGCTACGACCCCGCTACATTCTGCGGCCTACGGCGGGCAAGTCGAACTGGTCAGGCTGCTGTTGGACAAAGGAGCGGATATGGAAGCGCTCAATGAATATGGCGGCACCGTTCTGGGTACCACCCTTTGGTGCCTGTACAATGCCAGAAAGCCCGGCCACGCAGAGATCATGGAAATACTCATCGCTGCGGGCGCGGACATTAAGGGTGATTGGCAGGGTTAATATTCCACCACCGTATTATTATCCTTCTCTCCTGTATCCGTCCAAAGCGTGGTGACGATCCCCGCCAGTTGTTGTGATAGAGCAGCCAGTTCGGCGATCTTTGCACGCTGATCGGGCGGCATCTGTTCATCACCGGCGAAATGAGCCATGATCCCGTTTCTGAATAAAGGCGAGGCGAAGGTTGCTACCTCGGCCGGGGCGCCCAATAAATTGGTGAGGTAGTAATTAAAATAACCATCCAGGTGCTGGGAAAGGAAAAGATTCGAATAAGTTGGAAAGCCCAGTTTGCCGGGTAAATTGGTACCAATCGACCTGACGATGTTCGTCTTCACGATCAGCTTGTCATTTTGCAGGGTTATGATCCTGTAAGGAATGGGAGCTGTGACCAGGGAGCCGGTTTCGATATCGAATAGTTTATTGCCATTATAAGAATAGGAGGAGATGTCATTTGCATGATAATGGCCGGTGAAGATGACTCTCAGCCCTGCATCCATCAAAGCATTGACCACATGCTGCCAGTCATCGATAACATACCCGGGATCTAATTGTGTCTGACCGGCATAGTGCTCGATCAGGTTGTGGTGCATCATGGCAAATATCTGTAAATGCTGTTTTTTAGCCGCTGCCAACTGCGCCAATATCCAGGTAAGGGTCTCCGGTTTGATCCGTCCTGCCGCTACATCTCCTTCGGGCCCATAGTTTTCATATTTGCTGGCGTCGATCGAGATCAACCGCAGACCTGGTTTTAGTTGGACAACATAGCTCAAAGAGCTGGCATCTCTTGCGATGGCATTCCTATACCCGAAATTCGCATAGATCCTTTCAAAATCGGTTTTGGATGTCATGTCGACAGGGTAGTCCTTGTCCCCGATATATTTTTTTGCCTTGCCATTGTTGATGTCGTGGTTACCCGGCATCACATATACACTTATGCCTTGTCTGGTCAACTCGTTAAAGAAACCGGCCATCGCCTGATGACCTATCTTTTCCCCATCCTTCGTGATGTCACCGGGCACAAGCAGAATGTCGGGCTTCTCCGTTTTTAACTCTTCCATCACCTTTCTGAATATCGGATCACTGTATTCTACTAATTTCGGATCCTGGTTAAGATAGTTTTGAAAGGCCAGCCCTGCTGCCCCATCCGCACCCAATAGAGAGGGATGCATATAATGGATGTCGGACACAATGGCGATCTTCAGCGGATGATCGGAACGTTCGGGCATACCCGGCCACTTGCCAGGTCCGGCATTTTTCTTACAGGAAAAGAGAAAGAGACCGGCCAGTGCTATGATCGGGAGTAAACTTTTTTTCATAATAGTAGTTTTTTATAAAACTACGCAGCGAAAAAGCCCTTCCATAATTGATTTTGCCGGGTGAATGATCTCCTGTATGATTAATTGCAAAAAACCCGGCCAGACGACCCGGCGAGCAGGAAAGTTTGCCATCGTAATACAAAACGCCCTGTCTTTGGGAATTTTTCCTAAAATAAATGGGGTCTCCTGCCAGGAATTACAAAAAGAAAATTCACAAAAAAGTGCTGGAAAGGCCCGGGAGGCGTAAAATCCCGCCAATATATTTAAGATATTTACTATATTCAAGGGAGGATGATTTTGTCTCCCCTGTAGCGCCTGGTTGTTATTTACTCCTAAACTGATCTGTTTATGAATTCTGAAAATGCCCAGGTACTATTTTTTCAGCATATCAAATCTATGTTACCTCCGCAGTTGGCCCTTGTCGACAAAATAGGCGAGCTTCTTGCCATCAGCAATGATAGCGCCTACAGGCGTATACGGGGTGAAAAGCCGATCGCTTTCGAGGAACTGCAAAAGCTTTGCTATTACTTCAAGATATCCCTTGATCAATTCCTTCACCTGCAAAATGATTCGGTTATTTTCTCGGGACAAAATGTAGATAGCTCTCTATTCGATTATGACAAATATCTGGCCGGCGTGTTGCAAAATTTGCAGATGATGAATAGTTTTGAATCGAAGGAGATGTATTACCTGAATAAGGATATCCCGTTTTTTCACCATTTTCATTTTCCCGAGCTGGCCGCCTTCAAATCCTTTTTTTGGATGAAAACCGTTTTGCATTATCCTGCTTTCAGCAACCGGCAATTCAGATTAGATCAATGCGTGACGGATAACATCATTCAGACCGGAAGGAAAATATCCGAAGCCTATTATTCATTGCCGTCGCAGGAGATTTGGAACATAGAGAGTATCAATAGCACGATCCGGCAGATCGAGTATTATAGAAATTCCGGAGTGTTCGCCCATTCAAGTGACATTGTCGCCATTTACGATTGTCTGCAAAAAACAATAGATCATATAGAGCATCAGGCGGAATCAGGATATAAGTTTGCGATCAACGGATCTGCCGGGAATAAGCGATCTGCCTATAAGATCTATATAAATGAATTTGTATTGGGAGACAATACCATCCTGGCAGTATTAGGAGATACTAAAATAGTTTATATTAATCATTCTGTTTTAAATTATATCATTACAAGGGATCAGGGATTTTGCGAATATATGTACCAGCATATCAGGAATATCATCACAAAATCAACGCTCATCAGCGAAGTGGGGGAGAAGGAACGGCGCCGTTTTTTTAACGGGATCAGAGAAAAGATCAATTCCAGAAAGAGCGCCCTTTTATAATCGCTAAGGTCCGGTTATAACCATTTTTTTACAGATCATTTAATCCCTTTCCATTAAGAATTTGCCGCATATATTTTTCAACTCTCGACTCCCGGGTTTTGGATTGTTTGGGTGCAGAAAAATAAAGAAGGTAGGCTCTTTGCCTTCCCGGCGTCAAGGCTTTAAATGCAGTTTTCAGGGCAGGAGTCTTAGCTAATTTATTTTTAAATTCTTCAGGAATAGTGAATTCAGCAGTCTTTTTAAGTTTCACGGTCAAGCCGGCTTTTTCCACTTCAATGGCTTCATAAATATAGGATTTCAGGGTTTTTTCCAGCTTAACGATTTCCCGGACAGTGGTGAACCGGATCTGGCGTGCCACCTGTACATTCTTCGTTTGTTGGATTAGGATACCGCTGGCATCATTCAACAAGGCGCCTTTGAAGAACAAGAGCGCACAGTATTCCTTAAACACATGTATTAAAACGATGTTTGTTTTCTGAAAAGTATAACAAGGAACACCCCACTTCAATTCTTCGGTCAGCCCGCAGTCAAGAACGATCCTTCTCAATTTCTTGATCTCTTCCTGCCATTTCTTGTCCTTACTAAAATAGAAATCGACTTTTGGGTTCATGCTGTTCATTTTTGGATAGGCTGAATAAAGTGAGCTTCCCTTGTCTATGCAAAATTCAGACCCTTACCGAGCCACGGAAGCCCCTGGCGGCATAGTAGGATTCTGCACCGTTGTGATACACAAAGACCGTGTCGTAGCGGCGATCACAAAAGAGGGCGCCGCCGAGTTTTCTAACAGCAGCAGGTGTTATGATCCAGCTCGACGTTTTAGTGTCGAAGTTCCCTAAGTCCTGCAATTCCCGGTATTGTTCTTCCGTTAATAGCTCAATGCCCATTTCGGCTGCCATTTCCATAGCGCTATTTTCCGGTTTATGTTCTTTCCTTGCCTCGAGTGCTTCATGGTCGTAGCAAATGCTTCTGCGGCCTTTGGGACTTTCCGCCGAACAATCATAAAAAATGGTTTCGCCGGTCTTTTTATCCTGACCAACAACATCGGGTTCGCCGCCGGTGCCCTCCATTTCGTTGAGCGACCATAGCTGTTTAGGTTTGGCTTCGAGCTTTGCTTGTACTTTAGCCCATTCAAGACCTTTATGGCGGTTCATGTTTTTATCAAACCGGGCTTTCAATGTGGTGAGTAGTTCTTCCCTTTGTTTTGAAGATAATTCCTTTTTCATGCTATTCATTTATGGATTAACCGAAATTATTTTTCTGTCGGCAGGTCTGAAATACCAGGATGCCAAAATCAGGATTAAAAGTAGCAATGCGGGAAATATTTCACTCATGGAATCACCCACTGCGATATGTGAAAATAGGGCCCCGGAAATGACGAAGAAAAAGCCCGCATAAGCCCATTCCTTTAGTAAAGGAAATTTGGGAAGAAGTACGGCTGTAGCTCCTAAAACCTTCCAAATACCCAGTAGGGTTAGAAAATAGATAGGATAGCCCAAATGGGTAATACTATCTACTCCTCCCGTTCCCGTTTTCCCTTTGAATAGCTGTACGGCTCCGGTGGATACCATTCCTAAGGCAAGCCAGATAGTCGCAATCCAATAGATTATTTTATTTCTCTTTGTCATGAGGGGTTATTTTAATTTACTTACGATGTCTTGCAACCGGTTGTGTGCCATATTGATGCCTTGTGCAAAGGGTAACTGCAGCATCTGGTCTCTTTGTGCAGCCGATTCATAGATTACGTGCATAGTGAGTTTGCTGCTGTCTTCAGTCAGTTGTTCAAATTCATAGACCTCCAACTGAACGCCAAAAGGCGTATTCTCCATTTCAAAGGTCCGGGTGATCTTCCGGCCCGGGCTGAACTCATGGATGACCCCATTGGCTTTAAATACCACGTTGCCCTTAGCATCTTTTGTTTCAAATTGCCAACCGCCGTGCTTTTTACTTTCCAGTTTCAGCACTTTCGTTCCCATCCATTGCTCAACGATTTCAGGCTCTGCATACGCTTTGAAAAGGTATTCCAGGGGCAAATCAAATTCCCTCGTGATCACCAAGTCCTGTTGGCCGTCTTCGGCACTGATTTTTGTTTTTTGTACCATGGTAGTCTATTTTTTTGATTTGTAGTTTTTCATAATGGCTTCCAGTTTATTAAATCGTTCATCCCACATTTGGCGAAAGGGTTCAATAAAATCGGCTACTTCTTTCATTTTTTTTGCGTTGATGTGATAGTAAATTTCCCTGCCGTTTTGTTTTTGTCCAAGTAATTCGCACTCGGTGAGTATTTGCAGGTGTTTGGACACGGTCGGTCTTGCGGTGTCAAAGTTGGAGGCTATGGCGCCTGCTGTCATGGAGTGGGAGGCTACCAGCATAAGTATAGCCCTTCTGGTCGGGTCGGCAATTGCCTGAAAAACATCTCGTCGTAAATTCATTATGTAGCTATTTGACTACAAATATATGTGTAGTTATTTAACTACGCAAATTTTTTTGAGAAAATTTTTCAGTTATTCTGCCCGCAAGCTATCCGCCGGGTTAGCCACTGCCGCCCTGATGGATTGATAACTTACCGTCAGCAAGGTGATCACTGCCAGGGATAGGCCGGCTATTACGAAGATCCCCCATCCCAGTTCGATCCGGTAAGCAAAGCCCGCCAGCCAGGCATGCATGAGCCACCATGTAAGAGGAAATGCGATCAGCATGGCCAGCGCCATCAGGATGACAAAATTCTTTGAGAGTAGCATCGTCACATTCCCTACCGAGGCGCCCAGCACCTTACGGATGCCAATTTCTTTGGTCCTCGATTCCGCATTGAAAGCTGCCAGCCCGGAAAGCCCCAGGCAGGAGATAAGAATGGCAAGGGCGGCAAAATAGCGCGAAAGGATCGATACCCTTTGTTCGGAGACATATAATGACTGGAAAGCCTCGTCGAGGAACTTGTATTCGAAAACGTAACCCGGATTAAATCGCTTGTAAAGATCTTCCATCTTCGAAAGGGTCGCTCGCTCCCGTCCCGCCCCAATGCGGGTCATCACCAGGGAAGTATGAGCGGGATTAAAATAGAACACCATGGGTAGGATGGACTCATGCAGAGAGGTTACGTGAAAGTCTTTCACCACGCCAACGATCGTCTTGTCCTTGCCCCACATTTTTAAAGTAGTTCCGATAGGATGCTGAAGCCCCATGATCCTGGCGGCTGTTTCATTGCACAATAGGGTGGCGCTATCCTGGCCAAATGCCGGTGAAAAGTCGCGCCCTTCCTTCAACTGGATGCCCATCGTTTCCAGGATGCCATAATCAAGGGCCCTGACTCCGAAATTGATCGTCAGATCGGTTGGCTTGCCAGGCCAGGAAATGCCATAGGTAGATGATCCCAGATTCGGTTCTACAATATTCTGCTCCATCGTGGAAGCGCTTACTACTCCCGGCACTTTCCGCAGTTCGGCAAGAAAGACTGCCTGGTTCTGCGCCACCGCTCCTTCCTTGTCGAAATAAACGATATGGTCCCTGTTGTATCCCAGGTTCTTGGACTGCACATAGCGCACCTGCCGGTAGATGACGATCATGGAGACGATCAGCACCAGGGAAATAGTAAATTGAAACACTACCAATCCTTTCCTCGTCAGCAATTCCAGGACTGAGTTCCGCAATTTGCCCTTCAGTACAAGAATGGGATTGAATCCCGACAGGTAAAAGGCCGGATAACTGCCCGCAAGGATTCCCGTCACCAGGGTGACCCCCAGCATGACGGCCAATACAGAAGGCGTAAAGACCGTTTCGAAATGTTTGCCGGTGACCTGGTTGAATACAGGCAGCAGCAAGGTCACGATCAGAACAGCCAGCAGCAGCGATAGAAAGGCTGTCAGCGCAGCCTCTGCCAGGAACTGATAGATCAGCGCTCCTCTTGTAGAGCCCATCACTTTCTTGATACCTACCTCTTTTGCCCTCCGGGAAGCCTTGGCCGTAGAAAGGTTCATGAAGTTGATACAGGCGATCATCAGTATAATGATGGCCACCACGGAAAAGATACGCACGTATTCGATCCTCCCCCCTGCCTGTACGCCATTCTCATACTTTCCATACAGGTAGGCGCTGGAATAAGGCCGGACAAACAGGGAGTACCCGGTCTCTTTATGATACTGTTTTATAAATCCGGCGATCTTGGTATTGAAGGCTGGTATATCCGTTCCAGGCTTTAACAGCAAATAAGTAGCAGGCCCTTCGTTCCACCATTTCAACCCATTGGTCCAGATATCGTGGATCAGGAGGTCATGGGTAAGGACGAAGTCGAATTCCATGGAATTATTCGATGGCGGCCGGGCAACGACCCCTGTTACTACGCATTGCTCCTTTTTCCCAAAGGCATCCCAGTCGATGGATTGCCCCATGGCCTGGTCAACTCCGCCGAAAAGCTTACCCGCCAGCATCTCCGAGATGACAATACCATTCTTATTCGCCAGTGCCTGGTCTCCCTTGCCTTGAAGCAATCGAAAGGAAAACAACCGAAAGAAATCCTTGCTGGCTGTGATTCCCGTCGCTTTTACCACTTTGCCCGGCGTCCGCAGCTGCAGATAGATGCCTACCTTGCTAAAATCCATGACGGGCACCGCCGCCTCCACCTCCGGAAGGTCCTTTTGCATCGCTTCCGCCAGCAAGCCCTGGGTCGACTCATGGACCTGGATCTCGGCATTTACCTTATTCTTCTCCATCACCTGGTACAGGTGGCTGTCATGGACGTGGAATTTATCGAACTGCCATTCGTCATGCACCCATAAGTAGATCAGGAAGGCACAGGCCAGTCCGGTGGATAGCCCGATCCAATTGATCAGGAAAGAACTCTTGTGACGTCGAAGGTTACGCACGGCAATAAGCAGGTGATGTTTCAGCATGGATGCGAAATTTAAGTTCCCGGGTCCCAAAGATATGCCGCATTTGTAATGGTCTGATCATTAGATAATTGTATTGGCAATTGAGCCGGCAACTGTCTGTTTCCGATACACCTGCTGCCCTGATCCGGTCACTCATTTCTCATTCATATTCCCGATGGTCGCCGGACCCTGTTAAGCACCAAATTATTCAGCGTTTGAACATCGATTTATGTAGATTTTGTTATTAATAGATACCAATTAAGTATTTTTTGATATTACTGATTTGTGTTTCCTTTGCCAAAGTCAAAAAACACTTTAACCTTGAGCATGAAAAATTCCTTTAAAACTGCCCTATTGATCATGACTCTTCCATTAGCTTTTGCTGGTCAGGTCAGGGCACAACTAACGACCCTACCCCGGGGAGGCAATAAAAGGGCATTGGTCAGCGAACAGGTCGGCATCACCGACATCATCATCCACTACAGTCGTCCGGGTGTTAAAAAAAGAGAAGGCCATATCTGGGGCGAACTCATTCCCATGGGGTTTAGCGATCTTGGATACGGCGCTAAAAAGCCCGCACCCTGGCGTGCAGGCGCCAATGAAAATACCACCATCGAATTTTCCACCGATGTTAAAATAGAAGGCCAGGACCTGCCTGCCGGACGTTATGGTTTCTTTGTAGCATACGACCCCGGTGAATGCACCCTGATCTTCTCAAAAAACTCGACATCCTGGGGTAACTTCTTTTATGATCCCGCTGAAGATGCTCTGCGGATAAAAGTAAAGCCAATAAAAACCGATAAAATTGTGGAGTGGCTGAAATATGAATTTACCGATCAGACCCCGTCAAGCGCCATCATCCAACTGCAATGGGAAAAGTTGATGATCCCTTTTAAAATTGATGTCGATGTTATAAAGACGCAGCTCGCATCGTTCAGAAAGGAATTACGCGGCGATAGGGTCCTGCCGGGCAGCTGGCAGGGATGGAATCAGGCTGCTGCCTTTTGCGCCACAAATAATACTAACCTGGAGGAAGGTTTACTGTGGGCCGATAGTTCATTAAGCTGGAGGTTTGGCGGCTATTCCAACTTCAATGCATGGCAAACCAAGGCTGCTATCCTGGATAGCCTGGGGCGCAAAGAGGAAGCTGCAGACGCCATGAAAAAGGCCCTGCCTTTGGCCAACGACATTGAAGGATATACCTACGGTTATGGTCTAATCCTGGCGAAAAGATCAAAAGAAGGCTTTGAAATAAT
>Ga0307516_10001748_pt1 | contig 29888 bp, 39 predicted proteins | sample 19_EM_MG_FD_203310 | JGI IMG/M metagenome (GOLD analysis project Ga0307516, IMG submission 203310) | Populus trichocarpa ectomycorrhiza microbial communities from riparian zone in the Pacific Northwest, United States - 19_EM | ecosystem: Host-associated > Plants > Roots > Unclassified | place... | reverse complement strand
TAAGTGGTATATTAAACCACACTTTTAACTGCACTAGCGTGAAATGGCTCATATCGACTCTAATTAGAGGTGATTGTGCCCCCTACAAGTCACTCTAATAAGAGGGGTAAAGTGGGTGCCACAGGTGTACCTTTCTTCGAACTCCTTTGATAAATCCATTAACGGTGGCCCATGATCCTGGCAAAACGGGTCAGTTTCAACTCTCCCGCCGGGGGAACACGGAGAATTTGCCAAATGCCGGAGTCGAATTCATCGCGAAATTGTTGCTGAAAATCGTAGGTGCCGGAACATATCCTGACTTAGATGTTCGCCGTAAATGTGACTTCTCGAACCTTGTTCGCCACGCCCCCAATGACCGATCTGAAGGATTAGAACAGGGGAGATAAAACAACCTCCGGAAGATTCTTGAACGTACTTTAAGTTCAGAGGCGTCCGGACATCAACGGACATCGATCCAGAAATAACTAGATGAGCCACATCATGCGTTCCATGGAACGTATCGAACAGTATACGAGTTCTCGAGAATAGTCATGGCAGTAAATATTGCCAACAGGACGACAGGTAGACATGTCAACCCCCCCCCTTTCTCTGAGATTTCAAGGAGCTTCATCAGGGGATTCTTTTGACGAATGTTCATACCGTGGGGAAATTACGGTCCATACATTTTCGATCGACGTCCAAGTAAGGAGTTGTTGACGCGTACTCCTTATGAACACCAGAGCTGTCAATGGAGAAACGCACGGAGATCCGGACCGATGCAGAAAGGACGAAGTATGAACTTGTTCTGAACCGAGGTAAAACTTGAGAGCGAACGCATGGTGATAATGAGAATGAAGGCAATTCCCGTCAGGAACATAGGATCAAGACAGTCGATGCCAGTTCTCATAATAACCATGTCCGACGCCGATCTATACGTGGGGTCGTCCGATCTACATGAAATGTCAAAAGGGCGCCTTGTGAAGAAGTCAGATACTGCTGCTCTCCAAATTAGATGTTCTTCCTTAAAGAAAGAGACCGAGGATCCTGCAGCAGTAAATTAATCAATTAGGATATCTATACATGAAAATCTCTATTATCGTTTAGCGGATGGGAGAGTCTTGCGATATGCTTCTTCAAGCTCCTTTTGTAAACCGGGCAGCACCGGCATATGATGCTACAGAGCAGTTAATAAGGGTATGGAAACATGAAAGAGGGTAATTCTGACCTTGTATTCCATGCTGAATTCACCCTTCCCTTGGGTACACCCACGTAACTGATTCGAGTATCCGAACATGTCGTTCAAAGCCACCTCAGCGATCGCTGTGAATTCGTCATCTCGGACCTCGCTGTCGATGATAGTACCCCGTCGTGTATTCAAGCTTCCAATAACGGTGCCTATAAAGAACGGATCAATATAATCCGAATTCCGCCCTGTTGGGGGACAGGACTGACTCTGGAATTCGATAGGCGCCACCACCTCAACGGTCATTATCGGTTCAAGAATGACTGGACGAGTCAACTTGTATGCTTCGCGGAACGCGCCAATAGTAGCCAGGCGGAATGCCAACTCAGACGAATCAACATGGTGGTAAGCACCGTCCTTCAGAACAAGACGACAGCCGGAGATGGCATTCCCAGATAATGACCCCTTCTCCAAGGCTTCAAAGAATCCCTGATGAAGGAAAGAATACCAGTGAAAAAAAAAAGACGAATTATACAAAGCGATTTACCCTTTCAACAGCGGGAATGAAATTGTTCGGAATGGTGGCACCCATAATGACGTTCTCGAACTCGACGTCTTTGCCTGTTTCGGGGTCGCGTTCCATAGGCTCGATGTAACCAATGACCTTGGCATATTGACCGGCACCACCAGTCTGTTTCTTGTGGGTATAGTTGAACTCGGCTTTCTGGGTGATGGTTTCACGGAAAGCGACACGGGGTTTTCCTGTGGTGCAGTCGACATTGTATTCTCGGCGCATACGTTCGACGTAGATTTCGAGGTGGAGTTCACCCATTCCTGAGATGATAGTCTATAAATGTGTGAATTATTGAATTGTGTGGACAGGCGGAAAGTCGCACCTCCTTGCTGTCCTTGTCCAAATGTACGCGGAACGTAGGATCCTCCTTCTGGAATCGGTTAAGAGCTCGAGAGAAGTTGGGTGTCTCTATTCCATTTGCTTTGATAGCCAGTGAGATGACAGGTTCCGGGACAAACATAGACGTCTATGAACATCCAGTTCAGCCAAAGAACTATCGTATTAAAGATTTTAGCTTACCATCGAATAGCTAGTCGAACCGTCGGTAAATGTATCTCCCGATGAACATTCGACGCCGAACATTGCACAAATTTCGCCCGGCCCAATGGAGTCGACATCCTATGTCCATCAGTCAAGAGGCATAGGCTATCCGATGTAATCTCACCTCCATCTCATCACTATGCATGCGAACCAGACGCGGCACCTTGACCTTTTTCCCAGTGCGGGCATTGAAGATGTTGGTTCCCTTCTTTAAAGTCCCTTGGTAGACACGCATATATGTCAACTGACCAAATCTACCCTCTTCAAGTTTGAAGGCCAGGCCAACGAGGGGCGCCTCGGCGGCGGGTACCAAAGGAACCTGAGGAGCTGAGCTCGGGAGATCCGTATCATGAGCCAACACCTCAGCCTCTGCGGGGTTTGGCATGTATGCGCAGACACCATCGAGGAGGGGCTGGACACCAGTGTTCTTGATTGCTGAACCCATAAAGACTGGGGAGAATTTGAGACCGATAGTAGAGCGTCGAATAGCGGCGGCAATTTGATCGTTGGTTGGCAGCTCGTCATCGAGGAAAATCTCGCATATTTCTTCGTCCACATCTGCGAGCTGTTCGATGAGCTCCGTGCGCTTTTCCTTTGCAAGTGCCAAGACGGATTCTGGAATCTCCTCGGATACAACGACAGTGGAACTGGAAGCCGTATAAAGTTGAAGCCACGGATGTTTGGACATTAGGGGAATGTAAGGCACGTACCCTTTGACACCTTCGTTGTAAATAGATCTCCAGTGGACAAGATCCACAACTCCCTTGAGTTCGTCCTCAACACCAATCGGAACTTGAACAGCGGCAGCGGGCATGCGAAGCTTGGTCCGGATTTGGTTAACAATGCGCCATGGATTAGCACCAGGCCTTGACACCCAGACGTTAGTATATGTGTTATCACAGAAGTTTACAGGCGGCTACCTGTCCATCTTATTAATGAAGGATACACGCGGCACATTGTAGCGTCGCATTTGTCGGTCTACTGTTGTCGTTTGGCTCTGAAAATAAGTTGAATCGTGGATATTAAGTGGAAAGCAGATCACGCACTTGGACTCCAGCAACGGCGCAAAGTACCAGCACCGCACCATCGAGCACACGCAACGCTCGCTCAACCTCAATTGTGAAATCAACGTGTCCTGTTTGGTCATAAGTTGATGGGCTGTGGAGAAGCTATAAACGGTATAACGCACCAGGAGTGTCGATGATGTTGATGGCAAACTTCTCCTTCGAGCCAGTCTTCACATTCGTGGCCTCCCAGTCACAAAAGGTAGCCGCACTCTGGATTGTAATTCCCTTTTCCCGTTCCAAGTCCATGCTGTCCATCTTTGCCCCCACAGAATCCCGCCCACGAACCTGTAATCATGGAGTCAGTGGCGTGTAAAAGATCAGATTCGACGCCTGTGGACAAGAGGAATTAAACGGACAGTTGGAAAATCAGTGGAATCACTAAAGCCCCCGTCAGGAAGTCAACTGTCTCGTTCTCATCAATCCACAGGCGTCCTGAGGACAGACCTCATGAATATCCCGAATCCGGCCAGTGTAATAAAGAATCCGTTCCGTGAGGGTGGTTTTCCCGGAATCTATATGGGCAGAAATTCCAATGTTTCGTTGAAATGCAAGGCGCTTCAAGTCTCTGTCCGTTAATGAATGCGCTGGTGATGGTGGTGCGGCTTGTCCAGTTTCTGGTGTCGATTTAAGCGCCGCCGCCGCGGTCGCTGCCCTGACGCCGAAAAGCCATGAAGGCGATAGAAAAGATTTTTTGAAAAGGGAATGTGATACTGCTTTCGCCAGCACCATCTTACCCGGCTGGCGGCAGGAGCTGGGAGGGCGGGGATTTGTCGGAGAATGCCCACGTCAAATTTTTTTCTTTCATTACGTAAGGCGTGTAGACAGCTCGTGATCGAGATCAGCTCAACGTCCAACCTCCAAAACATTCACCGTTCTAACCTCTCGCTATGTTAATTTCGCGCTGCAATGTCAATGTCGCGATGAGCTGAGAATTTTCTGAGAATGTGGGGGACATGATAGTCGATTTTGAGGCTGAAACCCGACGACTCGGCGACGAGAAAAGAGGGCGAAAGTGAGGGCGAAGGCCCGACGGTAGAAAGGAACGAATTTTGTGAGTAGACGAAATGTAGACGATGTTCAACGTCTAATAGCTATATGGCTCAGACGACCCTGACTGCATGGCGGTGCGGAACTGCTGTGCATAGTCTCATGGCCGATGCTCTACCCCCGACGTTCAGTCAAGGCTGGTGCAACCAAGCTCATCGTCGAATGTGCACGTCCATATCCCGAACGGCTCATTTACTGATGACCACGGCGACTTGCACTACAATGCCCAGACCATATCAATACAACAATCGGAGATAGGTCAGTCCTGTCGTAGGACCCAACTCGTACACTGACCGAACACCCACAGGACTCCTCGAATTGTTTCGTGCATCCTCACACGACGCAGCTTTCGATTCTGCCGGTCGGTTCCCCCCTCCCAAGTGCCTACCCGGAACACGAAAGGAACTCTTGAACAAAGTTCAACGCTGGATTGATCTAGACCAGACCAAGTTATGTTGGATTCATGGCCCTGCTGCTGGAAAATTCGCAATAGCACAGACGGTGTCGGAAACGTGCTCAGCACGAGGACAGTTGGCTGCTGCCTTCTTCTTCTCTCTCTCAGCTCCTTCACGCAGCCACGCTCGGTGGTTCTCTACGACGATTGCTCTCCAAATTGCTCACTCAATGCTGCAAACGAAGACAAAGCATTTGTAAAGCCGTCGAGGATGATCTTCAACGGCCTAGACATTGATGGTGAACGACCATGGCTATGAGGCAAGCCCCGTGTCTTCATCAGTATCGCCCTGACCTTCTTATCATAAACCGGCGTCCCAAACGTGACATCCTTCAAAGGGGCAGAGGATTTCCGCGCCAAGATCTCCGAGATTCTGTCCCAGTCGAAATGAACAAGGGGGCAAATCCTCTACGAGCAACTGCTCATTCTGCCGCTTTTGTCGCCCTCATCCTCCTCCTCCTCAGTTTCGAGCCCACCTTTTGTCGTGATTGTCGAGAGTGCGGATGAATGTGATGCCAGTGGAGATCAGTCTAAGCTTCTGCTGCATATCCTCGAGCTTGTGAATACCCATGCTCTCCCCCTCCGATTTCTCATTTTCGGTCGACCTGAACCACATATATGTTACTTTTTCGACACTGTCGCAATGAATGCCAGCACGAGAATATCGATCTACGGAGACCACCAAGCACGAGAGGATGTTCGTCTATTCCTTCGGACCGGATTCAACACAAATTCGGAAAGGCATGTCGCTATCATGAAACATGTTCCAAAACCGTGGCCTTCCGACGAGGTTGTCCAGCTTCTCATCAATCGATCTGATGGTTACTTCATCTATGCTTCCACCGTCCTGAAGTATCTTGACGAAGAATATTCCTCATGCCTTGATCGGTTGCGAGAAATCCTCGAACTATCCAAACCTGGCTCGTCAGCATTTGCGGAACTTGACAAGCTGTACATGCAAATCCTCTTAAACTATCCCGATACCGACCTCCTTTTGCGCATACTGGGAGGCCTCCTGAGCCCGACTCGCCCTCGGGGTTTTCATCACGAGCAGGGGTGGGTGGAATCTCTACCAGCCATCCTGGGTTTACATCCTGGAAAACTCGACATACTTTGCGTGGCTTCCATTCTGTCCTACATATCCAAGTGTATGATGATCACACCCTAGGAGTCACCCCATTCCATACCTCCTTTCCTCAATTTCTTTTTGACCAGACCCGGGCAGGAAAATACTATATTGATACGCAGAATATCAAAGCAGACATTGTCAGAGGCGCGGCAGATCTCATGCGAGATTACGACAAACGGAAATCCTCCCTCGAGTAAGCTATCATCACTCAGCTACCAATTTTACTTCTATCGCTGTGTTCAGTGCTGCGAGAGTGGGCCCGACAAAGGCTATAGCCTATTCGATCGCCTCTCAGGAATCCACCCGCTGAGCAAAGAATCCCCTTATCGATTACCTTGACGAGAGTTCCCGTGCCTGGGCGTCATGTATTCTTGCGTCCAGCAAATGGTCCGTCGCATGGTTTCGTTGATAATGTTTATCTGCATGTGTTGCAGATCGACTCAAATATACTGAAAGATGTCCTCGTTCGCTGGAAAACTTACGGCTTTGAACGGTATTCGTTACTTTCCTACGAAGTTGCACTGGTGCAAACGGTGGGGACGTACATCCTCGGCGGTATGAAGGCTGCTGCAATGTCAGTTTTCTCTTTAATGCCTGAGCCGATACGGGATTGTCCTTTCGAATAGATCCAGTATTTTGGATCGTGTTCGATCTGTCCGAATACATTTATGTACCATATCTCCATTGACAGAAGCATTGGAGGCGTGAAATGGCAAAGTAATCTCAAGACTTTGTTCACACCTCAAGCCGGACTTGCTTTTAGGACTTCCTTCTTGCAATGAATCAGATTGTGAAGGAGTTTTCAACAGTCTGCGATCTTGCCGCGTGCTCAACAGTCAGTACTCAACTTTGATCAAGTCAGAATGGACTGGGACGAGCTCGAATACGAGCTCCTACGCAACGGTTGTATAGCTGGGCCGTCGTCCATCGATCGTCCCCCGAAAAGTCGCGCTCCATGATCTTGATCGCGACGTCCCGATGCCGATAGCTGTCCCTCCCTTGCAGCCAGCCGAAGAACCCCCTTCAGCAAGTGATATGACACTGGACGAACGAACGGCATCCACCTGACGCTTCCCGCTCAGGAAGACCTGTTTGCTATGTCGCGATCGGTGCTTGACCACATACGCCGGCAGGTGTATTCAGTGAGACGATGCGTCAACGTCGGAAGATCGGCACATCCGAATAATGCTTTCCCAGAGGTGGAGCGGGTCAAGTTCATCGTGCAGTCGTATGTGCGTACCCGGCATTACAAGGTGAGTTTTCGGTTCTTTCATGAACCTCAAGCGTATTTCAATCAGCCTTGCACCCCAGATCGCGCGGTATATAACCAACATGGAGGTACAGATCTGGCTGACGACCAGTGAACGCGACCACGCAAGTCGGCATTTAATATTTATCTTTTGCGCTGGATTCCCGAAGTAGTTCAAAAGTAGTTTCGCCACTAACCCTCGCTGGATCAACATTTGTATAACTGTGTTTTACAGAATTTGCCAACGGCACAAGCATATCTCAATTACACCGCAGCCTTTGTCCCGTCCATGAGTACGTCTGTCAATGGTCTTTGTTGGCTGCCATGCTCATCTTTCTCGGTAGCAACAGCTCTAGACAAGTCTTGCCATTGCCATGTGTTCATTCATGCTGGACAAGACTGCCTTCCGACTTCCCCGCATCGTTTCTCTTGCGCCACGCCTCTACCAGATCCTTGGCTTCCACTGGAGGAACGCTGAGGTTGGCCGTTCCCATGATATGCAGCCTGCCCTTCAAATCATCATGTAGCCGTTGAAGGAACGCCTTCCCAGCTTCTGCACCACCCCGGTCCCCATCGACATCTAGATCGTCCACGGTTCTTCAGCCTTCCCTTGAACAGAGGCGGCTCTCCCAGCCCGTTCAGCATTGCGCATTTGTCCCGTAATAGGTTCTTGTCGCCGGGCAATGACTTGCTATACACCACAGTCACATGCGGCCTCTTCGTCACCCTCCCGCCCTTCTTCAACGATTTGAATGCCTCCGAACATGTGCACCACCCCGATCAGCCTGCTTCAGCTACTCCTCCAATATCTCTTCTGGATCAAGCTCCGGCAAAAACCCATAATACCAGGCCCCACTAGTCCTACCCTTCTTTACGGATCCATCAGGTTTCTTCACCACCGGCTTGCACCACATCCAACGCCTCCCCGACCTTTTCATCCCCCGGCCGCCGGCAATGGCCCAGTTCAGTGCGAGCGGCCTCGTGGGGATGGGCTGTTTTGATGCTACCTCGCGGTGTTTCCGGAGATGCTTGTTTCTGGGGGCACATGACGTCTACTACAAGCTGGGAAAAATCTGCGATGACCGCGTTGTGTTTCTTGAGGAGAGATGTAATATTTGGGAATTTCCCTTCTTTGCTTGGGCATCATTACTCTGAGTATGTCCGAAACCAAATATATGCGCCAGGGCGACTGCCACGGCAGGTTTAACTGTGCACGATGTTAATTAGTGAATTATTAAACATTCAGAAACCAACGTACCATAACTCGGCAACGGGATGATTGTCTTTTGGAAAACTTTCTTGTCATCTTCGACAGCGACCGTATCGGCGGCGCTCGTTTGAACCTTCCTCTTCCCTTGCTCCGTTGCCATCCACTCCGAGATCGTTCCCTTGTGGCAATGATCCCTTTCCCCTTCGTGAACCGTAACTGTTATTTATCCGGCTTGATCTCTTCCATCATCCACTTCACGTACAACTTCGTCCCGACGTGTCTTATCTTGGACTTGGGAAGCTTGGCAGCGAATATAGGGCCTTTTGATGAGAGCAGCACTTTCGTGACCTCGCGCCAGTGACGGTACATCAAATGTAGGGCTCGTCGAACTTGACTTTGAAGAAAAAGGAAGATCCAGGTGCGTACGGAGATGCGGTCGAGGGTTGGCATTTCTAGTCGGGGGCTCCGTGACGTGAGTCGGCACAACGAAACCTTCAACAGGCTCGTTATTCCACTTTGGTGAATTTCTTGACCTCGTCAATGCTGTTGAGCGTGAAAGAGACTGTCTTGATGAAGCCTCATCCTTCGCCAAATGCGTCCACCTTTTCTTGAGGAAGGGTCTTGAACTCTTTCGTCGATTCGTTCAGGGCATGCGGGTGTAATCCGGTCTTCTCTGGAGGGTATCCGAGGACGTGCTCTTTAAACGGATCATTGCATAGATCGTTGAGCGGATTCGGACGGATGAAGGTATGTTAATTCACCTCTGAAATCGCCATCCACTTGTTCTCCCACAAACGAGTTCCAGCCGCCCCTCCGTACGCCCCTCCTGCTGCGAAGCCGATTGAATGTTCCATTACTTGGAGTCAAAGCGACGATGATCCGTTTGATTTTACAATAATGTGTATGGTGGGGCCGGTGTTCCTTAAGAGCCTGGTCACTGTGTGTACTTTAGCAACCAGAAGGAGGGAAGGAGAAAACTTGTCGCAACCGCGCGCCACTTATCATCAGTTTCAGTGCTTGGCCTTGAGACTCTGAAACGAGCTCAACGGTGTAGCAACGTGCTTTCCGCGAGCCAAAGTGGGAAACGGGGACGGTACTTGAACTCGTTCATCTTCCAACTGCGAACGGTAACATTGGGATCAGGAGGGGTTGTGTATGTCGACGACTTGATCATGATCAGATTTCAGAAGACGTGTTGGATATAACGTGCAGCCTCGCGATGAGCTGAGAATCTTCTTCTGAAAATGTGGGGGACATGATGGCGGATTTTGAGGCTGGAAGCCAACGAGAAAAAGGACAGTGAGGGCGAAGGCCCGACGTTAGAAAGGAAGGAGTCTTGTGAGTAGCTTGAGTAGACGAAGTGGGTGACTGTCAGCTGGTGCCTGCTCATCAGCAGTGTATGGCGGTGCGGAACTAGTGTCCGTGGCTGGCCTATGGACGCTCTATCCATTGTGCAGTCATGGTGCATCCCGGCTCATCGTCGAATGTTCACGTCCATATCCCGAACAGCACATTTATTGATGTCCAGGGCGACCTCCACCACAAACCCCACATATCAATACAACAATCGGAAACAGGTCAGTCGGCATAAGACCCCAACTTGTACACTAACCGAACACCCACAGGACTCCTCGAACTGTTTCGTGTATCCTCACACGACGCAGCTTTCGATTCTGCCGGTCGGTTCCCCCCTTCCAAGTGCCTACCTGGAACACGAAAGGAACTCTTGAATGAGGTTCAAGATTGGATTGATCTAGACCAGACCGAGATATGTTGGATTCATGGCCCTGCCGGTGCTGGAAAATCTGCAATAGCGCAGACAGTGTCAGAAATGTGTTCTGCAAGAGGGCAATTGGCTGCCAGCTTCTTCTTCTCTCACTCAGCTCCTTCACGCTGCCATGCTCGGTGGTTCTTTACGACCATTGCTCTCCAAATTGCTTACTCGATGCCGCAAATGAGGCAATGCATTTGTAGAGCCGTCGAGGATGACCTGCAAATCCTCCACAAACAACATTCAGCACAGTTGATTTTACTGCTTTTGTCACCCTCATCCTCCTCCTCCTCAGCTCCAACGCCACCTTTTCTCGTGATTATCGACGGTCTGGATGAATGTGATGGGGATCAGTCTACGCTTCTGTTACATATTCTCGAGCTTGTCGACACCCATCACCTTCCCCTCCGTTTCCTCATTTTCGGTCGACCTGAACCACATGTATGTTACTTTTTCGACACAGTCGCAATGAATGCCACCACGAGAATATCGATCTACGGAGACCACCAAGCACGAGAGGATGTTCGTCTACTCCTTCGAACCGGATTCAACCCAATCCACAACTCGAAAAGGCATTCCGCCATCATGAAACATGTTCCCAAACCGTGGCCTTCCGACGAGATTGTCCAGCTTCTCGTCGATCGATCTGATGGTTACTTCATCTATGCTTCCACCGTCTGAAGTATGTTGACGAAGAATATTCCTCATGCATTGATCGGCTGCGAGAAACACTCGAATTATCCAAACCTGGCTCGTCGGTACTCGCGGAACTTGATAAGTTGTACATGCAAATCCTCTCAAACTATCCCGATACCTGCCTCCTCTTGCGCGTCCTGGGAGGCCTCCTGAGCCCGACTCGCCCTGGGGGTTTTTCTTACGAACTGGGGTGGGTGGAATCTCTACAAGCCATCCTGGGTTTACATCCTGGACAACTCGTGCATGTTTTGCGTGGCTTCCACTCTGTCCTAGATATCCAAGTTTCTCAGGTCTATCACACCCTAGGAATCACGCCATTCCATGCCTCCTTTCCTCAATTTCTTTTTGAACAGACCCGGGCAGGAAAATACTATATTGACACGCAGAATATCAACGCAGACCTTGTTCGAGGCGCGGCCGATCTCATGCGAGATTACGACAAACGGAAATCCTCCCTCGAGTAAGCTATCATCACTCAGCTACGACCCACTTTTACTTCTGCCACAGTTTTTAGTGCTGCGAGAGTGGGCCTGACAATCCATTGCCTATTCGATCGCCTCTCAGAAATCCACCCGCTGAGCGAAAATGCCCTTATCGATTACCTTGATGAGAGTTCTTGTGCCTGGGAGTCATGTATTCTGGCGTCCAGTCAATGGTCCGTCCCAGATCAAAATTATTTAGTTGTAATGCTTGGCAATTTCAAAGAATACCTCAGTGTAATTGCCTCATATTCCCCGTCGTGGTTTGTTAATGATTTTCGAGGAATAGGCCCGTGGCCATCCCCCAGCCAAGTTAATCGAGCGGGTCTCCAAACTCGTGGATCTTGCCTGTCAATGTCAAATATCCTCCCATCCTACCGCAATTATATCAGTCTTGATTATTGGGAGGGAACTGCTATCACCATCGCACTCTATTGAACAGGCCATGCTCCAGATATCTAGGTTACCAAATGATTATTACACCGACGATGAGGTGCCCCAGAGACTCATCACACACTCCTGGTTTCATGCATCTACGCCGAGGAGCCATTACTGGGGATTTCTGGATCACCCCGGCCGCTGTGGGGTTCTGTATCACGAGCGGGCCAAGTGCTACACTCGTATCGTAAACTTCTGGCTGCTCTTTCTAGAAGCCACTCCGGATCCAAAGGGCCCAGATTCACTGGTTCACAGGGAATGCTGCAAACTTGTGTCGGCTAACTGGAGCCGGATATTGTCCAGGTGTGTACCGGGCGACAAGGACTTGATATGTCGACTTCGCGATTTTACCCTCGATAGGGCTTGTAAGGAAGATGTGGAGCATGTTATAGGATGGTTGAGGGTCAGTCTTCGAGGATATTGGTCATAGCTTCATTGGTTATATTTATCTGCAGATGGGCTCAAATATGCCCAAAGATGTCCTCGTTCGCTGGAAAACCCATGGCTTCGAACGGTATTCGTTGCATCGTGGGATATGGGACAGGTTGTTTGGGCAGAGCCACAGACGACGGTGACGAAGGAGGTTGATGCGACGGTGTGCATGATGAGAATGGTAATGGGTAGGTTGACAATGACTCGGTATGAGTCCTTAAGCTGAAGCTCGGACGCTCCTTCAACAGACGCTAAACCAAAACAAGGAATATTAATCTTGCGAAGTTCTTACTCTTACATTCAAGTTGGCTGTCTTCTTTCCGTAAGTCTCATCGTGAGTTTCATGGCAGCTGATGAATCGAAATACAAACGTTCGTATAGTTCATAGAGCATTGGAAGATTAGTATAATGCGGCTTCGCCAGCGACGGCCTCCGAGTCAGAAAGGCGACGGCCAGTTTATATCTTAACTACCACAACCTCCACCTCCACAACCGCCCCCGCAACCACAGCCTCCTTCAGAACCACCTCCGCCTCCACCTAGCATCATTTGGGTTGGATGCTCAATCGGACATACAAGCAAATTGTAATCCACCACCACAGGCAGCGCACCAGAGAGACTGATGTCAGAATCTGTTCATGCAATTGTTCATGCAACGGTCCACTTGGAATCTCACCGTGGAGCATCCAACAGCATCATGGATTACATCGAAAAACACCCCAACAGCCTCGCCCACACATTCCGCAGCCTCGTTCCTGCCGAAGCCGACGGAGGAGCTCGCTTGGAATAAAGAGGGAGGAGAATCAGGAACGGTATTTCATATGCGCAGGATCTGTTGGGGGTCTTGAGTTTGCCCTTATGTGCCAGTGCAGCATCCCGCGCTCGCCGTTTCGTGATCTTCGCAATTAGGTATTGGTTCGAAGTAGATAGCTGCGCAAGGTGAATCGGATATACGTCGTTGTGATTGCTTGGGTGTGTTGCAGCGAGGAGATCGTCCCTTGGAGACGGGACAAGACGGTGCGAGTTGATGAGAGCGAACCAGGCGGGAGGGCTTTTGTCCAATAGTTTCGTCTGGTAGCGGGCAAGTCGAGCCTCCAAGTTGATGAGTATGCCAGACGAGGTCAATATCAAGGGCGGGGACAAAGAAAGTCGTGGGCGATAATGTCATGAGGTCAAGGAACCTTCAAGATGACAAGTTCGAGATAGAAATCGAACGGAAGGCGAGGACGAACGCGCATGTTATCTTGCGATAGCGTGCTGAAGCGCAACTTCATCCCCCTATTGTCAAAATAGCCCGGATGCAAATTGAACATTTTCTTCACAAATGACTCTTGGATAACCTGGCATTTGAGCCTGTTAGGATGCTCACGCCTCGGGATTAAAAGGGGAACGCACAGCGCCAACAAGATCTACGGAAAATATGTAGTTGTTCGTGTAAGCCGACAAAACTCTGCCAACTCTGTAAGAATACGTTTAATATAACCCAGGAATCCCCTTGAGAGACCCCAGAAGAACGTAGACTTTCTTCTGATCGTATACGGACAAGATCGCATGGTCGGCTTTCCGAGTAGACCACTGGGCGCTAGCCAATATCGAGGTCACCCATTCTTCATTTGTTGCCGAGGACCAAAAAGGGCTGACCTCAGGAATACATTCTTGATAGAGCCAGCACGGGCAATCTTTGAAGAGGATCGAGCGGTGCAGAGAGTGCCCCTAGGACCATCAGTAAGTTTGTATCTCTAGCAGTAGAGGAGCAGGAGAGGGGAGAGACGTGACTTACGCCAAGTAGTCTCTGAAACCTTCCTCGTCCCCGCACGATATCATCCATGAACTTACGTATCCCCAAAGCGGCCTTGTCGATTCGATGCCGGCATCGGCAAGTGAAGAAAACTTTCTCCTATAAATATCCCGGACCAGTTCTGTCCAATAAAGCTGTTATGCGGGTAGAACATGAGTTCAGTTAGTCCTGAGGACAGCGATACACTCACGCACTGTAACCGCCTCGCGGCACTTCGGGCAGCGAAGTGTTTTCGACTGGTTGCGTGACACATCATCTAAGGGGTTGAATAGTCCAGAAGTCTTCCGGGTCCACGAATCAAAGCGAGCTTCCGAGGGAAGAGTTTGGGTTACGGCCTGTATGTCCCCTACCTGATTATAACCTTTAGTTAGAGAGATTCTTGATATTGTACGCGAGACTTACGAGCAAAGCCGAGAAATTATTGCCGACTTTCTAGAGTAACTTCAAACCAGGTATACGGCTGCAGTCCTCGGCATACCATTTTTGAAATCCCTTATAGTGTCAGGCTTAACAACATAAAATAGGAAGGGAAACACACACGGAATTGAGCGCGTGGAAGTGCGAGACCTACGAGACGTCGTTTCGTGGTGGCTTCCTCAGAGAGAAAGAGATGCAAGCATACAGAAAGAACATCGAGGGGTGGAAGGATATCTTCCGCCGAACGATTTACGTCGGTCTCCGCGAGGACGAAGACCGTATCGAGAAGCTGCAAGGTCAGATTCATTATTATAAAATCAAATCCGTTCTTGGCGCATACAGAACACTTACCGATCCAATGCGATACCTACAAACCAAGTCTATCGTAGATTTTTGAATATGGGAACCTCTGGAGGTAGTACGTCGGAACTAGCATTCTCGATTTGCAACCGTAGTAGGGCAGAAGGATCCAGAAGCGCGAGATGACCTTTGAGCTGGCTACTGGTGACGATAAGAGCGCTGGTACGCTTCTTCCCTGTGCTGAACAATGAAGGTCAACGGGAAGGAGTAGTTTGGACTCGGGGGGGAATTTCGGTGGCAGCCTGTGCTCTGAAGCTCTGAAGGATGGAGGGGCGTCTGAATCCATATACCTATTTCAACTTGAAAGACGTTCCAGGCCAATTTCTTACTATATCCCTCCCCATGCACTGCTGCAGTCTGTTGATCTGATCCTGTTTTGCCAGATCTAGGCGATTCAGATCAGGAAAGCCGTGCTCAACAAGTGCACAATATTCAGAAGGTTCGCCAACGAGAGAGACTCACCAATGTGTGAATACAAAAGTAGTGATCCACTGGCAGCACAAGGCGTCTTCGTGTTGCTCTTCCAATGCTACGTGTAGTCTTCTCCGAGTCCGATTTTCCGAAGTAATCGCTTCCCCAGGTCACTCGAACATCGGGGACCAACGCAAGCGCGTTCAAGTTGTTGTTCTCGTGAGTCGTCATGTGGAGAGGGTTGGTGACTGCCTCAATTTTACCACACATGGTAGGCTGACCTCTGGCAGACACCAGCCTCGTAGTTTTGCACTCTTGTTGTAAATCTAGAGCTTGAGATTCTGACCTATAATCGAGCGAATTAATTCAAGGTCTTTGGTTCGTGAGAGGAGATATTTGAAGAAAGGGATCACGACATGCTTCGTGTGGCCCATGGAATGGGGCTCATGGTTGGATGTATACTACTAAATGGTGTGGCCACTTCGAATTCGACATCGCATGATTAGTTTCGATGGACTTGGACTGAATATTCGTGAAGGTGTTTCGGCCCCCAACTTATGCCATCAAGCATTCTCGCGCCCATTCCAGTTCGGACCATCTTGAGTTCCCACAATTGCAAGTTCCCGCGGCCCATCTCGCCCGTCTCGAGTTCACTCTTCCACATGAAATGACCTTCTCAATGCTACATTGCTAGGGTAATGTCAAGGGTATTGTACGAACACGCGTCGGGGGGTGGTATATGCTACTTTCCTGTTCGCTGCACCTCAAAATATGTGTTCAAAGTCGAAGCGGGGTGCTGTTGTGCCATGCGACATTTGGCACCGGGTTGTCCTTCCTCGCAACCCTGCCGCAGCAAGGGAAGAGCATGATTCGGATCCTGTGTCAAGACACTCAAGATCCGACAGAAGACAGCTCACGATGGAAATTTAGCTGTCAGCATAATTATAGCAAACTTGTGCTCCCTGTCAATTGAGTTTGTTTTGTGAATGGAATGCACCTGTACATTGATGATCCGAAGATGCGGAGACATCTCTTCTCTTAACGTAAATCGTGCACTGGGAAGCAGGGGGGGACATCCGAACGTGCGTCGCTTCAGTGGATGGTGGATTCCTAGGATACCAATTTGCATCGTTGTCCGAAGACATTCGAAACAGAAAAACGAGAAGAGACGAGGGCGGACGGATCTTGAAATGAGGGTGCTCCGAGAGCGCAAAGAGATTCCGAAAACCCATGGAGGTGAAGCAGTCCATGGTGTTCTCTCAGGAAACGATTTATTATTTTCTACAACGGACATCCTATACATCAAAATGAGAAAGGGGACAAACGAACAGATCGTTCCGGAAACCCGGCACAAAAGGATGAATACGAAATGAATCAAACACGCACAACACATGACAACGGGAATAGCCAGCACCCAGCGAAGAACCTTGTCTATTGATAGATGAAATTATACCTAGGCGGTGGTAGTTCTGCGTCAGTATGGTTCATCGCTAGAAAAAAAGGAGGGATACCTTGACAGGAGGTGAGGAATCGCGGATAGCTGGGGTCCATAACGTGCGGCGTTGTCATAGAGCTCAAAGAGAGGAATCGCGAGGAGTTTCATGTTTTTGGGTACTGCGAGGACTTCTGCAAGGAAAATGTGTTAGAATTGACGAAAAGGTGATATAATTGGTGAAGGGATGGAGGTTGGAAGATGAAAGAGGACACAAGATTTCTAAGATGCGGAACGTGGAAACAAAGCGAATTGCACGCACTCCGTTCTGGCATCTGTACAAGAAAGAGCTTCTTGCATTCCTTTGGTTTTGTGATGTGTGCTGGGATGAATGGGTACTGGATGGGTGTTTGGGCCAAGTAGATAAGGGATAACGCGAGTGAAAGCACGAACCATAAAAGTCTCGAAATTTGGCCTCCACCATTGAGCGAGACAGTCTCCAATCTCCCACTCATTGTCGATACCATGCGTGCTGTTGAATTGCTGTGACTCCTTTGGCGGAGCAAGACGTACGTCGAGACGACGTTTGAGGCCTTCAATCTCATCTTCGCCTGGTTTAAGGTAATCGCCGGGTCTGCAAGAAACAAGGATTGTTAGCATGAAGTAATTGAAGTAAAGGAAAGCCGATTTTTGGGATAGCCTGATTTGTTCTGGCTGTTGAAAATGGGTAGAAGAAACGTACAGTTTGAAGAAAGCATTGGCGATCTGGAGCATGAGAATGTGGGGATGCCCGTGATCATGAACCACGAGAATCCCCTCTACGGTTCTTCTCATGCCAAAATCCTCATAATTGTTCTGAAGACGTTGGAGACGGGCCGAAACGGAAGGATCTTCTTCTGGTTGGGCTTCCTTGGTACTACAAAAGCGGAGTTTAGCCGGATGACGGGGAAAACTCGGCCGTCGGACCTAAAGGTAAAATTTGAGAGAGGGTAGCTGTAGGGGGGTGAGTGCCGAATGACGCGATGAGAGGAGAGTGTTGCGCGCACAGTGCGATCGTGTTGGACATGGTGTGATATGGCCCACGTGACCCGCTTTCCTGAACAACTGACAACGACGACCCTGATCGTCGGCTTATCTCCCTCGTCGCCGTCGATATCAAATCCTATGTTTTGAATCCATCTCTCTCGCGACATTATGTCCTCATCCACTTCGGAAGCTGGCGTGATTTTCGGTTTAATCGGCGAACAGCTCCCGACAGGCACTCCAGGGCTTCCTTCTGATGACTCCGACACTGGAGCCGCATTGTCGACGCTGCAACAAGCGAACTTGGCAGGTCACCGTCGGTCGAGTACCGGAAACTTGGACAGGCACCTAGAAGCAGGCTCAGAAGAGTCAGGTGCCCAAGCCCCTCAGGACATTCAGGAACCTCTGTTGCGGAGAGCGGGGTGAGCCTAGTTTCGCTTCTATTGCGCCTACTTTCCCATCCTCTAATGCCTCATCTGATCTGGACTTCCCATGTTCCATGATCCCATCGCGCTATAATGACACCATATCCGTGGATCGCTCAGACTGACAGGACTCCCACAGACTCCTTCAGCCCAGGCTTTACCATTCCCCCATGGCAAACCTAAATGTCTTTGGTTCTTATAATGCTGAATCTTCAGCTCTCGCACACCAACGAACGTTGCATGTGCCCCATTCAATAAACACCATCCGCATGATCACCGTGGAACTCTCCAGAATGTCCTTTTCACCCCCCTCCGAAGCCTCCAGCCACATCCCCAGCTTCATCTTTCCTCCAGCTGTCGCGTCCTCTGTCGCGTCCTCTTCCTCAGTATCGGTTGTCAACGAAGAACTCTCACAGTCCCAGACCACCATCTCCTCCGACGATCCATCTTTCTCGTCTTCACGGGTGTCCATATCACCCTCTTCCTCCCCTTCTCCATCCTCCTCCTCTTCCTCTTCATCCTTCACCACCCAAAAGGCAACATCTCCCCCGCCGCCCATGGCCTCGCCGCCCCCTCAAAGTAGTATCACCGGTGACACCACACCCCGCATCCCCTTTCGGCCCTCCGGTCTCTCTCTCCTCCGCCAGGAGTACGGTTTCGGCCACGGGCCAGACTTTGACGAGTCTCAGACACCCACACCTACCACGGCCACACCCTACAACCAACTCCCCCCTCTTCCAAAAGTCCATTGGACAGACAGGCCGCGGCCCCCACGCGCTTCAAGCTCCACCGCGAGCATGAGCACCACTGTGACCGTCACGGCCGGAAATCTTCGGTCCTCTCACCTAATACTCCCGGCAACCCCGACGGAGGCTACTCCTCTCCTCCACAATGGTCTTGTGCCCCATCACTCGCCCACCTATTCGCCTCATCTCTATGACCGCATTCATGGACTGACGTCACCATCGCGACCACCATTTGGACTTTTATCCCCGCCACCACCAACACCCCCTTCACAAGGTCTGCATTGCGATTTGGATGGATGGTTGTGCCACAAAGTTCACTCATTGTTCTCGGACCATGCCTTGGAAAAGGCGCGTGGCGCGATCGTACACGGCGCCGTGACGTCCGTGCGCAACATCCCAGCGGTTCTGCTAGGATCCCTGCTCAATATCCTTGACGGCGTGTCATGTGAGTGCCCCGTTTTTACTATGGAGGCGTTCTAGTTCATCAGGGTTTCTAGATGGAATGATCATATTTCCGAGTACCGGGGTGTTTGCTGATCTGGGTCCGATGGGGGTGTCCATGTTTTTCCTTTCGTGAGTCACGAGTTTTCCTTCTTTCCCCCGCAATTTCCCCACTTCTGTCCATTTCCGATGACTTCGGATACTCCCAATTCTGTCTGTCGATACTGAGTTCAACTCATGTATTGATGATGGCTTTACCAGCACGTTAATAGCGCAGTGCGTCTTCACGATAGGAAGCGGCTTTGCAGGTGCAAATGGAAGCATGATGATCGAAGTTGTGGTAAGTGCGTCTCTTCATCACCATGGCCCTCTTCCCATCCCTATATGCGAGAAAGCTCTCCTTTTAAAAGTGTAATTTGACAGCCATTCTTCCACGTCATGGCCACGAGCATCGCCGCTCAAATCGGGGAAGACAGGCCGAAAGAAGTCATTGCTACGACGGTGGCTGCTTATGCGCTTAGTTCGATTCTGACTGGTGGGCTTTTCTTGCGCTGCCTTTTCTCCTCGGCCTCGGATGTCTGATTTGGGAACATATTGTAGGCTTGTCGTTCTTCTTGCTCGGAGCATTGAGACTTGGGGCGTTGATTGGGTTCTTCCCGAGGCATATCCTCGTTGGGTACGTCCTATTTCCTGCCCCTTTCGGAGCGAGACTTACGTGCAACTTTTAGATGTATAGGAGGAATCGGTGTGTTCCTCATCCAAACTGGGTAACGCATTTGCCTGTTTTTTCCCGACATCACCCGATTAATTAATCTCTTACAATGAATTTGATAGGTTTACGGTGAGCATGCGCATAAGCGAAGACGATCTCGGCTGGAACTGGGAGACGCTGGAGACGGTATTTGGGGATGCGCATAATGCGACGCTGTGGATCGTCTCGCTGACACTGGCGGTGCTGTTGCGTGTGGTGACGACAAGGTGGCATCATCAACTGATCTTTCCGCTTTGTGAGTTTTTCCGTTTTCCATTTCCTAGAGTCTACTCTGCCTCGTTCGTTGTCATGATGACTCGGACTCAAGATGCTCATACCCATCCGTAGATTTCGTCGTCATCCCGGTTGTATTCTATATCGTCGTCGCCGCCGCTCACCTCAATCTCGGGGAATTGCGGAGGTCAGGGTGGCTCTTTGACATTAGGAACACAGACTCTTTTCCGTGGTATAAATTCTACTCGTATCTCGGTGCGGGCTCCTTTTTCTTTGTCCTACGTTGCATAACTGATCGGCCTGGAAAACACAGATGTCAACTTGATCCAGTTTTGGCCGCTTTTGGCGACGTTGCCTACACAGTTTGCATTGTACGTGGAATTCTCCTCGAGTTTCTTTCGTTTTTGTTTTCGAGTGGATCGCTGAGGTGTGATGATTGCAGGCTGTTCTTTAATATATTGCATCCGCCGTTGAACGTTCCTGCTCTCTGTACGTTCTCATTCTCGCTTTACTTTTTTTTTTTCTTACGTTGATTGTCGGTTTGGATATCCAGCTGTCTCCCTGGACGAAGACGTTGACACGAACAAGGAGCTTGTGGCTCATGGATACTCTAACTTTATCTCAGGGCTTTTTGGGACTTTGTATGTCGCCTGCTTGTCCTCGTTGAGATTTCAACTCAACATATGCATTCTTCGTGCGGCAGACCTAATTATCTTGTATATGTAAACACGCTCCTGTGCGTCTGTTCTTTTTGGCATCCGTCTCCAACAGTGTCTGGAATAAGAGTTTTTTCTTCTACAGATTCTATCGAGTAGGAGGCAATACCCGAATCGCTGGTTTCCTCCTCATCCTTGCCAACGTTGGACTCCTCGTTGTTGGGACAGGCCCGATTCTGTATATTCGTCAGTTTTTCAGCTTTCTATCCTTGGGATCTTCACCATAGCGATTTTTCTTTCTATTAGCTGTGATGGTCGTCGGTGCGCTGATCTTTGTGCTGGGCATTGACCTCGTGAAAGAAGCAGTGTGGGATGCGAGACATCGAGCTGACAGGTGACGCCTCGCCGTAGACCTTGCGATATCTTTTGGGATCTGAGTGTCTTATTCACACAGGATGGAATATGTGACGATCATCAGTATTATGATTTGCATGACTGTTTGGGATTTTGTCGTTGGGGTCCTGTTTGGAATCATCATGAGCTGTTGGTTTCCTTTTAATGTGTCCGATGGAGCGTAGGGTGCTCAGGTTTTTTGTTTTACCCTCAGGTTTCTTCTTTGTTGTACAAAACTCCCAACGGAACAGTATACGAGCGCTGCATTCGGGCGAGACGGCGATGTCGACTGTCCGTCGGCCAAGTATCCAGCGGGCATACCTGCGTGAGGTGTCGAAGCAAACTAAAATCCTCAGGCTCCAAGGTGTGCCCACCCCCTTCTCCACTCTTGTAACACTGTAATTGATGATCCTCTCGGAAATAGGCTTCATATTCTTCGGCACCATCTCCCAGGTCGAAGACACCATCCGCCACCTCATTGAGGGTCCCGCCTGGCAGGCGAACCCCGTGCGTTTCCTCGTGCTAGACCTTGCGCTTGTAGCGGGTGTGGACATGTCCGCTGCGGAGGCGTTTGTGCGGATCCAGCGGTTCTTGGCGGCCAAGGCGGTGACGCTGGTATTCAGTGGGTTGAAAATGGCGTCACCGGTTGCGAAGGCGTTGGAGAGCGTGGAGGTCCTTGCGGCGGATAATGTCGAGGTGTTTTCGACGTTTCATGATGCGATGGAGTGTTCGTGCTTTTTTTGTTTTTTTCTTCTTGATGTTGGCGGTTATTGATTGATGACCTGTTTGTAGGGACTGAGAATGCGTATTTGAGAGCCTGGCTTATGGCGCAGAAGCATGATTCTGTACCTACGGCTTTCAGTACGTCGATGGTTGAGATGTGTCGTGTTCTTGGCTGACTTGATTGTACTTGGGTAGCTCTTCCAGGACGCCAAGATTTTGATGCGACGGAATACTCGCTGAATTCATTCTCGCCTAGAAGATCGTATGTGCGCGATGTTGGGGATCGGACAATTGCAAACGGTTAATTTTCTGTTCTCTGCATCTCGTGGACTGGTAGTGACCCATTTCCTTCCATCTCACAGATCTCGAGCGACGGCTCACTGTAGAATACTCCACTGAACCACTGAACACCATCGTTCGAGCCTTCTCCTCGTACGGGGAGATCGATGGAGACCTCTTCCGCCCGATCGAGGATTACTTGGAGAGGATCACACTACCGGAAGGTTTCGTGTTGTGGGTACAGAACGACCCGCCGGACGGGCTGTATATCCTTGAAGCTGGGATTTTGCGGGCGTCGTACCAGTTTTCGGACCACACGCCGATGATCGAGGAGTCCATGGTACCTGGGACGCTTGCTGGGGAACTTTCTGCGCTGTCGTCACTGCCGAGGAATGCGACGGTTGTAGTGGAGAGGGACGCGACGCTGTGGAAGATGAGCATGGGGAATCTGGCGAGGTTGGATGTGGAGAGGCCCGAGTTGTCGAGGGCGTTTTTGGGGCTTATTTTGAAAGGTGATTGATTCGTTTGAGTGCTTTGGATGGTTCAGCTGATGGAGGGTTTTTGTAGCTGCAAAAGTCGATTATGATATACTGTTGGCGGCGTTGGCGTCGAGGCAGTAGGGGCTACACATGGGCTTTAGCAGCAGGTTGTTCTTTTAGGTTGTAATGGTTGGAATTCATGTCTCTTCGCCTGCCCATGGTTATGGAGGTCTGCAGTCACTATGTATCTAGCGAGGAGTTTCCTGTCTGATTGGGATCCAGCCCACGATGCGGTGACACGCCAGCCGACTCTCCCGATCGAAACTCACGGAAGGACGGGAAAGCCCGATCATATACCTGAAGACCTCGTCGTATCAAAACAGAAAACCTAATTCGGGGAACTGGAGCTCCACTTTGAATTCAAGGTCAAAGCATCTTCTGATCTTTTCCACGACACTCCTGCCAATGGGATGAAGAGGGAAGTGGCACGTGGACTTCTCCGAGACTTGACCGAAAATGTTCCTTCTTTCGTATGCGGCGATGACCTTTCGGGACAAGTTAAGCTGACCGACCTCTACGTCCCGGCTAAGTGCCCCGGCGCTCTCAAGGATATGCCGGATTTCGCTGATTTCAAACCCTTCCATCATCGATTTGCGGTCGATCTCATCGGGGAGCTTTGACGAGTTTCAGGTCTGAAAGAATTGTTGAAGGGTGTCCTTGATTATTGGTACGTCCTATCTGACTGTTCTCGATTTTCTTTGTTGTAGCACATCAGCAGGCGTACGAGAAATGTGGCATGATACATCGGGACATCAGTGTCAACAACATTCTTTCTCATTGTCAGAGACGAAAACGGCTTATGTAGCTATCGGTCCTCAACGATTGGGACCTTTGCAAAGTACGAGGCCGAGATACAGTCTAACGAGCCAAGGGACCATGAACGCATCGTTCGTCCTTTTTCCTTTCTATTATGTGAGGTTAATGCTCATGGATATGATTGCAGGGAACTTGGTAGTTTATGTCTGTTCCGCAGCGCCGCTCCATTTACAACTAGACAAGCTGCACATCATTCAAGATGACATAGAGTCCTTCATCGAAACCTCGCCGTGCTGTAAGTGGAGCACAATACGATGAACGAATGGAAGTTTATTGGGATCAAGTGCTCGGTTTGTGTATCAAACTTGGTAGCAACAAGGGAGGTCAAGGCAAAAGCGCGATGTTCGCGGCCAGAGAATACGGAGGATGTGAGTCGAACGATTAAGACGCTGACGATAATATGCAAGGACAAAAGTTATGGTGCCAGAAAACGAATCCGCTCTGATATGTAAACAAAGAAGGAACTTGCTGACCTCGACGATGGTGGGGATGATTGATGGCGATAGTCCCGTTACTGATTGCAGAGACGATGCTTTCCCGTTAGAGACGCCAATGCATATGCCTACAAGTCTTCGAGCATCCGTCACCTGGAGTCAGAACTGACAGCGAAGATTCCAACGTCGAAACCAACATACGAGCTGATGGAGTCCGTCAATCCTGATTTCGAGGATGATGGGACCATGTTAGTCCTTGGTGAGTGCTGGGTAGATGAGGGAGAAAGAGGATCGTTCCGAGAGCAAAGCTGTGGTCGCCGAACATGAGCTGGTTCCCAATGACGTCGGCGAGAAAGGTGAGATCCGAGTCAGAGTCGTTCGTGAATGCGGACGATGAGCTTGTGTGATTTTGGTTTGACGTGAACGGATTTCGGTGGGACAGATCGGTGGGCAGAGGGGTGAGGAGAAGCGACGGGGGATCCGTGTGGATGTCCTGGGGCCATCGTGACATGACAAACGAGGGGGATGGGGTGGTGGCCATGGAGGGTCGCTGAGGTGTGGTAGCAGGGAGGAAGTTACTAGGCATGTGGCAGGAGGCTTACTGGGGGCGGGTGGGCCGGTTGCACATCGACGCGACGCACTAACTGGGACCATGGGGATAGTCACTGCTGGTAGGTAGATGACAAGAGGAGAGTGGGATACTTTCTCGTGGTTGTGGTGGGAACAATTGGAACGTCGCTGGTTGCCAATGCTACTCGGCAATGCTGAAAAGCCGCGACTTGACGCGGCTTTTGGCTTGTCAGCCGGGCCAAAGTCAACACTGACACGGCTTTTGGCTTGTCAGAGGCGCAAGTCGTCATCACGCGTCATCTTGGTTGGCTTGGCCTGGGGCCGAGCCGGGCACACTCGGACTAAACACGTTATCGGCGGTTTCCCTCCCTCCCTGCGCAAACCTAGTTTTTGCTGTCCGATTCGGGCAACCATGATCATGCCCATACCCAGTGCGTTTTTGGCACTCATGCCTCTTCTATCGTTGTACTGAAGGGATGCGGAGATCTAGGCTCACATAAGCACCGTCACGCGGAACGTGTGAGGGAGACTATCCTCAATCCGACTCGGATCAACTCCACTCGCTTAGCAGAATAAATCTACGAAAAACTACGCCTAGGGACTCGGGCCCCGTCCGCTGGCTGCGGCAGGCGGGCTTGTCAGTCCGCCTGCCGGGTTTCCAGCACTGAGGGGCAGAAGGGAGAGGTATGTATTTAAACGGGGCCAACTCACACATCGAAATTTAACTCCAACCGCCCGACCGCTCTCGCACTGCTGAAGATGAGAAACCAACTGTCTCCTATTGACGACGCGAATTGTCTATTGCGCCGACTCTTGTCCTCCTACAATCCGGACTATGGCTTGGGACATATGAGCCCTAGCATCTATGACACCGCTTGGGTATCCATGATCTCGAAGAATGGGTCATGGCTCTTCCTTTCCGCGTTTGAGTACATCCTGGAACGCCAAGCTCCTTCTGGAGCTTGGGAATCCCAATCTTCCTCCCCCATCGACGCTATTCTGAACACTCTCGCCTCCCTGCTCGCCTTGAAGGTCCACAATCTGGACGGTCAATTCGATGAGCCTATTGCGAGAGCGACAGCCTTTCTTTCTTCATGCCTCAACACTTGGGACGTCGCCTCCACAGATCGTGTCGGGTTTGAAATCACTGTCCCTTCGTTGCTCAACGCGCTCTCGAAACTCGGCATAGAGTTTTCCTTCCCTCAACGTTCGCTCTTGATGGAACTCAACGATGCGAAGCTCACGAAAATCCCACCTCGAGTAGTCTATAATCTCGGCACACCGCTATTACACTCTCTCGAGGGTCTTATTGGACATATCGATTTCGATCGAGTTGCGCATCATAAATGTCATGGGTCGTTTATGGCATCGCCTGCCTCGACCGCCGCGTATCTGATGAACGCATCAGCTTGGGATGATGAATGTGAAGCATACCTGGCGGCGGTGTTATCCCGAAGTGAGCCTCACGATGAGGGATCGGTTCCATGTGCTTGGCCCACGACGTTCTTTGAACTTTCTTGGGCAAGTCTTCTTCAAGTTTTTAGCATGCCACCTTTTTGACGTTTCATGACCCCAGGTCGTCTGTACCCTTCATGATGCAGGCATCGAGTTTGACCGCCTCGACCCGGAATTAGTGGATTCCATTCGAAGGGTTCTAAAGCAAGGGCTGGACGAAGGCAACGGTATTGTTGGATTCGGTACTGTTCTCGTATCTCGTCTTGACTATACATCCTGACTGGGGATAACAGCTCCCAGGCTACTCGCAGACGCAGACGACAGCGCAAAAGTTATCACCGCCCTTTCTCATCTCGGAATCCCGGCTAAGGTCTCGGCTCTGTGCCACGCATTCGAACTCGACACCCATTTCCAGTCCTATGGTTTCGAGAGAAATCCGAGCATCACTGTTCAGTGCAACGTCCTCTTGGCACTTCTTGAAGTATTCGACAAGTCTGAAGAAGGTATCTCGTCCGTTCCGATCGAGTCGATTTACAAGGTCGTTACGTTCATCTCGGAGACATTCTGGACTACAAGCGGTGACCTTGATGATAAATGGGTATGTTCCTTCGTGCCATGTCAGATGCGGCTGTTCGCTAATGATGGTCCAGCATATCTCAGGATTATATGCTTTCCTTGGCATAGCCCAGAGTTTGACGAGATTTATGCTTCTGTTCGACAAGGGTCTTTTCACCGATTGTCCTCGACTCGTTGTACAGACCAAGGTGCCCATTGCGCTCTTCCAGATCCTCATCCGCATTCTTCAAGCACGGCTTGACGATGGTTCATGGGGTTCGTGCGAAGAGACCGCGTACGCTCTCCTTGCTCTGGTGTCCTTGTCCTCTCTCCCTTTCACTTCGATCATGGTCCCCACCATTCGGCTCGCTCTCGCTGCAGGTCGGCGTTTCCTCTCCGAGAAAGTGATAGAACAGGAATCAAGCGACAAAGCTTGTCTTTGGATTGATAAAGTCAATTATCGAATTCCTCCCCTGTCGTATTCCTATGTCCTCGCGGCCCTCTATGCCACTTCCGAACCAGTCCCTGGGTATTCGCCCTCCACGACGGGAGAGATTAACCGCCTTGTTCTCGTTCCAACTCAGAAGGTCAATCATTTCCTGCACTTCTACCGGAAACTTCCCCCCCATCGGGAGTGCAAGGATTGGCAACTGCTTGCGTATATTGCTGAGGGCTATCTGTACTTGCCGGCCCTGCTTGACCTGTGCAAGTCAGAACTGGGGCGCACAACCGTGCCGCGGCATTTGGAATGTACGACGTTCGCTTGGACAAGCGCAAACAAATTAGCAAAAAGATACTCCAGTCCGCAAAATTGCTTTTTTGCCATGAGCTTCATCGTCGTACTCGTACGTTGTCGTTTCCCCTTTGTGAGGATAAGCTAACGATTTCATTTCGCAGTACCAAGTCGATGAGTTCTACGATTTGACGCTGCGCGACGAAAGCCCCGAGATACATTCAATTCTGCGCACGTTTTTGGACGACATTTTCGATGCATTGAATGAAGGAAAAGATATCAGGATTATCGAACGATTCGTGACTTCCTATCCAGCAATATTTGAGGACCTCTACAAGTATATTTGTTTCGCCGTTTACTATCCCTCGGTGCTAGCAGCCTCTGAGTATGACCAGGGTCATTCACGACGAGAACTGAAGGCTTCCCTGGTCGCCATGACGCAGCAGAATGAAGACGGAATTCGATATGCCGCACAGACGCCTGGGAAGCGGCGTCTAAATGACCCCGCATCCTACATGAAGTGGGTTCGAACTTCGGCAACGGAGCACATCGCTGCCCTTCCCGCTGGTTCCTCCTTCATCTGCAACCTCTCTAGTGGGACGGACGTCTTCCAAACGCCGGAGCTGAAGTACATCGCGCAGGATTGCCTGACGCACATCGCCGTCATCGCTCGCATTTGGAATGACTGGAGTAGCATGCATCGGGACATTGCCGAGTTTAACATCAACACCGTGCATTTCCCCGAGTTCTCCGGGATGGACGAGGCGCAGATAAAAGACGAGATGCGGAGGATTGCGGACTATGAGCAGAAATTGATGAGTATATCGCTCCAAGAGTTGCGGGAGAGAGCGAGGAAGGTTGTAGGTGAACGGAAGGGTGATGCATGCGTCGACGGGTTTGAGCTGTTCTTCAGGGCGAGCGACGTGTATAATGCGATTTGCCTGTACAAGGACCTGGGTGCTGCGAAGCTCGATGGACAGACCCCTTTGTAGGTCAAGTGTAGATGTAGTTTTGATACTGAGGATCACGCCCCAATACAGTTTAAATCGAGTTATAGATCGTTATTAATGTTGAGATGTACCTTGTGCGACTCGGTCGCAGCGACAGGCCGACATAGCTCGTGTCCTACAAAGACAGCCGCTCAGTGTGTCAGTCCATACCAGCCATCCCCATGCTCTAGCCCCTCTTTGGGACCCTGCTGTTGGGATAAGCGACGCAATCCAGCAGACGACAACAGAAACAAACAAAAGATAGGATTATCGTTTGGCCTCGGTGAGCTCGAGAGGCAAACGGATGGTACGTAACTAGACTACCTATATAGTACCGAGAACGATAGAAATATTAAATGTGTACCTAAAACGGAGACGACAAAACAAGGGGGTGGTGGGACCGGAAAAAAAGACCTGATCATGAGGTCAGTAACTAATAAATATTAGTCGGAAAGATCCAGACCCGATTTTGATCTGAATATTACCTAAAGTATCTAAGTAATCAAAATAGGCCGGAATTAATCTGGATATTATCAATAGCGAACAGATAGAAACCCCAGTTGTGACCAATAAACTCAGCTGCCACAACCATGGGCTTGATCACATCTGCATGGTGCCATGTTTCCCTGAATCTTGCTCAGCTCGACATGCCACAAACCTTGTGCTGGCTGCTGATTGGTGACCTCATAGGTGCATCACCTGTGTTTGGTGATGTAGGAGAGGGGACCATGGGGTTTGAACTTGAAAACTGATCCTCTTTCTGCTAGAGATGCATTGATTCTCAGCCATCTCATGCTGTCAATAAACTTCCAGAATGTTGTGGAAAAACTTGAGTCAAGTGCCATAGAATCCGCATTGACAGTTTCAGAATCTTTTTATAGAGACAAGATAGCCAGGCTCAGCACTTGCTTCATTACTCACCTCTTTGCATGCCCCAATCTCTCTCTGAGTCAATACACTCTCTTGACTTGAGGCCATCATGATTGTCCACACTGCATCATATGATTTTCCATGATGCTGTGACAATAGCAGCCCTTATCTAGCTCCAGCAATTGAAAGCCACAACACAGGGATCCTCTGGACATCAACTGTAATACATATACTATTCAGACGCAACCATCTGATCTCCCTTACTGTTACCCTTCCTCTGCCTTTCATCTCTTGATGAAAATGCTTCCAATGTGAATGTATCATCAATTCAGCTTGGTCAATGTCCCATAGCCCCTCACCACATCAGCAAACTGTGGGTACACTAGCATCACATATTTGAGGGGATGTAGATACTGCATTACAAAGATTTAAAATAAGTCAAATTGCAAGAATAACACCAAGAATGATACTGTACTATTACGACCGTTTGTCCGCGGGGTGTGACCTGTGACACCAAATGTCCATTATTCCAAAGGTTCCAAAGTCCATGTGATCTGTGACAGGTGTCCATTCTGGGACCGTCTGACAGAC
>Ga0307516_10001745_pt1 | contig 29897 bp, 26 predicted proteins | sample 19_EM_MG_FD_203310 | JGI IMG/M metagenome (GOLD analysis project Ga0307516, IMG submission 203310) | Populus trichocarpa ectomycorrhiza microbial communities from riparian zone in the Pacific Northwest, United States - 19_EM | ecosystem: Host-associated > Plants > Roots > Unclassified | place... | reverse complement strand
ACAAAGGCATTGAAAGCAGCCCTGTTCACCGGATCCAGGATCATCGTACCCGATTCCGCTACCGTAGGAATGTAAGGCAGTGCCGAGTTGCTGTTGATAACATTACCCGGAGTGCTCGCATAGATCAGGCTGTATGGGCTGCCCGATTGTCCTGAATAGAAGAAGTTCAGGGAGGTGGTATTAGCGGGGTTCCAGTTGAAAGCCATGCCTAAGGTCGCTATGAAATGGCTGCGGAGATCAAAGTTGGAATAGGCCAGTTGGGGATTGTTCGGCGAAATGGCCGGGTTGTAATCCCAGTTACTCTGCATGGAGTTACGGATCCCGTTGGCTACGTCCTTCGATTTTCCATAGGTATACGCAACGGACCAGTTATAGTTGAAGGTACCATGACCCATGGTCATATTAGGACTGTTCTTACCCAGTTGGGCAGTAAGATTGTAACGATATCCTTCGCTCGTATTGCTCAGCAGGAAGATATTCGAATAGTCCGTGCTGTTGCTGGCGTTGGGCGTATACAGCGGAGTTTGAGTAGGACCGGTAGCATAGAAAGCCGTTACGTCCTTCCTGTTGATCTGCTGGAATTTTACGTCATGGATGGTCTTGGTATAGATGGCATCGACGGTAAATTTATACCCCTGGCCAAATCGGAAGTCGGCGGCCACATTGGTACGCCATACCGTAGGTAATTTGAACTTGTTGTCCACGAGATCGATCTCCCTTGTCTTAATGGCATTAGGATCGATCGCACCGATAGCGGCCGGCAGGTTCTGCGGGCTTGTCAGCGCCAGAGTGATCGCCTTCTTGTCGATATTGTTGATCGTAGGACCGGCCAGTGTATAAGCGTATCCTAACCAGGCAAAGGGTATTCTGCCCGTGAAGATCCCGCTACCGCCTCTCAACACGACGGACCTGTCGCCATTGATATCCCAGTTAAATCCGAGCCTGGGCGATAAGGCCGCATTCCCGAACCATTTGTTGTTGAATTGCGCGAACGGCGTATGAGAATAGCTGGGGTTGGTGGTATTCACATTATCGGGAACATTATTCAGACCCGGGTCCGTAGTGGGCTGTGAGCCTACATAGGAATAATCGACGCGAAGACCGGGCGTTAATTTGAAGCGCTTGGTAATGGCAATCTCATCTTCGGCATATACGCTGACCAGGCCGACCTTGAAATCGCTGCCGGGTACATTGTTCCGTAATTGATCGTAACTGTTCTTGCTCAGATCGCTGGCATAGGCCGAACGGACACGGGCCACTTTATTGTTCTTAAAGTCATCGATGCTGTTATACTGCCAGCGGCCATTCCAGGAGTTGATGAATCCATAGTTGAAATCATAGAACTCGTTATGGGTACCGAAGGTGAATTTATGGATCCCCTTATTCCAGGTGACATTATCCGTGAATTCAAAGGTCTTCTGGCGCTGATCATAAATAGAAGCCTCTCTCCAGGTACCTAACCATACGTTGGTGGCGCCATTGGTGATATCCGCATAAGGAGTGACATTATTATAGGCGCCGGGGAAATCCCTCGTATCGTGAACGTTGATATAACCAAGGATCAACTGGTTGTTCACATTTGAGCTCATCCGGGTCTTTAACTCCGCTACGAGGTTGATGTTCTTGCTCGTCTGTGTAAAGTCGGTGGAGCTGAACTGGAAGATATAAGGGGTACGCTCCAGGTTGTTACCCCAGCCCTTGGTATAAATACCACGGAGGGTCAGCGTGCTCTTGTCGCTGATATTATAGTCGATGCGCCCGAAGAATTTATTACTCTTGGTGAAGATCTTGCCCTGGGTATAGGTACCCGGGTCAAATCCTGCGGCCTGGAATTTTGCCGCGATGTCCTGGGCCTGGGCAATGGTGATAGCCGCTCCGGGATCCCCTGCATTATAGAAGGTAGGCTCCTGGCGACGGGTGATCTCGGCATTCACGATAAAGAACAGCTTGTTCTTGATGATGGGGCCGCTCAGCGTACCGCCATATTGATAGTCGTAGAAGTCCGAGCCGATCTTTGTTTTATAGGCATCGGGGCTTTTACCCATCAGGCTCTGGTTCCTTCCGTAGCCATAGACGGAGCCATGGAAATCATTGCCGCCGCTCTTGGTCACCGCATTGACGCTACCGCCCGTGAAGTTACCCAGCTTGACATCGTAGGGGGCTAACTGCACCTGTACTTCCTGGATCACATCGATGCTGTAAGGGTTCGTACGGGTGCCGGAACCTGCGGTACCTGATTGGCCGCCACCGCTAACGCCGCCAAATGAGTTGCTAAAGCCAATCGCGTCATTATTCATGGCGCCATCCAGCGTAATATTATTGTAACGGAAATTCGTACCTGCAAAAGAGTTGTTATTGGACTGAGGGGTCAGGCGGGTGAAGTCACTCAGGCTCCTTCCCAGGGTAGGCAGGGTATTCATTTGAGCTTTCCCAACCGTAAGCCCGGAGGTAGCGACCTTTCTGCCACCTACGACGGTGACTTCCTTCAGACTCTGGTCGTTCTGCTTCAGGCTGATGTTCATATCGGGATTGTCTCCCAGGGTGAGATTGACCTCCGTCATCGATTCTTCCTTAAAGCCGGTGTAGGTGATCTTAATAGTATAAGGACCTCCTGATTTCAGGTTGGTGATGACAAAAATACCTTTACTATTTGTTTGTGTTCCGGTAGAGTATCCGGTGGGTTCGTGTTTAACGACGACAGAAGCTCCACTGACAGGAGTCCCCCTGGCATCGACAACGGTGCCATTTACAGTTGCGGTCGTCTGTTGCGCAACAGCCGCATTCATGGCAAACGTCACGGCAAAACATAATAAGAGCAGTAGTCTAGAGCAATGCATGTAGTAGAATTTCCTGCAAAGGAATCCCAAACGTGTTACCGGGAGGTTACCCCAGTGTTAAGAAATTGTAAAGGAGGCGTTTCAAGGGGGTTCAATAAATATAAATATATATTCGTATTTAATTGATAATCAATTATATAAAATCAAAACTGTCTTTTACGGCCGTTACCGGCAAAAAAAACCATTATTCGGCCATAAGTCGATAAACCCGCTATGTTAAGAGATTATTACTAAACCTAAATGCGCCCTGCGCGCCTTTTAATACCTCTAATTTTACCCAAACTTTCCAAACGATGGGCTTCAATACTTTCATGAAAATGTTTATGCCGAAGGACAAGGTCTTTTATTCCTTGTTCGAAGAAGTAGCAGATACCGTAGCGAGAATGGGAAAGCTGCTAAAGGTCATGGTGTCAGAGAACGATTTTGATAAAAGAGCGGAGTTGGTCCTTGAACTGGAGAGACAGGAGCATATCAATGATGAGTCGACCCACCAGATCTTTACCGAGTTGGGAAGGAACTTCATCACGCCCTTCGATCGCGAGGATATCCACTATCTCGCCATTGCGCTCGATGATATTTGTGACTTTACTTATGGAGCCGCTAAAAAGATCAATTTCTACCATGTGAATCCCAATGATATCGGTATCCGCAAGATGGCCGACCTTATCATGGAAGCCACCGAACAGATCAGGGCCGCCGTAAGGGAGCTGCGCGACATGCGGGATATGCGTACCATCACGGACGCCCTCGTAAAAGTAAATTACATCGAAAATCAGGCGGATGATATTTTCGACATGAGCATCGAGCGACTTTTCGAAACGGAGCCGGACGCCCGGGAAGTGATCAAACGAAGGGAGATCTACCAGGTCATGGAGATCGTCACAGATAAATGCGAGGACGCCACGAATGTCATTGAATCCATCATTATCAAGTACGCATAGGGAAGGGCAAAATGTCAGGCAGGCACGGCGGGCATGCTATTTGAAGTTTCCTGTCTGACTAATCATAAAGGAGGCCCGTCATGAGTACAAGTTTATCTTTCGGTGAGATCATCAAAGGCGACAAGCCCGTGCTGGTGGATTTTTCCGCAGAATGGTGCGGACCCTGTAAAATGATGCCACCCATTTTGAAAGAATTAAAAGGAATGGTGGGCGATACCCTTACCATTTTAAAGATCGATGTAGATAAAAATCCCGCCGTAGCGGAAGCCTACCAGATCCAGGGAGTACCTACCCTGATCCTTTTCCGGCAGGGAGAAGTAAAATGGCGGCAGAGCGGGGTGATGAATGCAAGCCAATTGAAATCCGTTGTCGATAGCATAAAATAGGGGAGAAGGGAGAGATCATCGGACGGACCGGCCTTAAAAGAAACGGTCCCGACCGTAGCCGGGACCCGCCGTCGCAGATCGATATAGATTAGCTTTTAGCTTTTGCTTCTTGTTTAGCCTTCGCTTCGCTTTTTACCTTTATTTCCTTGACTTTCTTAGGCGCTGCCTTCTTGACCGTTTTCTTTTTAGCCTGCTTTTGCTTCTTGTTATTCTTCATCAGGTCGCGGCTGATCAATTTGCTGGCTTTCTTCACACGGATAGCCAGTTGTTTCTCTCCCAGTTCTTGCTTGTACTCCGCCAGGGCGCCTGCCAGTTTTTCACTGATCTCTTTACGGACCTGCTTTTTAGACGGAATAGGAAGAGCTGCTGTTTCTTGGTTCATACGAAAAGTTTTTTGGTAATAAAATGATAACACAAACTTAATATTAAATCGATAGATGCAATGTTAAGTTTTATAACCAAGTACAAATCAACCACTTATCTTCCAATTGTCGATTTTCACTTTTTCAAAGAATACCTCCTCTTCCAGCTCCTTCACCCCGGAAGGCTGCAGATCCTCCAGGCGGAGCTCTTCGATCGACAGGCGGATCAGACGTTGGCAACGATGATGCACCGCCCTCACCATTTTCCTGATCTGGTGGAATTTTCCTTCGGTCAGGGTGATCTGCAACCAGGTATGAGGGATATCGTCCCGCTGGTCCCATTCCTGCCTGAACAAGTTGGCAGGCCTTTGCACAATGTCTACTTCGCAGGGAGTTGTCCGATAGTCCACCCCTCCTTTTATATGGATCATGACCCCTGTCCTCAATTGATGCAGGCTTTCCTCCTTCACTACGTCTTTTACTTTTACCAGGTACGTGCGCCCATGCATTCTTTCACCCTGGAATAAGAGCCGGGTCACTTTCTTATTGGTCGTGAGGATCAGGAGTCCTTCGGAGTTCTTATCCAATCGCCCGATCGCATGGATCCCTTCGGGAAAAGAGAAATCCAGGTCGCTTAATTTGACCGCGTCGACGGGACCCACGAACTGCGAAAGCATATCGTAAGGCTTGTTGACGATAAAATAACGATGACCCGATGCAGTCATAAACAACTAATTATTTTGTTACCCTTACCAGCAGGGTGCGTCCCAGGGTCCTGTCCCTTGTCCGGTAATTTAAGAATTCGCCCGTTAACTGGCTGATATGAAAATTCGGAAAGCTTTTCAACTCTTCTGTTTTATACCCTCTTTGAACGAGCTGGGGCAAAAATTCCGCCGGCAGGAAGACCAGGGCCTCCTCTCCTTTGCCGTCCCTTAAAATACTGTCCATCGGCATCCGCAGCACCGGCGCCGGACAATAGAATTCGAAGGAAAAATTTATCGGGCCTTCCTCCGGCAGGTATACCGCCTGCAGAACCTCTTTACCCGATCCCTTCTCTCCTTGCCGGTACAGGGCCTCTACATATTTTCCCGCCACCGTGCCGGCCTGGTACCGGAGAATGGTGGGATACAGGCAAAAGTTGATAAACCCATAAGCGATAAGAGCGGCGCAGCAACTGCGGGTGGCAGCGACTACCAGCCCCCGGCCCCGAAAGAGGAAAAAGGGCAGCGCAGCCAGCACCAGCACCATACAGATGATCAGTACCCAATGTTCGAAATGGACCAGCCAGGAGAGAAAAAGGAGGAAGGCTATCAGGATCCCTGCAATACAATACTGGATAATAGAGAAGGCCCGTTGAGCCGACCGCTTGTGCAGATCGTACAAATAGCCCGCTGCCAGGATCGAAAAAAAAGGGAACAGGATATTGAGATAATGAGGCAGTTGAAACCGGGACAGGGAAAATACGACAAAGCTGATAAGCGCAGCTCCCAGGCAGATCAGTTCTCCCGGAATGCCGCGACCGGTCTTCGACTTCCGGCACTTTTGCACGATAGCCGCATATAAGATCAGCGACCAGGGCAGGAAAGCCCACAAGAGCGTATGAAAATAAAAGAAGGGATCTCCGCTGCCTTTGATCGGACCCGTGTTGAAGAAGCGGCCGAACTGGCTATCCCAGAAGAAAAATCGAAGGCCCGATACCCCCGTGCGACCGAATACCTCTTTCTCCGGGTGAAGATCGAACTGCTGATAAAGACAATATAATTCCGGAAGGATAAAAAGGGCGATCAGCAGGAGTGCGATCCACCAACGCCCGTTCCCAAACTGCTGCCACTCCTTAGCCCGGATCCAATCGACGATAAAGCCGCCCGAGATCGTGATCAGCACAAAGGGTCCCTTCGTCATGACGGCGCAGGCTGCGAGGAAGGAGCCGGCAACAAGATGCCATCCGGGCCTGGCCCGGGATGCTTTGTAAAAATGAAACACAGATCCAATGACCAGCCCGGTGAGATAAGGCTCGGCCCTGACATCATTATTCGAAATAACGAGGTGCGCTGCGGAGACATAGATCAGAGCGGCCAGTTGTGCCACCGGCTTTCCATACAGCGCTTGTGCCAACCGAAAAGTATACCATCCTCCCAATGCCCAAAATAAAAGGGCCGGCAATTTATACGCGAAAGCACCGACGCCAAACACCCGGAAGCTCAGGGCAGCCATCCAGAAAGGGAAATGGGGTTTATCCAGCCAGTCCTTACCGTCGACCCGTAAATGGATAAGATCCCCCGTGCGGGCCATCGTCTTGGCGATCGTTGCATATAAAGCGCCATCGGGCTCCAGGATATCGATAAACAGGCCGCCCGCATTTACCAGGATGGCAGGAACAAAAAGCCAGGCCCACCATTTTTGCAGCCAGGCCTCCCAGGGTGATATGTAGGGATCGATCGTCAATCGCCGCAAATTAAGCAAACGGCCCGATCCATTGTGACTTAAATTCCTCCTGCCTGTTCCACCAGATCTCGAAGATCTTTGACATACCCATCCCTGTTATAACACCTGTAAGGGCGCCCGCCAGGATATCGAAAGGATAATGTTTGCCGACATAGATCTGTGCATAACAAATAGCCGCCGCCCAGATCCAAAGCCATTTCCATTTTTTTCCGCTCATGATCCGGATGGCAAAATACCAGAAAGTGGCCAGCCCGAAATGATTGGCGGCATGGGAAGACGGCATCGAATAAGGGCCTCCGCAATCCACCAGCCCTCTCACGAATGAATGCAGCGTGGGATCATAGCAGGGACGTAGCCTCCCGAACAGGGGTTTTAATAATTGAGCGGTCAGACTATCCGTGACGGCGAAAGTAAGAATGCTCAATCCGATGAACAGCCAGGCTTTCTTTCCACCCTTTCTCACCGAATAATACAGGACAAAAAGGTAAAGGGGTATCCAGGTAAGAGGTTCCCGCAGCACCGGCATCACGCTGTCCAGGAAGAAGTGATCCGAATCATGCTGGATGAGTACGAATAAGATTTTATCAAGATGATCCAGCCATTGCAGGAGCGACATAGCGGTAGATTATACGTATAAAACAAAACTAGGCTCTTTGCGGGTGCAAAGGGTCCCGCGGAGATTATGCTTCCGTTACGAAATGGGCGCAGGGATAATATTAAGTTAATCTTGGGATAAACATAGGATCATATAAGGCGGATACCTTTGACAAACCCATTAACATGAAAGTTCCCGTACTTCTGATGGCAGCGGTGTTCTCTTTTGTTACCACTTCCGCCCAGTCACCAAAAAAAACAAGGCATTTGTTCATTATCACCATCGATGGATTCAGATGGCAGGAAGTCTTCAACGGCGCTGATCCCCTGCTCATCGCTAATACGGATTATGTCCGGGACACCACGCTGACCCGGGAACTGTATTGGGATTCGACGCCGGAATTGCGCCGGCGCCGGCTGATGCCTTTTTTCTGGAGCGTGATCGCAGAAAAGGGGCAGTTGTATGGCAACCGGGCTTTCAACAATAAAGTGAACGTAAAGAATTTCCTGAAAATATCATATCCGGGCTATAACGAGATCTTCACCGGTCATACGAATGCCGTCACAAGCCCCAACCTGGCTATTTACAACCGGAACAGGAATTTATTGGAATACCTCAACGGCTTTCCGGAATACCATGGGAAGGTCGTTGCGTTCACATCCTGGAGTGTTTTCCCCTTTATCCTCAATGAGCCGCGCAGCGGGGTGTCCGTCAACAGCGGGTATGAAAGGCTGCCCCATCCACCGGAGGATACGACGGCCCTGTTCATCGACAGCGTGCAGGAAAGCATCCATCCCAAGACAAAGACCCGGTATGACCTGCTCACCTATCTCACCGCCCGGGAATATATCAGCCGGGATCATCCTGCCGTCACCTATATCGGACTGGGGGAGACGGATGAATACGCTCATGCCGGCCGGTATGATCTTTACCTGCAGCATGCCGCAGCCATCGACCGCATGATCTCGGAATTATGGTATACGATCCAGACCGACCCTTTTTATAAGGACAATACGACTTTCCTGATCACGACAGATCATGGAAGAGGTCCGGTCCCTTCCAACTGGACGACACACGGATTCTGGGCAAAGGGCTCGGGCGAGACCTGGCTGGCTATGCTGGGACCCGATATTCTGTCCGAAGGTGAAATGAGAACTGCCGGGCAGGTCTACGCGAAACAATTTGCATCGACGATGGCCCTTTTGCTGGGAGAGCCATCGGGAGAAGGGCGCCTCGCAGGCAAGCCGATCTCCCTTCCCGCCGGTCCTGATTTTCAGGGTCAGCGACCTGTCAGCAAACTAATGGCTGGAAAATGAATAAGCAGTTATACTTAAGAAAATAGTTCTATTTTTGTTCAAATCGTAAGCATGGGATTAAATTCTATCATTTCATTATTCACTCCAAAAGACCGGGTATTCTATTCCCTCTTCGAAGAAGTAGCCGACGGTGTGGCAAAAATGGGCAAGCTCATGAAAGAAGTAGTGGCGGAGCCCGACTATGATAAAAGAGGCGCGATCATCCTGCAGGTAGAGGATCAGGAACACGTCAATGATGATCTTACACATCGCATCTTCACGGAACTGGGCCGGAACTTTATCACCCCTTTCGACCGGGAAGACATTCACTACCTGGCCAGCGCGCTGGATGATATCTGCGATTATATCTATGCCACCGCCAAAAAGATCAATTTTTACAAAGTCAACCCCAATGATACCGGCATCCAGAAAATGGCCGACCTGATCGAACAGGGAGCCGGGCACATTCAATGTGCCGTAAAGGAGCTGCGTAATATGAAGGATATGCGCAAGATCACCGATGCACTCGTAAAAGTGAACAGCATCGAAAATCAGGCGGACGATATCTTCGACCTTAGCATCGAACGCCTTTTCGAAACGGAGCCGGATGCCAAAGAAGTCATCAAGAAGAGGGAGATCTACCAGGTCATGGAGATCGTTACGGACAAATGCGAGGATGCCGCCAACGTGATAGAGTCCATTATTATTAAATACGCATAGGATATCGCAACAACCAAAAATCGCGCTCCAAGCCAAAACACACCGTATGACTTTCCTGGTAATTATTATTATTCTGGCTATCATTTTTGACTATATAAATGGATTTCATGATGCCGCTAACTCCATCGCCACGATCGTCTCCACCAAGGTCTTAACACCTTTCCAGGCGGTGCTCTGGGCAGCGGTTTTCAATTTTGCCGCTTTTTTTATCTCCAAATACATCGTCGGAGAATTCAAGATCGGCAACACCATCGCCAGTTCCGTCAACGCGGATTTCATCAACCTGGATGTTATTTTCTCCGGGCTGATCGCCGCCATCTGCTGGAACCTCCTGACCTGGTGGTTCGGTATCCCTTCCAGCTCTTCCCATACCCTCCTGGGAGGATTTATGGGCGCGGCCCTCGCGCATGCGGGTGCCCTGAGCAAGAACGGCGTGGATGTCATCAACTATGCGAAGGTCATCCCTACCTTCCTCTTCATTTTCCTCGCCCCTTTTATCGGCATGGTCATCGCCTTTATCATTTCCATCCTCATCATCAATATATGTCGAAGGGCCAATCCCTACAGGGCGGATAACTGGTTCAGAAGGCTCCAGTTGGTGTCTTCAGGTCTTTTAAGCCTGGGACATGGCGGAAATGACGCCCAGAAAGTAATGGGGATCATCGGTGCGGCCATGATCTTCTACAACAAATCCCACGGGGTTACCATGACCTTTAAGCAATTCATAGACGCCAATATGTGGGTACCCCTGGCAAGCTTTTCGGCGATCGCCATCGGAACGATGAGCGGTGGTTGGAAGATCGTAAAGACCATGGGCACCCGGATCACCAAAGTCACTCCTTTCGAAGGCGTCAGTGCTGAAACGGCGGGCGCCCTCACCCTGTTCCTGACCGAAAAATTGGGTATCCCTGTAAGCACCACCCATACGATCACCGGTGCGATCATCGGCGTAGGGGCTACCAAACGCTTGTCTGCCGTACGCTGGGGTGTGACGATCAACCTGCTTTGGGCCTGGATCCTGACCATCCCGGTCAGCGCCCTCCTGGCTGCCGTTGTTTATTTCATCGTTCACCTGTTCCACTGATTTCGCTCTGCATTCCCTATCTTCGTAGTGCTCCTTTAGCTTTTTTTTGCTACTTTGAGACCCTATTTTCAAACAACCCATTATTCATGAAAGGAATTATCCTCGCCGGAGGGTCCGGCACACGTCTGCATCCTATCACCTATGCCATCAGCAAACAGATCATGCCGGTATATGACAAGCCCATGATCTATTACCCCCTGTCGACCCTGATGATGGCGGGTATCCATGAAATACTGATCATTTCCACCCCGCACGATCTTCCCCTGTTCAAAAAGCTTTTTGGCGACGGCTCGCAACTGGGGCTCCGGCTCTCTTATGCCGAACAGCCGCTACCCAATGGGCTGGCCCAGGCTTTTGTGATCGGTGCCGGATTTATCGGAAAAGACAACGTAGCTCTTGTATTGGGAGATAATATATTTTATGGTTCGGGCCTGGGGGAACAACTGTCAAAGAACACCCAGCCCGACGGAGGCATCGTATATGCTTACCAGGTAAGCGATCCCGAGCGGTATGGCGTAGTGGAATTCGACAAGCAAATGAACGCCGTCAGCATTGAAGAAAAGCCGGCAAAGCCAAAAAGCAGCTATGCGGTGCCCGGCCTCTATTTCTATGACAACGAAGTGGTCACGATCTCAAAGCATCTGCAGCCCAGCCCGAGAGGAGAATATGAGATCACCGACGTCAACAGGGAATACCTTCGGAGGGGTAAATTAAAAGTGTCCATCCTGGACCGGGGTACGGCCTGGCTGGATACCGGCACTTTCGACTCGCTCATGCAGGCTTCCCAGTTCGTACAGGTGATCGAACAAAGACAGGACATTAAAATTGCCTGTATCGAAGAGATCGCATATCGCAAGGGGTTCATCACGAAAGAGCAGGTAGAAAAAATGGCCCAGCCGCTCCTGAAGAGCGGGTATGGAGAATATCTTATAAAAATAATCAATCAATAAAATAGCCAACCAAGCATGCAAAAGATTCTTGTCACAGGGGGATGCGGTTATATCGGTTCACATACGATCGTGGACCTTATCGAGAGCGGGTACGAAGTGATCTGTGTCGACAACAATGTCCGTTCTTCCCCAAGGATACTGGAAGGTGTGGAAAAGATCACCGGGAAAAAGATCAAGAACTACAAAGTGGATCTCTGCAATTACGACGATACTTTCGCCATTTTTCAGGAAAATGAGAATATATCCGGTATCATCCATTTTGCGGCCTACAAAGCGGTAGGTGAATCCGTCGAACAGCCCCTGCTTTATTTTGAGAACAACCTGTTATCGCTGATCAACCTGCTGAAATGCGTACAGGAATTCGAGATCCCCTATTTCGTCTTTTCTTCCTCCTGCACCGTATACGGCAACCCGGATGTCATTCCCGTTACCGAGCTGACACCGCCCAAGCCGGCCGAATCGCCCTATGGCTATACCAAACAAATGGGAGAACAGATCATCAATGAATTCTCAAAGGCCACGGCTCATACAAAATGTGTCTTATTGCGTTATTTCAACCCCGTAGGCGCTCATCCGAGTATCCTTATCGGGGAAATGCCCATCGGCAGACCCGCTAACCTGGTGCCTGCCATTACCCAGACCGCTATCGGGAAACTGCCGCAAATGACGATCCATGGGGATGATTACGATACCCGGGACGGATCCTGTATCCGCGATTTCATCCATGTCTGCGATATAGCACGCGCCCATACCCTTTCTATAAAATTCCTGCTGGAAAAGAAAAGCGCGAAAAAATGCGATGTATACAACTTAGGCACGGGAAATGGAGTAACCGTACTGGAAGCCGTCAAAGCATTTGAAAAAGTCAGCGGCGTCCCCCTGAACTATACGATCGGACCGCGCCGGCCGGGGGATGTCATTGCCATTTATGCCAACAATGAGCTGGCCCGGCAACAATTGGGCTGGGAGCTTAAATTCAGCCTGGAAGATATGATGTCCACGGCCTGGAAATGGGAGCAGAAATTAAAGGCCGATGAGAAGTTCTATAATGGCAAATTTTCGGAGTTGAATTAAGGGAATTCTCCGTTACTTTGCAGGCAGCAAAATGCAACGATTTTCAGCAGCAAACAGGGATAGGACTCCCTGCAATCTATTCATACCAATATAATCTGAGATTCATGTTAAAAGACATTCAAGTCACCGGACAGAAAGACACAAGAAGTGGTTTTGGAGATGGCATCCTGGAACTGGCGAGAAAGAATCCAAATGTTGTGGCCCTCACAGCAGATCTGGCCGGCTCCCTGAAATTACATCCCTTCATAAAGGAATTCCCCCAACGTTTCATCCAATGCGGCATCGCAGAGGCGAATATGATCGGTATCGCGGCCGGCATGACCATCGGTGGAAAGATCCCCTATACGACCACTTTCGCCAATTTCTCTACGGGCCGGGTATACGACCAGATCCGCCAGTCCGTAGCCTATTCCGGCAAGAATGTAAAAATATGCGCTTCGCATGCAGGAGTTACCCTGGGAGAAGATGGCGCTACACACCAGATCCTGGAAGATATCGGGCTGATGAAAATGCTGCCGGGTATGACAGTGGTCGTCCCCTGCGATTATAGCCAGACAAAGGCAGCCACCTTAGCCATCGCGGATTATGTCGGTCCTGTATACCTGCGTTTTGGCCGTCCCGTTTGGCCGATCTTCACGGAAGGCATGAAATTCGAACTGGGCAAAGCACAGACCTTCTCCGAAGGCGCCGATGTCTCCATTTTTGCCTGCGGCCATCTTGTTTGGAAGGCCATCGAAGCCGTTAAGATCCTCCAGGAAAAAGGCATCTCCGCAGACCTGATCAATATTCATACGATCAAGCCCCTGGATACAGCCGCCGTCCTGCAATCCATCAGCAAGACGCGTTGCGCCGTCACCGCGGAAGAGCACAATATTATCGGGGGGCTGGGTGACGCTATCGCACAGACCGCCACCAGGAATCTCCCGATCCCCATCGAGTATGTCGGCACCAATGATACCTTCGGAGAGAGCGGTACTCCTGCACAGTTGATGCAGAAATACGGATTGGAAGCTGTCAATATCGTCGCCGCCGTAGAAAAAGTCATCGCGAGGAAAAACAAATAATATGGGTGTGACCGTTCATGACACAGAATTGCTCATCCAATTCCGGGATCCTGACACCAAAGAGAAAGGTTTCACCTCTATTATAAAAAAATACCAGGAAAAATTATACTGGCATATCCGCCGTATGGTCGTCGACCACGATGATGCCAATGATGTATTGCAAAATGTCTTTATACGTGTCTGGAACGGCCTGGGGAATTTTCGGGAAGACTCCCAGCTCTATACCTGGCTTTACCGGATCGCCACCAACGAGTGCCTGAGCTTCCTCGAACAGCAGAAAAAGAAGTCCACCCTTTCCCTGGATACCATGGAGAACGGGCTGAGCAACAAGGTGATCGCAGATAAGGACTTCGATGCCAGCAAAATAGAATGGAAGCTCCAGCTGGCCATTCAACAACTCCCTGAAAAACAAAGACTTGTATTCAGTCTACGGTATTACGACGAAATGCCTTACGAGGAAATGAGCCGTGTGCTGGATACTTCGGAGGGGGCCCTGAAGGCCTCCTATCATCATGCCGTTAAAAAGGTCGAAGATTATATCCTAAACCATTAAACTTTGATCAGCTAAGAGGGTCTGAAATACGTATCATGGAACGAAATTTATCTATATCGGAGGAGTTGGAAGGGATCAGCAGAGCGGTAGCCGATATCCACCGGGGTATGCCTTATACAGCCCCGGACGGCTATTTTGAAGGCCTGGCCCCCTTGGTGATGGCAAGGCTCAAACGGACCCCTTATGCCGTAGAACCAGCCTATTTTGAGGAATTTGCCGATAAATTGCTGGCCCGCATCAAAGCCGCGCAGACCGCTGCGCCCGACGAGGAATTATCCGTACTTTCCCCTTTACTGAGCCGATTGGATAAAAAGATGCCCTTCCGGGCGCCCGAAGGATATTTCAGCGAATTGGCAGGGATCGGCATTCCGGACATGCAGGCTTCCGCCGGCAAAGATGGAGATGAGCTATCGCCGCTGTTGTCGGGTATCCGTTCAAAAGTAACTTACCAGGCGCCTGAAGGATATTTCGAAGATTTCGCCGGCATCCTGTTCGATAGGTTGCAGGAAGAGGAAGAAGAGTACCAGGATTTGGAACAGTCCTCTGCGAAAGTGATCTCCATAAGCAGCCGGAGGAGAAATACCGGGATGAAGTTCTGGAACCCCCGGAGATTTATGGCGGCGGCGTCTATCGCAGCTCTTACGTTGCTGGGCGGCAGGATGCTCTTTCAAAGGTCTGCCGGCAACCCCGGTCCCGATGTTGTAAAGAGCCTGGCCAATGTGAGCGATCAGGATATCCAGAGTTACCTGGATAATCAGAATATCCCCCTGGCAGAGGTCATCAACAACAGCACAGCCACCCTGGACCTCAACGACAGTGATGTGAAAGATATACTGGGAGACGTGCCGGATGATGAATTGAATGCATACCTCGACGATCAGGACAAGGACGGCAAAGAGCCCGTAACGAATTAAAAAAGGCATGAAAAAAATAGTTTTTTTGTTGGGTTTTATGGGCTTCCTGGTGCTTTCCGGCCAGGCACAGGTCGGGGGCGGCGGCAGAGGCCTTAAAAAGGCTGATGGCGGCATCCTGGAATCCGTGCATATTGCCTATCTCACCAAACAACTAAACCTTACTCCTGAAGAGGCGCAGCGGTTCTGGCCGATCTATAACCAGTACGCAGCGGAGATCCGCAATGCACGCATGGCCTACAATGATCACATGGATCCGCTGGCGCTGGACGAAGCCAACCTGGCTATCAAGAAAAAATACAGCCTCGAATTTGGCAAAGCCCTGTCCCCCGGAAGGGCCAATGATTTCTTCCGCGCCGAAAAAGACTTTCGCGGATTTGTCCAGAAGGAGTGGATGGAACGCCGGCAGGAGCGTCTGCAGCAAAGAAGGGGCGGCCCCCCCAGGCAATAGACCCCGACATTTTGCTATTTTACCGATTAATTTCAAAGGCCGGCTACCGATATACGATATTTGAACTTGGTGTTTTTCATAGGTTAGCAACGGCCGGCTCTTTCCAGGGCAGGCCTTTTTTTATAGCGGGAAGCCCATAGCCGCAAGCTTGTAGTTGGCAGCTTGCAACGATCCTTCAAACTTTATTGTCATTTGGGGGAACCGATTGTAAACTCCGACAGCTTTAAAACCATGAAACATTCTATTATTTTAGCCTACCTCCTTTTGATGAGCACTCTGTTCATGTCTTGTCACAAAAGCAATATAAATTATGAGGATGATTTTGACAAAAGTTATAAGGAATGGTTGAGTTTTAAGAAAGCTTCAGGTAATTCTTACCGCTACATGGTAGTGGAAGGTTCCTGGACTGGTTTCGGTTGGGAAACGATTATTACAGTCACTGATGGAAAAATCACACAGCGTTATTTTAAATTAACTCCACCCGGGGGGAATACTGCCAATATTCCTGCCGGAGAATTGGAATGGACTGAGAACGGGAACGAAATAAATACACATACTCAGTCAAGTGCTGCATCTGCTATAACGCTGGACCAGATCTATGAGAAAGCCAGGACCGAATGGCTGCCCAAAAGACAAAATGCAAAAACATATTTTGAAACAAAAAACAATGGAATGATTTCTTCCTGTGGATATGTTAATGACGGTTGTCAGGATGATTGTTTTGTAGGGATCACTATTGCCTATATTCAACCTTTATAGATCTGCCAGGGATGAAAAAAGCTTCCCGAAAGCTAATGGAGGCTTGTTACCAATCTCTCACTAAATCTTGGAACGCCCTAAAATTGGGCGTTTTCATTTTCTGTATCGGGAAGTAGGCTCTTTAATGGGAGAATTGACGGAAGGGTTCACCTGCGAGCTAACTACCAAAGAAACAAGCGCCGCGATCATCGAGGTCCTTCAGACGTTATAGTTCCCTTTTCCGTATCTTAGTATAAACTTGCTCCTATGCCCTTTCTACGCCAGCTCCTGATCCCCGCCGTTAGTTGCGTTCTGGCGCTGCCTGGTTACGCCCAAACTTCCACTTGGAAATCCATGCGACGTGGCAGGATTTCCTTAAAATATCCCTCGACCTGGCACATGACCAGGGAAGCCCACGGTGAGCAAACCCGAGTCACCCTCACACCGGACTCGATGCAGAATCTCGCCATGCGGATCATCGAGATAATTGACCTGCCCCTGAGCGGTAGTCACACCTATGCGAACTTTAAAAGTAATTTTACCTCCATCCTGGAGGCTCAGCCCGATGCCGGAATAAAGGTTACCAAGAACGAGGAGATCACTTTCAAAGGCCATAAGACCATGTACGCTGATATCATCCGAAGCAGTCTGCCGGGTAAAGTGTATGCGATCGATGGTGGTACCGACATCTATCTGCTTTTTGTACTTCTAAGACGACATATCACTGTTGCCGATCCGGCACTGGAACGGGATGAGAAGACGATTCTGAACTCAATCGCCTTTGATCAATAATAATCTGTTACTAAATCTCCCGGAGGGCCACCCATTTTTTTAACGGCTGCCCAAACAGCGGGGTGATCGTCAGGGATTATATTCTGTATTGGAAATTAAACAGAGCTGGCTCGTAGCTGACAGCTTGCAGCTGGTGGCTTTTACCTGACAGCTCTCAACTCGCAGCTTGCACCACCGGCGTCTTGATATCATGATAGAACAAAAAGGTCCAGTTCTCCTCTTTTCCTTTTTCCCACCACTGCTGCCTGAGTTCCATACATTTCTTACCGTCAAAGTCATATTTAGCCACAAATCGGCTTTTCATCTGCTGCAACTGCGGGGCTACATCTCCGCCAAAGAAGATCTTTTCACCTCCATCCACGATCCAGAAGACCTGGTGATAAGGACAATGCGCACCGGTCATTTCATATTTGATATACCCGTCCAATACTCCATCCCCATCCAGGAACACCACCTGCGGATTGCCTTGCAATCCCCCCAGTTCCTCCAGGATATAAGAGCCAGACCCTTTCTGAAAAGCATATTCCAGCTCTTTCCGTTGTATGTAATAGGTCGCATTGGGAAAAGCCAGTTCGCGCGCACCAGCACTACTACCGTCTCCACCCCTGCCCCCCATACTAAGGCCTCCCGCATGATCCTTATGCAGATGGCTCATCAATACTTTCGTCACCCGGGAGGGGTCGATGCCTGCGTTCAATAAATTTTGATGGATCTGCAGCTTTCCATCCTTTTCAAATCCCAGTCCCGTATCCAGGATCAGGATATCCTCGGAACTGATCACGGCAAAGGGCTGCACTTCTACCAGCAAACTTCCGCGCGCCCGTTCCTGCAAGTCGTCGTTCACGGTATCGAATGGAACGAATAATTTGGTCTTATCGATCGTGAAGGCGCCTTCGGATAATGGAATGATCTTCATGCTGCAAAACTACGGAGTTATCTTAACACCATTTGCCGGTCCGCATCCAATCGTATCAGGATAAAAAGCATGATGCTGAAAGTAAGCAGCGAGGTCCCCCCATAACTGACAAAGGGCAGCGGGATCCCGATCACAGGGGCCAGCCCGATGGTCATACATATATTGATCACGATATGGAAGAAAAAAACACTGGCCACCCCGTAGGCATAGCAACGGCTGAATACGCTTCGCTGTCGTTCGGCGACCGCAACGATCCGCATCAGGAGGAAAATATAGATCCCGAGGAACAGCGTACTGCCCAGGAAGCCAAAGCCCTCGCCAATGGTACAGAAAATAAAATCGGTGCGTTGTTCCGGCACGAAATCATAACGGGTCTGGGTACCTTTCAACAGGCCCTTCCCGATAAAGCCGCCGCTGCCGATGGCGATCTTACTTTGCTTGACATTATAATTGTTGTCCTTTTTCTTACCGACGGTCTTTGTTTCGTTCTCCAGGGCTGCCTCCGTGGCCCGGTCCTTAGGCACATAGTCTTTACCGATCAGGGCATAGATCCTTTGTACCTGGTAGGGCTGGAACACATGCTCGAATACAAAGGGTACGACGAAGCGCTGGATCCCCACACAGACCCCCCATATCCCGATGATAAGGAAGAGGATGGATTTGGTGCGCTTCACCTGTCTTCGCAAAATATAAATAGCCAGCAACGCCACTGCTGTCAATGCCAGGGCAAGGGTATTGGGCTCCACCAATAGCGTAGCGACCACCAGCACGGCGAAAGAAAAGCCGATCACCAGGACGGAAGAAGGCAACCCTTCCCGGAACATCACCAGGAAGAACGAAAAATACACGAGGGCCAGTCCCGTCTCTTTCTGCATGATGCTGAGCATCGCCGGAACGAGGGCAATGACGGCCGCGATCAGATGGGACCGGGGCCTGGTAAAATTCGTCTCCACCCGGGAGAGATATTTCGCCAACGCGAGGTTTACAAAGATCTTACAAAGATCCGCCGGCTGTATCTGGAACGCGCTGCCAAATCGTATGATCGATTCCGTTCCTTTGACCCGCGAGTGAAAAGGGAACACCAGCAGCAGCAGGAAGATGCCAAAGGCATAGCCCAGGTTGGCAGTAGCCGTAAAGAATTTACTGTCCGTAAGGACGATAAAAGTCCCGATGATGCCGGATAGAATAAAATAAAGCAACTGGCGGCTGTAGTCCGTCTTCAGGGAAATAAACGACTGCAGGATAATATCGCCATCCCGGTAGCTGGCGGCAAAGATGCTGATGATGCCAATACCGCAAAGGGTAAACCAGATCCATACCAGTGACCAGTCCACGCCTTTCGATATGCCGGAATTTTTTTGATTCATATTATGGGTGCGTTGAATCTGGTGATGGAACAACGATCTTTTTCGGAACAACGGCCGCCTTCGGCGCCGAATCCACCCTGGTTGCAGGGGTATCGCTCTTAGGCTTGGGGGTCGGCGCCTGCGAAGGGCTGACGGGCACGAAGGAACGGATAAATACGGGCTTTTTCATCAGGGTCAGTAAGAGCGGGCTCTTCGAATTGTCCGAAGTATCCATCATCAATGCCCGGAAGGAAGGCGTCATGTACTTGAGTACGCGGGTGCTGTCACCCGTCTGCGTAGCCCAGGCGGCGGCCCGGCTGCTATCGGCCTTGAACTGAAGACGTACCAGGTATTTAGGCATCAGGTTGAGGCCGGCGATCCGATCCACTTCCGCATTTCTTTCGCTTCGCAAGGTATCGTTCAGATATTTTTCTACCAACAGGGAAGCGATGGGTGCGGCCTGGGCGCCTCCGTATCCCCCGTTCTCCACGATGACGGCCACGGCTATCTTCGGGTTCTCACGGGGAGCGAAACAAACAAAGAGGGAATGCGATCTCAGTTTGATGACCCTTCCATCGACGATGGTCTTGTTTTCCGCCGTACCCGTCTTCGCGCACATATTGATACCCGGTATCCTGGCAGGCCGGCCCGTCCCGATCTCCGTCACATCCTGCATGCCGCTGTGTACGACCTCGTAGGCTTCGTCGGAAATATTCGTGAGCACTTCATGCTTCTGTTGGAAACGGCGCAGGAGCGTATCCGCCTCCGACGAACCTTCCACACTTTTCATAAAATGTGGCGTATAAAAATATCCTTTATTGGCCACGATACAGATGGCGTTGGCGATCTGGAGCGGCGTCTCCTGGATCTTGTCCTGCCCGATGCCCATGGTCACCATGGTGCAGGAGTTCCAGGAATGATTATATTCCTTGTCATAGGTGGCGGTATCGGGTACAAGGCCTCTGTCTTCACTGGGGAGGTCGATGCCGATCCTGTGCCCCAGGCCGAAAGCATTGAGATATTCCTTCCATTTCATCAGCCCCGTACGGGAACTATGATAGGCCGGATTATCAAGCTCCTGGCGGAAAGTATTATAAAAAAAGGAATTGCAGGAATGGGCGATGGCCAGGCGCAGGTTAGCGGCATGGCCGGGATTTTTCTCCTCGCATTTGTAGGGCCTGGTACAGCCATAATAGGTGCCCAGGCATTGGATCCCGCTGGCGGGTGTGATCACTCCTTCGTCCAGTCCGATGAGGGCCCCCAGGGGCTTGTAGGTCGAACCCGGTGCATATTGCCCTTTAATGGCCCTGTTCAGCAAGGGTCCTGACACGTCGAGCGCCAGTTTCGCATAGTTCGATTGCTTATCCGGTCCTGTCAGTAAATTCGGATCATAATTGGGTCCCGAGACCATCGCGAGGATACCACCCGTCTTCGGTTCGATGGCTACGACCGCGCCTGTCTTCCCGGCCAGCAGCTTTTCAGCCAGTTGCTGCAACTCGATATCCATATAGGTATGCAGGTTCTTTCCTGCAACAGCCGGCGTATCCAGGGCCTTATTTTGATAATGATCCACCAACCTGTTCTTATTATCCTTGATCCAGAATTCGCTCCCCCGCTGGCCCATCAGCTCCCTTTCATAGAACTGTTCCAGGCCGCTACGGCCCGCATAGTCCCCCAGTTGGTAGAAATTATTCGATCTTTTCAGGATGGCGGAGTCCACTTCTCCGACATATCCCATGATATGGGCCGCCGCATTAAAGGGATAGACCCGTACAGGACGCTCCTGCAGGGTGAATCCCGGGAACTTCCAGATATTCTCCTCCAGTTTCGCATACATGTCCGGAGGCAGCAGATCTTCGAAGATCGTAGGCCGGACAGGGCCGTTCTTGTACCGTGCGTCCAGGACCCGGCTGCGAAATTCAGCCGTATCGATCTCCAGTAACTGGCAGAAATAAGCGGTATCGATGTTCTTGACCTGTGCGGGCGTGATCATCAGGTCATAAAGGATGGTATTATTGAGGATCGCCCTTCCTTTCCGGTCGTAAATGATCCCCCGGGTCGGATAGATGCTCTTACGGAACAACGCATTTTCCTGCGCCAGTTTTTGATACTTGCTGGAAAAGATCTGTAAATGGAACAATTGAGCGATGATCACCAGGAACATACCCGCGAAAATGAGGCGGATAATATTACTACGGGATTGATTGAATACAGACATATTGAAAGGTACTTACCTGGAATGTGGAAAGATCGGAATATTAACGTGAAAGAAGTAAAATATACTATGCGAGATACGGTTTTTTCTTTGCAAATTTCAGATCGTATTTGTCCGGAACTTTTGCTTCCGGTAGAACAGCAGTTCGGTCAACAGGATCAGCAGGAAGCTGACGGCTGTAGAAGCGATGACTTTGCCGAGGAAATAGATAAAGGACCCAAAACTCATCCATTCGAGCAATACCAGGTAAGTGTGATGTAAAAAGGTCAATACAAGCGTATACGTGATATAAGGGGCCCAGCCCATGCTGGTGATGGAAGGAGAGATATAGTTCTTGTCGGCGCCTTCCTGCGAGATCAGCAGGCCGATGATAAAGGGTCGCACATAAGCGATCAGGGTACAGGCCGCCGCATGGAGACCGGGCGTCTTACTGAAATAATCCAGGCTAAGCCCAAAAATGAACCCCACCAGGATCAGGGAGGTCCTGGACATATTGAAGGGCAGCCAGAGAACGAACAGGAAATAAAGATAGGGGGTAATAAAGCGATGCAGCGGTGGCATCTTGAACAGGATGAACACCTGCACAAGGATGAACAAAACGAACCGGATACTATTTTTCAGCAGTTCACTCATTGGATTTTTTTACGGGTAGAGTCCTCGATGCGTTTTTGCTCGTCATATTGCAGGTTATCAATCACATAGACATATTCTATGTTGAAGAAATTGGTCGCCGGCCTCACCTTCAGGGTATAGAAATTACTGCTGTTGTCCGGCACGATCTCATACACCGTTCCGACCATGATATTGGCGGGGAATTTGGAGGAGATCTGGCTGGTCAGGATAGTATCTCCCTTGGCCACTTTGGCACTCTTGGGGATGTCCTTGAGGGTGACGAACAGGGGGTTCAGCCCATCCCATTCTATTGCTCCCCGTTCTCCCCCGTTCTTTAGCTTGACCACCACACTATACTGTCGGTGGAGCAAGCTCATGACGGTGGCAAAATTCTCGCTCACGTTCAATACCGTGCCTACGATGCCCTGGGGGCCGATCACACCCATATTGGGCCGTACCTGTCCCGAAGACCCGCGATGGATGGTCAGGTAATTATTTTGCAGGAAAGTACTGCTGCCGACCACTTTCGCCTCCATGATATTATATTTCAGCCGGGTCCTGGCGGAATCGTACCGGACCGTATCCAGGATCAGCCTTTTAGAAGAATCAGGCGCCTCGTAGTTCTCCTTCATTAACTGGTGCAGGCGAAGGTTTTCCCGCACGAGGGCTTCATTGGTCTTTTTCAGTTGAAAATAGTACTCGATGTTATTGTACTTTTCATTGACCCTGCCCGTGACCTCCGTACTGGCGTTCATGAAAATAGCTTCGTGGAACTTATTATAACGGAACAGGAAGGAAAGGGCCATTATCTGCAGCACCAGGAAGAAGAGGAAGTTGAAATGCCTTCTGATGAAGAGAAAAACGTTACGCACCGATAGTAGATTTTATCTCATTACAAAAGGATACCTGTCATAATTTTTCAGGGCAATGCCTGTGCCCCGTACTACACTCTTCAGCGGATCATCGGCGATATGCACCGGCAATTTGATCTTTTGGCTCAGGCGTTTGTCCAGCCCGCGGAGCAGGGCTCCTCCGCCTGTCAGGTACAGGCCGCGGCGATAAATATCTCCTGCCAGCTCGGGAGGCGTCGTTTCCAATGCCTTCAGGATGGCTTCTTCTATCTTAAAGATGCTTTTATCCAGGGCCTCTGCGATCTCCTGGAAGCTGACCATGATCTGCTTGGGGATCCCGGTTACGAGGTCACGGCCATTCACCGGGATATCATCAGGAGGATTGTCCAGGTCTTTCAGGGCGGCGCCGATCTGTATCTTGATCTGCTCGGCCGTCCTTTCACCGATCAGTAAGCTGTGATAACGGCGCAGGGCTTCCATGATATCAGCGGTAAACTCATCCCCTGCTATACGGATCGACTGGTCGCAGACGATACCCGCAAGGGCGATCACGGTGATCCCTGTGGTACCACCGCCGATGTCGATGATCATGTTACCAACGGGTTCTTCTACGTCGATCCCGATACCCAGGGCAGCAGCCATCGGCTCATGGATCAGGTATACTTCCTTGGCTCCGGCTTGTTCGGCACTGTCCCGGACAGCCCTTTTCTCCACTTCGGTTATACTCGAGGGAATACAGATCATCATTCGCCAACTGGGGGGGAACAGCGGCTTTTTGGGGTAGATCATCTTGATCATCTCCCGTATCATCAGTTCAGCGGCATTAAAATCAGCAATAACGCCATCCTTCAGCGGTCGCACCGTACGGATGCTCTCATGCGTCTTCTCATGCATCATCAGGGCTCGCTTACCCACTGCCAGTACGGTCTTCGGGTTGTTCCGGTCCAGCGCGACGATACTCGGTTCATTCACCACTATTTCATCGTTATGTATGATGAGGGTATTGGCGGTACCCAGGTCCATGGCTATTTCTTGTGTAAGGAAATTGAATAATCCCATTTTATATAAAGGTCAGATTTATGAAGTTCTAATGTACACCGGGTTTGGTTTACTCCGAATTTTACCCCATCCCCGGTATACAAATGATGGGTAAACTTCGTCGGAGCGTCGTCCCTCGCTCCTCCTCGTTCGCAATCTTCGCATTCGCTCGATTGGGCCGCGAACCAACGGTTCGCTTATAATGTGGCAAAATTGAAGGAAATAATTCGAATTAACAAAGTGGAACGCTTGATTTGACGGATTATTTTCCACAGACCCTTAACTACCAAATTTTTTTTTGAAGTGAGCGTGAACGAAAAGATATATTAAACGAGAAAGCCCAGCTTTCTCTCCATTTCGGGGCTTAACGAAGGTAGTCTTCTTCTTTCGATAAGGAAGCTGGTGAGGCCCGCTATTTCTTTGAACAGGTGATGGCTGTCCAGCGCTCCTTTCAGGTAATCCTTTCCCGTACTGCCTCCTGTGCCTATACGCGTTCCGATCATGCGATGCACCATGCTTACATGCCGGTATCTCCATGTGCTCATTTGTTCATCGATCTCCAGCAACTGGTTAAGCACCTGGAAAGGTAATTGCAGGATCGGGTATCCCCTGTACAGCATGATGAAGAGGGCGGAACGACTGGCAGCAGGAGAAAGTGAGCGGCCCGGAACGGCAGATCCCATAAAGGTCTGATCGAAGGCGGCCAGGTTGGCTTTTTCCGGATCGGCTAAACTTTGCTGGTAGCGATCACGGTAGTCCTCCCAGAAGCGGGCCGCAGCGCCGGCATCGAAGAAAGGCATGCGTTCGAGCCAGCTATTCAGCAGTTCCAGCAGGGACTTTTCTTTTTCCGCAGCCTTGATCTGGTCGATCTGGGGTTGTCGCAGTTGCGATACATAGTATTCCTGTCCGTAGCGATGTTCGTATTTCAATCCCAGGCGGGCCTCCAGGAGCTTGAATTGCCAGCTCTGGAATCCGGAAGCGGGCCGCAGCATATCCCTGAAATCCAGGAAATCCATGGGAGTCATCGTTTCCATGATGTCTATCTGGTGGACGAGGACCTTCAGGATCGTGGAACAACGGGAGAGCCGGTGGACGATCGTCTGCAGCTCCGGGGAATTGTCGTCCAGGGCTGGCATTTGCAGGATCCCGATGACGGACTCCGTTTCATACAGGAGTTGCTTGAACCATAATTCATAGGCCTGGTGGATAACAATGAACAGCATTTCATCGTGAGCAGGCTGACTGTGACGCACACTCTCCGGAGATTGCGCGTTCAGGATCTTATCTAATTGCAGGTAGTCGCTGTAATGGACCTCATTTGGCATGGTTCGGCATTAAGAAGTTAGCAATGGTCAGGCGGGCTTTCCATGGAAAGACGGGCATTACAAGAACTCATACCCGATATCCCTGCGGTAATAGATCCCTTCAAAATGGATATTCTCCAGCACTTCTCTTGACTTATCGACGGCCTCATAGATCGTCTCGGCAAAGGAAGTGACGCACAATACGCGGCCGCCATTCGTTACGACGGCATCGTCCTTTTCCCGGGTGCCGGCATGGAATACCAGGCTGTCGGCCGGTACGGGCCTGTCCAATCCCAGGATAGGGAATCCTTTTTCATAGCTCCCGGGGTATCCTTCGCTGACGGCTACGACGGTGCAGGCTATTCGTTCATCCTGCTCGATCACCACCCCGGCAAGACGTTGTTCCGCCGTTGCCAGGAATAAGGCCACCAGGTCGTTCTTAAGCCTGGGCAGGACGACTTCCGTTTCCGGGTCGCCCATCCGGCAGTTGTATTCGATCGTATAAGGATCTTCCCCGACCTTGATCACCCCGATAAAGATGAATCCCTTGTAATCGATATTTTCTTTTTGGATGCCTTCAATGGTGGGTATGATGATCCTTTCGGTGATCTTGCGCATAAAGGAAGCATCCGCAAAGGGCACCGGGCTAACAGCTCCCATGCCGCCGGTATTGGGGCCTTTATCATCTTCTCCCACCCTTTTATAATCCTTTGCTTCCGGCAGGATCACATAATCTTTACCGTCCGTAAGGACAAAAACAGACAGTTCGATGCCATACAGGAACTCTTCCACCACCACCTTGCTGCCGGCTTCGCCGAATTTATTCCCCTGCAGCATCAGCTCGAATTCAGCCACCGCCTCGACATGGCTTTGACAGATGACTACTCCTTTACCCGCAGCCAGGCCATCCGCCTTTAATACGATCGGCAGGCTATGCTGCTGCAAATAAGCGATCCCCTCTGTGTAATTGGTCGCATCGAATTCCCGGTAAGCAGCCGTGGGGATCGAATAACGCTCCATGAATTTTTTGGAAAAAGCCTTGCTGCCTTCGAGCCGGGCACCCCTGGCGGACGGGCCAATGACCGGGATCTTCTTAAGGGTGGCATCGTTGGCGAAAAAATCGACGATACCCTTTACCAGCGGTTCTTCCGGCCCTACGATCACCATCCCGATCTTCTCTTTGGAGCAGAATTTTTTGATGCCTTCGAAGTCCGTGGGAGATAGCTCGACATTGGTGCCGCACAGCGCGGTACCCGGGTTGCCCGGAGCTACAAAAAGCTTCGAACAGAGACTACTTTGAATCAGTTTCCAGGCCAGAGCATGTTCTCTGCCACCTGAGCCTAACAATAGAATATTCATGGGTGTAAATTAGTTCTTTAATCGGACCCGCGGCGATGCCAAAGCCCCGACAGTAAGAATGACTTCACGCCGAAGAGCATATTCAGGCAGACCCGAAGGCGCAAGTCAATCCAGCCCGAAATTCGAAATTCAGGAGCATATTCTGAAAAAGAATTTTAAAAGGGGCCATACAGCCCGTTTACCCATTCGTCCATAAAATTCCGTCCGGCGCTATTCGTATGGGTTTTATCAGTATTTTACGCGATCATATTTTAGTAAAGTCTTTTCAGGTCAGTTACGAAAATCAACCATTATGAGTCAGGAATCGCCCGTCAAGGGTCGTCATCCGAGAGCCCTCTATGTCCTTTTTTTAACGGAAATGTGGGAGCGTTTCGCATACTACCTGCTGGCTGGCATTCTGCTTTTATACCTGAAGGACGCGAAAGGATTTACCAAAAGCTCGGCCGCCGACATCACCGGCACTTTTATCGCCCTCATCTGGCTTCCGTTATTCATCGGGGGAATGATCGCCGACCGCTATCTCGGTTATGTCAAATCCATTTTCATCGGCGGCAGCCTGCTGGCAGCCGGATACCTGGGACTGACCCTGCCGGGGGACACGGCCATGTATATCTCCCTGGGGCTGGTCATTGTCGGCAACGGGTTCTTCAAGCCCAATATCAGCACCTTGCTGGGGAACATATACAACCGGGAAGACCTGAAGCCGCTAAAGGACAATGCCTATAATATCTTTTATATGGGCATCAATATAGGAGCGCTGGTCTGCAATTTCGCGGCGGCCTATTTACGCAATAAATACGGATGGGGATATGCCTTCGGCGCCGCAGGCATCGGGATGATCATCGGGCTGATCAATTTCGGTCTGAATCTAAAGCATGTAAAGGTAGGAGATGTCCGCAGAGAGCCGCAGAAAGGGGATATGTCCTTATCACAGATCCTGCTCTATGTTTTTCTTCCCGGCCTGATCGCCGCCGCCATCGGCTATTCCTTACCCGGCAAAATATTCCATACGACATTCATGGGGAGCCGGTCCAGCGACGCCTTTATCTTCGGTTGCATACCGGTGATCGCATTCTTCATATCCCTCTGGGTGAGGGCCCGGGGCCAGGATAAGAAAGGCATCGGCGCGCTGCTTTTTATTTTTACGATCTCTATTATCTTCTGGGCCATGTATTACCAGATCTTCACGGCCTATACGCTCTGGGCCGAGCAGCATACGGACCGGACGATCTCCTCGCCCGTAGCCGAAAAAGGAGTCGATTGGCTCGGTATGATGCAGGAGGTGAATACGAGTCCCAGGGAGGTGACCCGGGTGGACGCCCACTTGGTGCCGGTAAAGGACGACAGCGGACGGATCCTGACTACTATGGGGCCCGATCCTTATTTCCTGAATGTACCTAAAGATAAATGGCCTCCGCCGGGACAGCCGGTGAAACTGCTGAACCCGGAACTCTTCGACTCCATCCCTCCCTTTTTCATCGTAACGTTGACGCCTCTCCTGGTGGCGCTCTTCAGCTATCTGCGGAAAAGAGGAAAGGAGCCGACGACAGCTTCCAAATTCGGTATCGCGCTCTTCCTTTCCGGTATTTCATCCCTGGTAATGCTTTTTGCCGTCATTTCCGTACCTTCTATTTATCAATTCAAGGTTTCACCCGGCTGGCTTTGGGGTACCTATTTTGTCATCGTCGGCGCCGAGGTCTGCTGTAGCCCGATCGGCCTGTCCCTGGTATCCAAGCTGGCGCCGGCCCGGCTGACCGCCCTGCTGATGGGGGGCTGGTTCCTCACCATGTCACTGGGAAGCAAGATCGCCGGAATGATGACGAGTTCCTGGGATAAATTCCCCGATAAACGGATCTATTTTCTCGTCTGGTTCGTGGCGGCCGTGATCGGGGGTATCCTCATCTACAGCCGGATCGGGTCGCTCAATCGGATCATGAAGGATAAAACCGGAGAAGCATAAAACTATAAACGACGCTCCATGAGTGAAAAAAAATTCCAGCCCTTCGTCTCCGCCGAGACAGAAATGAAGGAGTTCACCTTCAAGGCCCTCCTCCTGGGCAGTATCTTCGGAATCTTTTTTGGCGCCTCCACCGTATACCTGGCATTAAAGGCCGGGCTCACCGTTTCGGCCTCCATCCCTATTGCGGTAGTGGCCATTACTTTAGGAAGGAGGCTTTTTAAGACGACGATCCTGGAGAACAATATTATCCAGACCACCGGCAGCGCCAGCGAAAGCATTGCAGCAGGAGTAGTGTTCACCCTCCCGGGCTTCCTCTTCCTGTCGACGGCCGAGGCCGGGAATTATTTCAACTACGCCGTCATTTTTATCCTTGCCATCTTCGGCGGCATGCTGGGCACTTTGCTGATGATCCCTTTGCGGCGGTCCCTGATCGTGAAAGAACACGAGACTTTGCCTTACCCCGAGGGTACAGCTTGCGCATCCGTCCTGAAAGCAGGAGAAAAAGGGGGAGATTTTGCCAAAGCGGCCTTCCAGGGACTGGGACTCGCGTTTGTATATGCCTTAGGACAAAAGATGTTCCGGTTCATTGCGGAAACACCCATATTCGATACGGTGAAGAGCAAGACCCTCAATAAGATCTTCCCTTCGGCCCAGATCTCCGCGGATATCACCCCGGAATACATGGGCTTAGGATATATCATCGGTCCAAAGATCTCCGGCGTACTGGCAGCGGGCAGCGTCTTAAGCTGGTTGATCCTGCAGCCCCTGCTGGCTTCACTGATCGAACCGGTCAGGATCGCTCAGCAACAGGTCAAGCTTGGCTTCCTGAAAGATCTCGCTACCGCCGGCGGCTACGGAGGTTGGAACCCCACCACCCAAACATTCGCTGACCCGGCGTCCGCTATTTACCGGTCCTATATCCGGCTGATCGGCGCGGGTGCCGTGGCCATGGGCGGGTTGATCACCCTGATCAAGACCATCCCTACGATCGTTTCTTCTTTTAAAGAGAGCATCGGATCGGTAAAAGAGGCAGGCAAAGACAGCCGGATAAGAACGGACCGGGATCTGAGCCTGAAGGTTGTCCTTTTCGGTAGCCTG
>Ga0307516_10001744_pt1 | contig 29907 bp, 25 predicted proteins | sample 19_EM_MG_FD_203310 | JGI IMG/M metagenome (GOLD analysis project Ga0307516, IMG submission 203310) | Populus trichocarpa ectomycorrhiza microbial communities from riparian zone in the Pacific Northwest, United States - 19_EM | ecosystem: Host-associated > Plants > Roots > Unclassified | place... | reverse complement strand
CCTGCTCCTGTCGTTGAGGAGGTGTCAGCCCGGGATTCCTTCCTGCTTAGGTGCTCCATACGGGCAATGGAAGATTTGTCCATCGACCGGTTGAATAGCGAATAGAAGGTAATGCCGCCGAGGCCCACCAGCAGGATCAGCACCGCCGCCACCCGTACAAAAGGAGGAAGGCGCATCCAGATACCGGGTTTGGCTTTCTTTTTATTTTCTGCTATTTTATCTGCCAGCCGGCTGTGCAGTTCGGCGAGATCTTTTTGCAGGTCTGTTCCGGTAGGGAGAGAGCGATCCGATCCCATTCCTTCGATGGCGTCTGCCAGGAAGGGATCTTCCAGGGCCGCTTTTTCCAGGGCATGCATTTCCGCGGGAGACATTTCTCCTCCCAGGTATTTTTGAATGTCCCCGGCCGAATAATGGGTGGTATTTTTCTTTTGGTCACTCATGGTGTGATCGTCATTGAACCTTCATTTTTTTCCATGCAAATTTTCAAATTCCTTCTTCCGTTCTGAATATGGCTTCTTACCTTCTTCCATTCCTGCCCTGTGATCGTCTCGATCTCTTTATAACACTTATCCTGTAAATAGAACAGTTCTACGATCGTTTTTTGTTCGGAAGAGAGGGTATCCAGGCATATCGAAAGCCTGTTCAGCCAGCCTTCTTTCTCCATTACACCATTCAGATGCAGATCTTCCGTCATTTGCACACGGTCCGGGTCGAGTTCATCGGTGATTATTCGTTTGGCGGATCGTAACTGCATCAGGCAATAGTTCTTAGCCAGGGTGTAAAGCCAGCCTTTGAAATATTCTACTTCATGTTTTTGCAGCTTTTGTGCCAGTTCTTCGAAGATGGACATAACGGCGTCCTTGGCGATCTCCGGGTCCTTCAGGTATTTGAGGCAAACGCCATACAGCAACTCCATATAACGCTGGTACAGAACCCCCAGGATCTCCAGATCTGAAGATTGACGGTAGCGGTCGACCAGCTCCTGGTCGCTCACGGACGGGTCAGATATGTTTTTTAAGAAAGGCAATGATCATTGAATGCTCCAAAATAGGGAAAAATTGCGTAGCCCTTGTGTAATTATTCCGGGGCCTGCATCTATTTATAAAGCTACCATCTATGTTCAAAACTCTACAAATCAGTATTCCCACTCCCTGCGGTGAAAATTGGGATGAAATGACCACCGTTCAACAGGGACGTTATTGCCAGTCCTGCAGCAAAACAGTCGTGGATTTCAGCGCGATGAGCGATCAGCAGGTCTTTACGTATTTCTCAAAAGCTCCGGCCCATGTCTGCGGACGGTTTTCCGGCGGGCAGTTGAACAGGGATTTGTTCCCTCCGGTGGAGAAAAGACCGGGCTGGCTGCGCCATCTGTTATACCTGCTGTTTCCGGCGCTGCTCCTGTCAAAAGGTTCTTCGGCTCAGAAGATCCGCGTTGCCCCTGATAGTATCCATTTGGCCCCGCCCATCCTTCCTGTCCAGCCCCTGGTAGGGCATCTCGGTGGTGTCTCCTTCGGAGTAAAGATCCGGGAGCGCAGCGTCGCGGTTTCAGGCAGGGTGGTAGATGAAAAAGGAATGGCCTTACCCGGAGCAGCGGTGATGATAAAGGGCAGCCACAAAGGTACCGTCACGGACGAGAAAGGCGCGTTTACCCTGCAATGTACAGGCGTGGATGAGACCACCCTGGTGGCAAGCTATATCGGTTACGAGCGGCAGGAGATTACCCTGGACACGCGAAAAAATAAAAGGGCCAATTTTATTATGAGCCAGGCTGTAAATGTCATGCAGGGAGAGGTCATCGTTGGAGGCCTGGTGGCTGTCGTCAAAAAACCCGTTTCAAAGAAAACGTTCATCGTGACGCCGCAGAAAAGCATCACCGTAGCGCCTCCCGTCACCATGGCCCAAGCTGCCGATAAAGTCAAACTCTACCCCAACCCGCTGCCGGCTGGATCGTCTTTCACGGTAGAAATGAATATAGAACAACCGGGAGCCTATCTCCTTCATCTGGTAGACCTCTCCGGTCGTACTATCCTGCAGAAGACTATTCATACGGATAGTAAAGATCATCGGGAGATCGTAACTCTTGACAGCAGGGTACTTCCGGGGATCTATGCCGTAGAATTGACGGATGCAGCCGGGAAGAGGATCCGTACGGAAAAATTGCTGGTGCAATAAGCATGGCTGGGGAATACTCTTGCCTAAGAAGACTTAAATGCCGGATGGAATCGATGTAAGGTCTCTCTTAAATATTCCCGGTCCAGGTGCGTATAGATCTCCGTGGTCGTAATGCTTTCATGACCCAGCATTTCCTGGACGGCGCGCAGGTCGGCCCCTCCTTCCACGAGGTGCGTGGCAAAAGAATGCCGGAAGGTGTGGGGGGAAATATTTTTGTTAATGCCCGAATCCCTCGCGAGTTCCTTCAGCATCAAAAAGATCATGACCCGGCTCAATTTGCTCCCTCTCCTGTTCAGGAAGACGATGTCCTCGTTACCGGGCTTGAGCGGCACATGTACGCGGATCTCCTTCAGATAAAGGTCGATGTATTTTATAGCGGAACGGCCGATCGGCACCAGCCGCTCTTTATCTCCTTTACCGATCACCCGGATAAAGCCGACATCGGGATAAAGACAGGAGATCCGGAGATTGACCACTTCACTGACCCGGAGCCCGCAGCTATACATGGTCTCGAGGATGGCCTTATTCCTCCCGCCTTCGGGCTTGCTCAGGTCGATCCTGCCGATGATGGCCTCGATCTCGTCATAGGACAATACATCCGGTAAGGCTCTCTTCAGTTTGGGCGTTTCGAGGAGGATGGTGGGGTCCTTTTTGGTGATCTGTTCGATGGAGCAATACTTATAGAAGGAGCGGATACCAGAAATGACCCTTGACTGGGAGGCGGGCAGCAGCCCCAGTTCGGCGACCCATTTGAGGAACTGGCGAAGGTCGCTTAACTCAATTTCGGCGGGTGTCTTGAGGGAATGACCGGTCTGCAGGAATTGCGTGAACTTGTCCACATCCCTCAGATAGGCTTCGATGGAATTGTCCGACAATGATTTTTCCAGTTGCAGCCAGGCCTTATATCCCTTCTTGTAGGGTTCCCACATGGGACAAGTTTAAACCTTAATGAGCAAAACCTGAAATTTTCTTCCATCCGGCAAAAAAAACTTTGGCTTTTCGAATGAAACTTTGGGTCTTTGCGGCATATTTGCCCTTTAATATTTTCCCTCATGGTTACAGTCAATTTGCGATCGTTCAGGCAGGTGGCCCGGCTGAATAAGAAAAGGGTCAGGAGTTTTCTGGGCAGGCTGGAAAAAAAGGCCCCCCGCGAGCTTAATAATTGGGTGCTGGAGGCCGACAAAGAGGCCTGGGCCAAGACGGATTGCCTGGATTGCGCCAACTGCTGTAAGACCATGTCCCCCACCTATACCGGGGAAGACCTGAAGCGGATCTCCGCTCACCTGGGGATGAGCGTAAAGGCGTTCAAGGAAAAATGGTTGTATAAGGACAAGACGGGCGATTGGATGAATGTCAAACAGCCCTGCCAGTTCCTGGACCTGAAGACCAATATGTGCGATATTTATGCCGTACGTCCCCGGGATTGCGCCGGCTTCCCTCATCACACGAAAAAGAAAATGGTGCCGTACATGCATATGTACAAGCAGAATATCGAATACTGCCCGGCCACCTATCGCATGGTGGAATCCATCTGGGAGAAGGTGAAGGGGTGAGAGCTCAGATATAGACGTCCTCAAATAAAAAATACTCAGGATCGGCGCCTTCCCGGATGCTGATGGCCAGCACATCGTATTGGACACGTTTGGGCCCCGCATGCTGGTAGAGCCACGCAGAAGCCGCCTTCATCAGGTGTCGGATCTTTTTCTTCCCGACCCTTTCTTCCGGATATCCATAAACGCCGGTCTGATCCGCCTTCACTTCGATAAAATGGTAAATGTCTTTGCGACAGGCGATGATATCCACTTCATAACGTCCATATCGCCAGTTCCGGTGCAGGATCTCATATCCTTTTTCCACGAGCCAGTCAGTTGCCAGTTCTTCTCCCTTTTTTCCAAAATCGATATGCAGCGCCATGACTCTTCTTTTTTTGATCTTTGATTCAGCTTATCCCGTATTTTCGTTCGTGAAAGTTCGCTAAAAGGAATTCGCTAAACAGCTAAATAAATCATGTATATGGAACAGGCCGGTCTCAGAGAATATAAACTGTTAAGTTTGAAAGGCGCCGTACAGCAATATGCATGGGGCGGCTATACGTTCATCCCGAAGCTGCTGGGCTTCTCCGGCGAGACAGGGAAGCCCTATGCCGAATACTGGCTGGGCGCGCATGACAATGCGCCCTCTTTGCTTCTCCTGCCGGGCGCACCGGCTTCTCCGTCTACCGACCCGCTCACGAAATTGAATCAGTTCATCGCGGAAGCTCCTGCGGAGAACCTGGGCCGTTATACGGCAGACCGGTTTGGCAGGTTGCCTTACCTCCTGAAGATCCTCGATGTCAGGGACATGTTGTCGATCCAGGTCCATCCTTCAAAAAAGAACGCCGAAATAGAATTCGCCGAAGAAAATAAAAAAGGTATTCCCCTGAATGCACCCGACCGGAATTACAAGGATGATAATCATAAGCCGGAGTTGATGGTGGCCCTGAGCGATTTCTGGCTGCTCCATGGGTTCAAGCCGGCCGATCGATTGAGGCGCATCCTGCAGGAGACCCCTGAACTAAGATTCCTCACGCCCGTCTTTGAGGAGAAAGGTTACCAGGGATTGTACAGGACGGTCATGCAGTTGGAGCCCTTAAAAGTAAATGAGGTCCTCCAACCTTTACTCGATAGGATCATCCCTGCTTACCAGGACAACCTGTTGTCAAAGGATCAGGAGGATTTCTGGGCGGCCCGCGCGGCTCTGACCTTTAATGAACCGGGCAGGATCGACAAGGGGATCTTCTCGGTGTATTTGTTCAACCTGGTGAACCTCCAACCCGGTGAAGCCATCTTCCAGGATGCGGGGCTGCCGCATGCCTACCTCGAAGGGCAGAATGTCGAGATCATGGCTAATTCCGATAATGTATTGCGCGGAGGGCTTACACCCAAACATATCGACGTACCGGAATTACTCAGGCATATCAAGTTTGAAGAGACCGTTCCCCGTTCCATCCGGGGCAGCGATAGCGACGGGCATATCTCCCTATTTCATACCCCGGCCCCTGATTTTGAACTGAGCCGTATCGGGCTTCTAAAAGGGGAGGGGATCATCATCAGCGCACGCTCCGTAGAGATCTTTATCGTATTACAGGGCGAACTCATCGTAGAGGAAGGGCCGCAAAATTCTTTTCCACGCAGGATGGGCGAAGCTTTTGTCATATTCGACAAGGGGCAGGTGGAACTACGGGCGCAGAAAGATACGATCCTTTACAGGGCTGCCGTGCCGATGCCGAAATAGGGTCAGCGCGGATTTTCCTTCTCGAACACTTCGTCTATTTCCAGGTCGCGGCCATCGGCGGCGGCGGTAGCGAGTTCATCGCAGCGATTGTTATTAGGATTGTCGGCATGACCTCTTACCCAGACAAAACGGACCTGGTGCTTTTGCGCCAGTTCATTATAATAGAGCCATAGGTCTTTATTCTTTTTGCCCCCTTTGAAATTCGTGGCGATCCAGTTCTTCAGCCATCCTTCCTGCACGGCTTTGACGACATACTGGCTGTCGGAATAAACGGTGATCTTCATACCTTCTTTCTTCAAGGCTTCGAGTCCTGCGATCACGGCCATCAGCTCCATCCGGTTGTTCGTCGTACGACGGAAGCCGCCGGACAATTCCTTGCGGGCAGTCCCCCAGAATAAGATAGTGCCATAGCCGCCGGGACCCGGATTACCGCGGGCCGCGCCGTCGGTATACATGGTCAGTTCATTTGTTGTCATAGTCATCTTTAATATTATACCTGGATCACACCCGTCTTGAAATCGGGCAGGGTCGGGTTGTGAGCAGCCGCCCCCAATCCTTCGGAGATGACCTTTCGGGTATCTTCGGGATCTATGATACCGTCCACCCATAGCCGCGCCGCCGCGTAATAGGGGGTTGTTTGTTTTTCATAACGGCCCTTGATCTCATCGAGCAATTTCTTTTCATCGGCCGGCTCGATCACTTTTCCCTTTGCCTTCAGCGTACTCACCTGGATCTGCAACATGGTCTTTGCGGCTTGTTCGCCACCCATGACCGCGATCCTGGCAGTGGGCCATGCATAGATGAAGCGGGGGTCATAGGCTTTGCCGCACATCGCATAATTGCCCGCACCGTAGGAGTTGCCGACAATGATGGTGATCTTTGGCACGACGGAATTGGCGACGGCATTCACCATCTTGGCTCCGTCCTTTATGATGCCGGAATGCTCGCTGCGGGACCCGACCATAAAGCCGGTGACATCCTGGAGAAAGACCAGCGGGATCTTTTTCTGGTTGCAGTTCATGATAAAGCGGGCGGCCTTATCGGCGCTGTCATTATAGATCACGCCGCCCAATTGCATTTCGCCTTTTTTGGTCCGGATCACTTTTCGCTGGTTGGCTACGATGCCCACGGCCCAGCCTTCGATGCGCGCATAGCCGCAAAGGATCGTCTTGCCATAATCCTCTTTAAATTGTTCGAAGTTCGAGTCGTCGACGATGCGGCTGATGATGTCCAGCATATCGTAGGGCTTCGACCCATCTGTGGGGAGGACACTATGCAGTCCGGTCTCCGTTGTACGAGGCGCCACCGGGGCGATCCGATCGAAAATATTTGCCCGGGTAGGATGTCCCAGCCGGCTCATGATCTTTTTCACCTGGTCCAGGCATTCCTGCTCTGTTGGGAATTTATAGTCCGCGATGCCGGAGATCTCGGTATGGGTAACGGCCCCGCCTAAGGTCTCCGTATCGATATTCTCCCCGATAGCCGCTTTTACAAGATAGGGTCCGGCCAAAAAGATAGAGCCATTGCCTTCCACCATCAGGGTCTCATCGCTCATGATGGGAAGGTAGGCGCCACCGGCTACGCAGGCGCCCATGACGGCCGCTATCTGGGAGATACCCATAGCGCTCATGCGGGCATTATTACGAAAGATGCGTCCGAAATGTTCTTTGTCCGGGAAGATCTCATCCTGCATCGGAAGGAAGACGCCGGCGCTGTCCACGAGGTAAATGACAGGCAAATGATTTTCCATGGCGATCTCCTGCATACGGAGGTTCTTTTTGCCCGTGATGGGAAACCAGGCCCCGGCTTTCACCGTCTGGTCATTTGCTACGATCACGCATTGCCGCTGGCTGACATAACCGATCCCTGCAACGGTGCCCCCCGCAGGACATCCTCCTTGCTCTTCGTACATCTCATAGCCTGCAAAAGCGCCGATCTCGATAAAGGCACTGCCCTCATCGATGAGATAAGCGATCCGCTCACGGGCCGTCAGCTTCTTTTTTTCATGCTGCTTTTCGATAGCCGCCTTACCACCGCCCAGGGCGATCTTGTCGAATCTTGTCCTGAGTTGGCTAAGCGCCATCTTCATGGCATCTTCGTTCTTATTGTTATCCAAGGTATCCGGGTTCATTGCAGGCATATTATGGGCGCAATTTAACATGGATGCTGTAATATTTGCAGTATTTTTAAAGCTATGTTCGCGAAGCGCAAAATTGTCTGGATCGTCCTGATCGTCCTTGCCCTGGGAATTAAGCTGTTTTCCCTCTTCCCCGGGGCTGTCGAGCAGGTATATTCGACCGGATTGTACCTCTTCATCGCCCGGCTGCAACGCATCTTGCTGGGCTGGATCCCTTTCAGTGTCGGGGATCTTTTTTATGCGGCGATCGGACTCTGGCTCCTGGCAGGACTCGTCTCCTTTATCATGCGGATCGTCCGCCGCCGGGTCGATAAAGAATATTTCTTCGGAGTGCTTCGCAGGATCGTTGTTTTCTCCCTGCTGCTGTATGTACTTTTTTATTTATTATGGGGATTGAATTACAGCCGCCGGGGGATCGCCGCTCAATTGCAGTTGAAGGTGCAGCCTTACCAGACGGTGGAATTGAAAGAGCTCCTGGTGGGGATCGTAGATAAGCTGAACAGTCTCGATAGCGTCTCGGGTGAACGGCGTCATGCCCCCGAAAGCAAGCGGGCACTTTTTGCAGGCTCCGTTCAATGTTATGACCTCCTTGCGGCACGAGATCCGCGCTTCGCCTATCCTTCTCCTTCCGTAAAACCTTCCCTGTACAGTTACCTGGGTAACTACCTGGGGTTTACGGGGTATTATAATCCCTTTTCCGGCGAAGCGCAGGTGAATACGGCGGTACCTGCTTTTACGCGACCTTATACGACCTGTCATGAGATCGGCCACCAGTTGGGATATGCGAAGGAGAATGAAGCCAATTTTGCAGGATATCTTTCCGCCCGTGAGTCCCGGGACCCTGCTTTTCAATATTCCGTTTATTTCGATCTTTACCTCTATGCGGCGAGGGAACTCTATGTCCGGGATTCCAGCCTCGTCCGGCCTATTAAAGAGAGACTGCGGCCCGCCGTCCGAAAGGATTTCCGGGAACTCCAGCAATTTTTCCGGAAATATGAGAACCCCTTCGAACCCATTATCCGGCGTCTATATGGACGCTACCTGAAGGCCAATGGGCAGCCGCAGGGCATTATGACCTATAATGAGGTGATCGCCTGGATACTCGCGTATCACAAAAAGAGCGGCATGCCCTTTTGACCCGGGGCGTGGCCGGACCTAGAATTTATTCTTCCACATCATGCTTTCGACGGGCTTATTGATCTGTCCGCTGTATTTAGCGTCTTTTTTCTGGTTGTATTTTACTTCGATCTCGCCATCTACGGGGAAATAGATGAGCTGGCCTATTGGCATGCCCTTATACACTTTTACCGGTTGTTTTACGGAGATCTCGAGGGTCCAGTTGCCGCAGAAGCCCACATCGCCCTTGCCGGCCGTGGCATGGATGTCGATACCCAGGCGGCCCGTTGAGGATTTTCCTTCCAGGAAAGGAACATGCGCATGCGTCTCCGTATATTCTTCCGTTACGGCCAGGTAGAAGACATGCGGGTAGAGTACGAATCCATCCTCCGGGATCTCGAAAGTTTCGATCTCATTATGTTTCTTTGCATCCAGGATATGGTCCCGGTAGGTGGCCATCCATTTTCCCAGGTGTACGTCATAGGAATTGCTTCCGAGGCAGGAACGGTCATAAGGTACGATCTTGATAGTACCTTTTCCTATTTCTTCCAGTATGCGTGTATCGGACAGGATCATGGTAAAATTGGTTAAGTTTGCGAATATGGGCTTATAATTTTAAAGATGCCGCTATTTTATCAACATTATATTAACGAGGATACAAAATTAGGGATTTGGCATATTGAAGAAGACGAGTCCTTTTTCCTGGAGAAAGTGCCTTTAAAAAAGGATGTATCCCATCCTTTTAAACGCCTGCAACACCTGGCGGGCCGGTACTTGCTGCCCACCCTTTACGAGGATTTTCCCCTCGAAGAGATCCTGATCGCCGACACCCGCAAACCTTTCCTGGAGAGTGAGAAATACCATTTTTCCATTTCCCATTGCGGCCGCTATGCCGCTGCTATCGTCAGCAGTGTCAACAGGGTAGGGGTGGACATCGAATTGATCAGCCCGCGGATACGTACTTTGTCCGGGAAGTTCATGAATAGTGACGAGATCCATTTTTTTAATGAGGACTATGGTCATTTCCTGGAACAATGGGGATTAAGGGAAAGGGTCTCGCTCGAACTGCTCACCCTGATCTGGAGCGCAAAGGAGACCATCTTTAAATGGTATGGACTGGGAGAAATGGATTTCCGCAAGCATATGCAGTTGAAGGGAAATATCAGCATGGAAGGGGACGAGATAAAATTGCCCTTTCTCTTTGAAAAAGGGGGCAACCGGATCCCCCTTGCCATCCGGGCCCGGATCTTTGATGACCTCGCGCTGGCCTGGGTAGTGACTTAATCCCCCAATAACTCCTGCTCTTCGTCGTCCCCCAGCAGATTGATGTCGATGGAATCCTTGCCGGCAATGCCTTCTATCGATCCGCGGACATGGGCCGCATTGAGCAATACTTTTTCCAGTTGTTTTTCCCTGGCCTTCCACAATTTTTCCATGGCATCCCGTTCCCGCTGGATGGATTGTTTCATAGAAAGGAACCCTTCCCGGATGGCCTTCCATTGTTCACCGAATTCACTGCTGGTAAGATAGTCATAGAGCAGGTGCATTTTATCTCCCCTGTTCTCCTGGGATTTGGCAGCGTTGAATAACTTGACGATGCCGTCCCGCAAGACATAGGAGAGGGCCTTCACCTCCGCAAAACTACAGATCCAGACCCCGTTCTTTTCTCCGAAGCGGTCCATATCCTTTGGCATGGCCTGCGTGACGATCACGGCTACGAGGGCTCCCTGGTTGCGCATATCGGCTTTTAATTTCTCGATCCAGTCCTGCGAAAAATCTCTTGTGCGCTTGCTCTCATAAATGATCTTGCCGCATTCCTGCCCGAAATTATTGCGTACCGTCTGTATACAGTCCGCGCCTCGAATGCCCTTGCCCACCGGGCCGATCTCGTCGAAAGGGAAATTGGCGCGTAATAATTCTTCGAGGGCCAGTTCCTGTACCTCGCCTTGTAATTGCATGGAGCCCTGTTCGGCCTTGCGCCGCATTTCTTCCGCCAGTTTCTTTTGATCATCGAGCTGTTTTTCCAGTTCCTTCATCCGTAATTGATGATCGGTCTCCCGCGCGGCGGTCTTTTGCTCTTCCAGGGCGCGGATCTCTTCGGAGAGCTTTCCTCTTTCTTCCTGGAGCTTGCGTTGTATGGAGAGGTCCAGCTCCGCCTCTTTATTTTTCAGTTCCTGTTCCTTGCGCAGGAATTCCAGTTCTTTCTGGCGGGAGGCTTTCAGCTTCTCTTCATTATCCTTATTGGCCTCTTCCAGTAAATGTAATTTGTTCTCGAAATCCGTGCTGATCGATTTACGAAGGGAGGTCTCCATGTCCTTTTGCACGCGCTGTCTTTCCTCTTCCAGCCGGCGGGCGAATGCGGCTTCTTTCTGCTGCGATTGCTGTAGCAGTTCCAGCTCTCTTTTCGAGAACTCTTCCTGTTTTTTCAATAGTTCCTTGTCCTGCTTCTTTTTATAGTCGAGCATCTGCTCCCTCAACTCTTTCTTGTATTCTTCCGACACTGCTTCTTCCATAGGGAAAAGGTGGCCGCAATTCGGACATTTTATTTCGGTCGGCATGGATTGATTTTTGGTAAAATTACTTAAAATGGTTGTCTTTCCGGAGAGAGGTTGTAGTGCGGTTATTCTTTGCTGTTTTTGCATTATGCGGTACTATGTGCTCACCACCACTGGTTTTTCTCATGGATTTTTACAGAGCCGGGCACAATAACCACCTTGGACAAAACAATGAGTAAATACAGCCGTGTTGAGGAGTATGGCCGTAAGGTAAGCCGTTAAAGTTAAATCGATGAGAGCGGCCTAATTTATTCCGTGCTCCTTCAAATAATGCTGCGGACTCTTACCGGTGATCATCTTGAAGTTCTTATGGAAGCAGGTGAAATTATTGAAGCCGCTCTCGAAGCAGAGCTGCTTAATGCTGATCCTGTTATCGATCAGCAGCTTGCAGGCATGCCCCACACGTATTTCTGTAACGAACTGAGAGAAGGTCTTGCCCGTCCTGGATTTAAAATAGCGGCAGAAGGAGTTGGGGACGAGACCCGCCACAGTGGCTACTTCTTCCAGGTAGATCTTTTTAGAGAAATTGCGGAAGGTATAATCGTAAATGGCATTGATCCGGTCGTTCTCCGCTTCGGAAAAATCATGACGGAAGCCGATGGAAGAAAGTAAATGCTGTTGACCTGTGCCCGTGCCTGCAAAGGCGGAGAGGCATTCTATAAGGGCGATGATCCGTCCCACCCCATCCGACTCCCGGATCTTGTCTACCATTCCCGGTATTTTTTCCGCTTCCTTTTCCAGGACGAGGATGCCGCGGCGGGCTTTTTCCAGCAGGGCTTTGATCGGCTTGGTCTCCGGGAGCTCCAAAAAAGAATCACCCCAGAAATTTTCCGAAAAATGGATCACGGTAGAATGGACGGGCGGAGTCTTGTCCTCCGAAAAATAAACATCGTCATATCTCCAGTAATGCGGCAGATTGGAACCTACCAGGATGATATCCCCTGCCTGGAACCGCTTGATATGATCTCCCACGAATTGCGTGCCGCTACCTTTGTGGAAATGGATCAGCTCCACTTCGGTGTGATAGTGCCATCGGTTGTTTATGAAAGGGTCCCTGTCTTCGCGGACGCTAAAGGAATGCGTGGCTGTTTTTGGGACCTTGAGTAATTTGGGTTTCATCCGCTTTCTTACGATTCAATTATCTTTGCAAAATTACAGCTAAAAATGAAAAACACCGTGAACAGATCTTTTACCGGCATCGCCTTGCTATGCCTGACTACCGTTTTTTCCTGCTCGCGTAATCCCGTTACGGGCCGTAAGCAGTTGTCCCTTGTATCGGAGAGTTCCGTCCAATCCATGGCGCTCACCCAATATAAAGAATTCCTTACCACCAGTAAGGTCGTTGCCGCGACCAATAATGACGGCGAAATGGTAAAGAGGGTCGGCAGCCGTATCGCCGCCGCGATCGACCGGTATTACCAGGCCCAGGGATTGGGCAACGCGCTCAAAGGCTATACCTGGGAATTCAATCTCGTGGAAAGCAAAGAGGTCAATGCCTGGTGTATGCCCGGGGGAAAGGTGGTGGTGTATACAGGATTGTTGCCGATCACGCAGAACGAGACGGCCCTGGCCATCGTATTGGGTCATGAGATCACCCACGCCGTCGCGGGACATGGCAGGGAAAGGATGAGCCACCAGCTGCTGGCATCGGGTATACAGGTGGCCGGTGATGTGGCATTAGGCAGCAACCCGGCTACGGTGGGCATTTTCAACCAGGTCTATGCCCCCACCGCACAGGTAGCCGTACTCTTACCTTACTCGCGGAAGCATGAATATGAGGCGGACCATTACGGGCTTATTTTTGCTGCTATGGCAGGATACGATCCCAGGGAAGCGATCCCCTTCTGGAAACGGATGGCGGCGCTCGGGGGAGAAAAACCTCCTATCCTTTTAAGCGATCACCCCGCCGATGCGGACCGGATCACCAAACTGGAGGCCCTGATGCCCGAAGCGCTGGGTTATTACAAACCCGGGACTACCGGCAAGTAAGGAAAAGGAAGTACGGAAAGTAAGAAGAAGGACGGCCCGAACAATCCCCGCTTGCCCGTGTTTTGGCAGGATTTACTTAATTTGGTGAAATGAAGATAGGCGATCGGATCTGGTCAAAAAGAGGGATTAAGACGAAGGACGCGACTGCGCCTTTAACTTTTAAAGAACGCCTGACGGCCCTGCGCAACCTGCCCAGATTCTTCCGCCTCGTATGGGACACCAGCCCCGTGCTGATGATGAGCGATTTCCTGCTTCGTATCGCCCGCTCCGCCATCCCCGTCTCTATCCTGTATGTCGGCAAGCTGATCATCGACCAGGTGATCGTCATCAGCCATAACAGTCATGCCATTGGCGCCGCTGCCACAGAACTTGCTTCCCAACGGACGCATCATCTCTGGCAATTGGTGGCCGCTGAATTTGGCCTGGCTATTATAGCGGATGGATTGGGCCGCGCTACCTATCTGATAGACAGTTTGTTGGGGGATAGATTCTCTAATTCTACTTCAATAAGGATCATGCGCCATGCTGCCAGCCTGGATCTCGATCAGTTCGAAGATGCGGAGTTCTATGACAAGCTGGAAAGGGCCCGTCAGCAGACCTCCGGCCGTACCGTATTACTGACCCAGGTACTCAGTCAAATGCAGGACCTTATTACCATGGCCTTCCTGGCAGCGGGACTGATGGCTTTCAACCCCTGGCTGATCTTATTGCTGTTGATCGCCGTCGTACCGGCTTTTTTGGGAGAATCCTATTTCAATGACCGCTCCTATGCCTTGAACAGGGCGCAGACCACCGAACGCAGGGAACTGGATTATCTCCGCTACCTGGGCGCCAGTGACGAGACGGCCAAAGAAGTTAAACTCTTTGCCCTTTCCGGGTTCCTCGTCGACCGGTTCAAAGTACTCTCCGATAAATTTTATAAGGATGGCCGCCTCCTGGCGATCCGCCGGGTGTCCTGGGGTAGTTTGTTTGCATTTTTGGGGAGTGCGGGTTATTACAGCGCCTATGTGGTGATCATCCTCAAAGCGCTCAATGGCACTCTTTCGATCGGTACCCTCGCTTTTTTGTCCGGATCTTTCCGTCAGTTGAGAGGGCTGCTGGAAGGCATCCTGAGCCGCTTTACCAGCGTGTCCCAAGGCGCGATCTACCTGAAAGACCTCTTCGAGTTCTTCGAGATCAAGCCGCAGATCACCCCTTCCCCTCATCCCCGGCCCTTCCCCCGTCCTATTCGTGAAGGCTTTCGTTTTGAGGATGTGGGTTTCCGTTACAGGGGGTCCGAACGCTGGGCGAACCGCCATCTGAATTTCACGCTGATGCCGGGAGAAAAGCTGGCACTGGTAGGAGAGAACGGGGCGGGAAAGACGACCCTCATCAAAATGCTGGCGCGCCTCTATGACCCCACGGAAGGCCGCATCCTGCTGGATGGCATCGACCTGAAGGAATACGACCCCGAAGAGTTACGCGGACAGATCGGGATCATTTTCCAGGATTATCTCCGCTACCAGATGACGGTGGCCCAGAATATCGCCGTCGGCAATATTCCGAAGAAAGAAGATCGCGCTCTCATTGTCTCTTCCGCCATCCAGAGCCTCGCCGATCCCATGGTAGAAAGACTGCCGGGTAAATACGAACAGCCCCTGGGAAAGCGCATACACCAGGGCGTAGACCTCTCGGGGGGAGAATGGCAGAAGATCGCACTGGCCCGGGCTTATATGCGCGACGCGCAATTGCTGATCCTGGACGAGCCCACTTCCGCATTGGATGCAAGGGCCGAATACGAGGTATTCCAGCGTTTTGCCGAACTGACAAAAGGGAAGTCCGCGATCCTCATCTCTCACCGCTTCTCCACGGTACGTATGGCCGACCGGATTCTCGTCCTCGATAAAGGAGAATTGATCGAGATCGGCAGCCACGAGGAACTCTTAAAAAAAGAAGGCCGCTATGCCGAGCTCTTCCACCTGCAGGCAAGAGGGTACCGGTAAAACGGACAAAATTTACTTTCATCCCCCCATATCTCCCGGATTGATTTGGTAATATGGGAAAATCGTTTACATTTGTAGTGTCATATTGTACTATTACACTATTAATATGTTGACAATTAACAATCTAAGCTTTTCGTATCGCCGTAAGGCCCTGCTGCTCGAAGATATAAACCTCGTTCTTAAGGAAGGTCATATTTACGGGTTACTAGGAAAAAACGGGGCGGGGAAATCAACTCTCTTAAAGAATATGGTGGGCCTTGCCACTCCCGTAAAAGGTACCTGTTCGTATAACGGTATCGGCGTTTCCGGTCGCCCGGTAGCTGTACTGGAGGATATTTTTTTTATTCCCGAAGAGTTGTCGGTACCATCCCTGACCCCTGCGCGGTTCGTGGGAAATACAGCGGTTTTTTACCCGAAATTCAGTCAACAGGATTTTTATCAGTATTTAAAAGTTCTTGACGTCGATCGGGACGGGGTCATGGACAAACAATCCTATGGCCAGCAAAAAAAGGCGATGATCGCTTTCGGCCTCGCCGCCAATACTAACCTGCTGATCATGGATGAGCCGACCAATGGCCTGGATATCCCCTCCAAAGTACAGTTCCGCAAGCTGATCGCTTCGGTACAAACAGATAGCCGGTGCATCGTCATATCCACGCACCAGGTAAGGGATCTTGACAGCCTGATCGACACCCTGTTGATATTGCATAACCGTAAAATAATCGTCAATAAGTCTTTGGACGAAGTGGTGGAAAAGCTGCACTTCGGTAGCTATCCGGATACGGAAGGCTTAGCTGTATTGTACGAAGAAGAAAGTATCCGCGGTAAGCACGCCATCCTCCGTAATACATCGGGCGCCTTCAGCAAGCCGGATGTAGAATTACTTTTTAACGCCATCATCAGTGGCGCTCCCTCTCTTTTAGAAATATTAAAAGCCTCCTGATATGAATAAGACTTTCCATGCAAGACGGTTCGGAAGGCTGTTCCTCAAACATACGACCGAGCATTACAAAAGCTACCTGATGTCCTTGTGTGTCCTGGCCGGCGTGATGCTGCTGGGCGGCAGCTTTCTGGTCTATCTCGTGGAATTCCCCCTGGATAAGAATTTCCAGGAAGGCATGTTCCTGATCATCCTCTTGCTGGCAGGCGCCATCTTTACCAGCACCATCTTTTCGGAACTGGTCGACCGGAAAAGGTCGATACCCTGGCTCCTGCTGCCTGCTTCTCATTTCGAAAAATTCCTGGTGGCATGGATCTGGTCCTTTGCCCTATTCCTGGTTCTTTATATTATAACTTTTTATGGGGTGGCTTTGCTCGTATTGAACATAAGGCATTTCCCTGACCATCCGACAGAGATCTTTAATGCCTTTGACCACCATTTCTGGCAGATCTACCTGATCTATGCTTTTTTACATGGGATCGCACTCTGCGGCGCCCTCTATTTCGAGAAATTGAATTTCATCAAGACGGGCTTCTTCTTTTTTATTTGCCTCGGCATCCTGGTCTTCTTTAATAAAGTGATCCTGGGCATCCTGTTGAATAGAACGATAGAGATAGCGCCTCCCTTCGGTAGTATCCGTATTAAAGAGAATGACCAATTCTATCAAATTTATATTGCGGGCAAACAACAGGACTATTACCAGATGTCCGTTGTGGTGATCCTGGCTTTTATACTCTGGGCAGCGGCCTACCATCGCCTGAAAGAAAAGCAGGTCTAATTAACAAACTGACAAATGGAATTCAGAGACAACGAAGCAATATATCTGCAGATCGCCGCTTATGTGGGGCAGAACATCTTATTGGGGAAATGGCCGGCAGAGCAAAAGATACCTTCCGTGCGGGATCTGGCCATCGAGCTCCAGGTGAACCTGAACACCGTCCTGCGCTCTTATGAGTTCCTGGAGAGCCTGGGCGTTATCTACAATAAAAGGGGGTTGGGATCTTTTGTCGCGCCGGATGGGTATGAAAAGATCAAGGCCTATCGCAAAGAGCGTTTCATACAGCAGGACCTGCCGGAACTCTTTAACAATATTTATTTGCTGGACCTTGCCCCGGAAGAGATCCTGGAATGGTATCGGCAATTCAAACGCACGCATTACGACTCAAAATCAGATAAAAAAGATGAGAACCAGTAATAAATTGATCTTCCTGGCAATGCTTGTCGTCCTGCTGACGCTGGTGGCCCACGATCTCTTCCTGAAGTCAGAATATAGCTCCGGCAAGTATAAGGATCCTTACCAGACCTACAGTACCCTGAACTGGAAGGATTTCGATATCGTCGACCTGGACGGGTCCACAGCGGCCAACGTTCAATTCGTTCAGGGGCCTTTTAGCGTCCGCATCGAAAACAATGCATTGGACTACGTATTTATCCGGCAGCAAGGCAATCACCTGAAGATCGAAGCCGTGTTCCCCGGCAACTACCGGTTCAATCCCAATCCTTATATCCTGGTCATATCCTGTCCCAGGCTTTCAAACATCTTCGTCAATGCTACCTATCGGGCCAACGGCCATGAGGTGACCGATACGATCGTACGGGAAGACTGGCATAAGCGCCAGGTATTGATCGACGGCTTTCAACAGGATACCCTAAGCGTCGTACAGGACTATGGCAGCACGGTAGTGCTTGCGAATAACCATATCCGTTCCTTCCGCGCCAGTGCCGGAAAAAGTAAGGGGGCTGGCTCGAAACTGATCCTGCAGCAGAGCAACATTTTCGAAGAGGCCGACCTGGATATCGATCAAAAAAGCAAATTAGAATTAGAGAATGCCCTTATCCATAGCCTCAGCTATCATCTGGCCGATAGTGCCCAATTGATCGTGAACGGCAATGCGCAGAGCCTGCTCCATAACTCAAAAACGCACCAGTAATGAAACTCTCTATCACTGATCTTTCAAAGACCTATGCCAACGGCGTACACGCCCTCAAAGATGTTTCCCTGACCCTGGGCAACGGTATGTTCGGCCTTTTGGGCCCCAATGGCGCGGGTAAATCCTCGCTCATGCGCACCATCGCTACTCTCCAGGAAGCCGACAGGGGCAGCATTTTCTTAGACGGTCTCGATGTATTGAGGAACAAGACCGCCGTCAGGCAATTACTGGGCTACCTGCCGCAGGAGTTCGGCGTTTATCCAAAAGTGTCGGCCGAAAGGATGCTGGATCATATTGCCCGGCTCAAGGGCATCGACCATGCCGGCGAGCGTAAGGAACTGGTCGGCAGCCTGCTGGAAAATGTCAACCTGTCCAAAGACAGGAAGAAGCACCTGGGCACCTATTCGGGAGGGATGAAACAACGCTTTGGCATTGCCCAGGCATTGATCGGCGCCCCCAGGCTGATCATCGTGGACGAACCAACGGCCGGCCTGGATCCAGCCGAAAGGAACCGCTTTTACAATTTGCTCAGCCAGCTCGGCGAGAACACCATCGTGATCCTGTCGACCCATATCGTGGAAGATGTCAGCACCCTGTGCTCCCGATTTGCCATTATCTGCCAGGGCGAAGTATTATATGCCGGGGAACCGGATAATGCCGTCAGCGAAATGGAAGGCAGGATCTATTCCAAAGCGATCGATAAGGACAAGCTGCCTCATTACCAGCAAAATTTTACAGTGATCTCCACTCAGCTAAAGACGGGCAAGCTGCATATCCGGATCTTACAGGATTTCGATCCGGGGAATGGGTTTGTACCCGCCGTGCCGAACCTGGAAGATGTTTATTTCAGCAATATTGCCGCACGCATGGACGTAACTACCATTTAAGCCTGTAAAAATCATAATCGTATGTTCCGGAAAATAGTTTTGTTCGAGATCCAGAACAGGATCAGGAGGCCCGCCCTGTACCTGTACTTCGCCGCTGCCCTGGCTTTCACCATCGCCAGCTTTGCTACCGGCTCCCTGCCGATCGGCGAAAAAGAGCATATTAACTCACCTTACCTGATCGCTATGTGGTGCGCGGGGATCACGATGATGATGATGCTGGTCAGTTCCTCTGTCATGGGAGTAGCCTTGTATCGCGATATAGAATACAATACCAAGGATTATTACCTTACCTATCCCATCACTAAGGCCGGCTATTTCTGGGGACGCTTTGTGGGTTCTTTCCTATGCATGATCTTTATCGCCAGCGCGATCTTGATCGGCATCTATATCGGCTCCAGGCTCGGGCCTGCCATGGGTTGGAGGGATGCTAAAGAATACGGCCCCAATAACCTGGCCTATTATCTGCATCCCTTTTTTAGCATCGCGCTGCCCAACCTCCTGTTCACCTCTTCGCTTTTCTTCGGACTGGTGGCGATCACCCGCAATGTGAAAGTGATCTATAGCGGCGGCATCCTTTTGTTCCTGGGCTATTTCCTTTCCATTTTCTTCCTGCACAATACCAATAATGCTACCGTGATCAACCTGGCCGATCCTTTTGGGCTGAACGGTATCCGGCTGCAGTCGGGCTCGGCTACTTCTATCCAGAAAAACACCAGCCTGTTCCCCGTCGAAGGGACTTTCCTGCTCAACCGCCTTATCTGGTCGGGCCTCGGGATCCTCGTCTTAGTATATACCTATCTCCGCTTCGATTTCGAAAAATTCTTCAGTGGGAAAAGAGACAAGGCCGCCATTGACGACGTAACGACCTGGGTCAAACGATCGGTGGCCAGGAATGCCAGGGTCAGCTTTAAAGCTCCATATAACCGCAAGACCCTGCTGACCCTTACCCGGCTGGAATTGACGAATATTTTCCGGGATAACTATTTCTGGATCATCCTGTCCAGCGGTATGGTCTTCCTGGGCTTCGTTTTCTGTATGGGGAACAGGAATTATGAAGTGCCGGATTTTCCGCGGACCGTCATCCTCTTTGAGATCTTCAACGACGTATTCCCTTTCTTTATCTTTTTTATCATCATGTTCTATACCGGCGAAACCCTCCACCGGGACAGGGCAACGCGTTATGCTTTTATCAACGATTCATTGCCGCCTCCGAATTGGGTGATGAATGGCTCCAGGCTGATGGCCCTACTGGTTCTGGGAGCCACCCTGGGCTTCCTGCCGGTCGTGCTGGCCATGGGTGTGCAGATCGCCAAAGGGTTTTATCAGTTCAATTTCCCCTTCTATGCCAGCTATTTCTTCATCATCCTGTTACCGCTTTTGCTGGAGATGGTACTCTTCTCCTATGTAGTGCATGTGGTGATCAATAATAAGTTCGTTGCGCATGGCGTCGGCATCACTCTTTGGGTAGTTGTATTTTTTTTACACGGCTCAGGGATCTTCGATTATAATCTATTGCTGTATTCTTATACTCCGTCCATCCGGCCCACGGATATGGATGGCCTGGGTCACATGGTCACTGCTGTCAGTTGGTTTAACCTGTACTGGTTGATCGTCGGCGGCTTACTGATCGTAATTTCGGCCTTGTTCTACTACCGGGGGGTGACCTCTTCTTTCAAGGAAAGACTGCAGCTCCTGGCCGAACGGTTCGATGGCAGGACCCGCCTGTTCACCGGTGCACTGTTGCTGCTCTTTATGGGCGTGGGCGGTTATATTTATTATAATGTCAGTTACCTGAATAATTACCTGATGCATACCGAAGGAAGCGACAGGGCCATCGCCTATGAAAAAACATTAAAGAAATACCAGGACCTTCCCCTGCCCAAATTGACCCGCATTAAAATGAACGCCGATCTTTACCCGGATAAACAACAGGCATTTATAAAAGCATTCCTGACGCTGGTCAACAGGAATACCGTGCCGGTAAAAATGCTCCTGCTGGATGCGGAGGACCTGACGGATTATTCCATTCAACAGGAGGGCCGGCCCCTGCCTTTTACGTCCCCGCTGTTATACCCGCGTGGCAGGTTCAGTTGGTTCAGGCCGAAGCAGGATACGGCGGGATTTCGTCTCTATCAATTCCCCAGGCCGCTGGCTCCCGGGGATTCGACGGTCCTGGAGCTGCATTCGGAGATCGTTCCGAAAGGGTTCAGCAATGGATTGTACGGCCAGAAGCTGCTGCGTAACGGTACTTTTTTCACTGGTGGCCTCCCCGGCCTCGGGTATGATGACGACGATGAGCTGAACAGCCCTTATGTCCGGAAAAAAAACGGACTGCCTCCCAAGGAAGAAAAAGAGATCGCGCAGAATAATCCGGAAGGCATCCGAACACTAAAAGCCGGTAAGGTCACGGATCTGCTGGACCTTGACCTTACCGTGAGCACACAGGCGGACCAGACGGTCCTCGCCCCGGGTGAACTGCAACGCCAATGGCAGCAGGAAGGACGGAATTATTTTCATTTTGTACAAACCGCCGGAGGCTTTTATCCCCCCCTCGCCATCCTGTCGGCCCGATACAAGATAGCCCGGGATACCGTTCAACTGGACCATCCCGTACAGATCGGTATTTATTACCACCCGGAGCATAACGCCAATATCCAACGATTCATGGATGCTTATAAGGACGGGCTGCGTTATTTTAGCTCGATCTACGGACCCTATCCCTTCAAAGATATACGGCTGGCCGAAACATCCGGGTATGGTCCCCGTGATGCATCCATGTCCACCCTGGACACTTATGCCGAGTATAATTCCTGGAATGCCGCTTTCGACAACCCCAATCAGTTCGACTATTGTTATTTCAACACCTTGCATGCACTGGCCCAGCAATGGTGGCGTTTCCAGGTGGCCCCGAATACTACCGCCGGTTCATTGGTGATACCCGAGGGGCTTGCGACATACAGCGCGCTGGCAATGGCGGAGAAGAAATATGGCAAAACCAATATAAAACACATTTTGCAGGACCAGCTCTGGTACTATTTATTCATCCGGAGACGGTTGGAGGACAAAGAGCATCCGCTGATCAGGGGCGACCAGTGGTATGAATGGGGCGGGAAAGCAGGCGTGGTCCTGTACGGACTAAAGGACCTCATCGGCGAAGACAGCCTGAATGCCGCCTTGCGCGATTTTAAAAATGCCTGGTCGTTCAAAAGCCAGGGACCCTTTGCAGGCGCCAATGATCTTTATCGTACTCTCCAACAGCGTGTGCCCGACTCTTTGCAATATTATTTAACGGATACCTGGGAGAAGATAACCCTCTATGATAATAAATTGACGGGGGCCAGGGCATTACCTACCGGCAAGGGCGATGAATATAAAGTGACCCTTACGATCGAGGTGGGCAAGACCTGGATCGATAACAAAGGCAATGACGTGCCGGCGACTGCTATGAACGATTATATCGATATCGGCATCTTCGCAGCCAATAGCAATAATAAAGAGGGGAGATCGGAGTCCAATCCACTATTCCTGAAGAAATACAAGCTGACGGCAGGCCTTCATACCATTACGGTTATGGTGAAAGGGAAACCCGTGGTGGCAGGCATAGATCCTTTGGCAAAATTGATAGACCGTAATCCGGGGGATAATATGAAAGACCTGAAATAGTGCAATCCCGGGGATTCGTTGTTTTCCCCTTATTTTTGCCCCATGAAGGTCCTGATCATAGAAGACCACCGGGAACTCGCGAGGAATATTCAGGACTTCCTCGCAGCGGAAGGTTATATCTGCGAATGCTCCCATACCCTGGAAGCAGCAAAGGAAAAACTTGGCCTGTTCCAATACGATTGCATCCTGCTGGATATCGGCCTCCCCGATGGCAGCGGTATCAGCCTCCTCCATACGATCCGTTCGGAACATAAACAAAGCAATGTCCTGATCATCTCCGCAAAAAATTCCCTCGACGATAAGATCATCGGACTGGAAAAAGGCGCCGATGACTACCTGACCAAACCCTTTCACCTGGCCGAACTGCATGCCCGCATAAGGGCGATCTACCGCAGAAAAAACCTGGAAGGGGCCAATATCGTCCGCTTCAACGAGATCAGCCTCGATACGGATACCCTCGAAGCAAAGATCGGTGAGACCCCTCTCGAGACCACCCGGAAAGAATTCGACCTCCTGTTGTATTTCCTCGTTAATAAGAACCGGGTGCTTTCCCGTCAATCCATCGCGGCCCATCTCTGGGGAGACTACACGGATAACCTCGCAAATTTTGATTTTGTATACCAGCACGTAAAGAATCTTCGCCGGAAGATCGGCAATGCGGGAGGCACCGATTATATCAGCACGGTCTACGGATTGGGGTATAAATTCAATGCACATTAACCCGTTAACATGAGATTAACCAATAAATTCACCCTTTGGTATTTTGTCGTGATGCTGGTGGTACTCCTGATCGGCGGAGCCATTGTCTACTACCAGATCCAGGGCAAGATCAGCAAGGTGGAAGTGGTCAGGCACCAACGACTAAATGATCTCATTGCCCAACAGATCCGGGAAGGGGGCGATTATTCCTCACATCCAACCCGCAAACGCGCGGAGATTACCCGCATCGCCGCCGACTCCGTTCCAAAAGACCTCTCTTCCTTTTATACAAGAGGCCCCGGCTGGAACGCGGAGTTCCAGGCGAACGAATATAAGCTGATGGTCACCTCCTTCTATCATATCGGTGGGAACTATTACCGCATAACGACCTATTCCTTCATCCCTTCCTTTTATCAACTGCTGCCCGGCGTCGTGGATTCCTTCAAATGGATCCTGCTCGTGCTGCTCGTATTGGTGGGCATCTCGGGGCAATTGATCTCCAAATATATCCTTGCCCCTTTCAAAAAGACGATCCGCGTCGTACAGTCCTTCGACCTCAAACAGCGGCGGCCGATACGATTACCCTCTACCCGTACCCGTGAGTTTAAGGAACTCAACCTGTTCCTGAAGAAAATGACCGACAAGGCTCTCGAGGATTACCAGTCCTTAAAGGAGTTTACGGAGAATGCGTCGCATGAATTGCAGACGCCTACCGCTATCCTGCGCGGCAAACTGGAACTGCTGGGCGAGTCGGAGATCCGTGACGATCAGGCCGTCCTCATCGAAGAGATGCACAACGCGCTGGAAAAACTCTCCCGGATCCACAGCTCCCTGACCCTGCTGACCAAGCTCGAGAATTATGAATATGAAACAAAAGAGCCCGTATGCTTTAGCCAACTGACAAAGGAGGCCCTTGCTTCTTTCGACGAACTGATCCAGATGAAGTCTATCGTACTGCACGCCCGGGTGGAGGAAGCTGTTTATTTACCCCTGCATGCCGCATTGGCCGAACTGATGCTGAACAACCTGCTGAGCAACGCGATCCGGCATAATATTCCCGGTGGCAGCATCGACCTTCTTCTCGACCACAAGGCCCTGATCATCAGTAATACCGGGAACGAACCTTCGGCGCCCCCCTTCGAATTATTCGAGCGGTTCAAGAAAGGCAATCCTGGCAGCGATTCCATCGGCATCGGCCTGGCCATCGTCCGGCAGATCTGTGACCTGAATAATTTCACCATCGGGTATCAATATGCCGCCGGTCATCATACGCTCGCCGTCAGTTTCCTCCCGGGAACGCCCGCTTCAAAATTGCTTCAAAATCTTGAACGCTCTTTGTACTCCGGGGTATAAACCCTGACTACAAAACAGTGTACGCACATGGTTAAGAAATTTCTTTTTTACCTGTTACCCGTCCTTTTTTTCAGCCTCGGCCCTATCTTCGTTTGGGCCCAGGTACTTACCCTGAAGGAAGCCGTGCAGACGGCGCTTGTCAATTACGGCACCATCCGCGCCAAGGCCAACTATGCCAAAGCCTCGCAGGCCATCGTGAAAGAAACGCAGCGGGAATACCTTCCCGACTTGAGCATTTCCGCCCAGCAGGATTATGGCACGATCAACGGCCAGAACGGTCCTTTATATGGCTATCGGGGGCTTAGCGTCGCCTCATCCGGTCCGGCGCTGCCCTCGCAGAACTGGAATGCCGCCTTCGGCGCTTTGTACCTGACGAATATCAACTGGGATTTCTTCAGTTTTGGAAAGTATAAGGAAAAGACGAAGGTAGCCCGTTCAGCCTTCACCCGCGACCAGGACGACCTGGAGCAGGAGCGTTTTCAACACGGTATCCGCGTCTCGGCAGCCTACCTGGACCTGCTGGCCGCCCAAAAGCTCACCATCTCCCAGCAAAATAATCTCGAAAGGGCCCAGTCGCTGCAAACGGTGGTGGTTGCCCGCGCCAAGAACGGACTCAACCCGGGTGTGGATTCTTCCCTCGCCAATGCAGAGGTCTCCAATGCCAGGATCGCACTGACGAATGCGCTGGATTACCAGCAATCGCGCGCCAATTTCCTTGCCCAGTTGATGGGTGTGCCGCCTGCGGAATTTGTGCTGGATTCGGTCTTCGTGTCGAAGATCCCTTCTGCATTGAATACGGCGCCTTCCGTTCCGATCGGCCAGCATCCTCTATTGAAATTCTACAAGGATCGGATCGACCTGAGCAATGAACAGACCAAATACCTGAAGACCTTTAATTATCCGACCTTTTCCTTGTTCGGCGTATTGCAGGATAGGGGCTCGGGCTTTGACTATAATTATGGCGCACAATTCCCCGACGCCTATACAAGGGATTACCTGAAAGGGGTGAGCTTCGCGCGCGGTAATTACCTGCTGGGGATCGGAATGGTATGGAACCTCACCAATCCCCTGCGGATCCATCAACAGGTAGCCGCCCAGCAATTTACTTCACAGGGCTTGCAGGAGGAGTACGGTGTGATCGATCAACAGTTGAAAGCGCAATTGGTCCTCTCGGAGAGCAAGATCAAGAATGCCCTCGATAATTATCGGGAAGCGCCGATCCAGGTAAAGGCAGCCTCCGATGCATACCTGCAAAAGACGGTCTTGTATAAGAATGGATTGAATACGATCGTCGAAGTAACGACGGCCCTTTTTACCCTCAACCGTGCAGAGACGGACAGGGATATCGCCTATAATAATGTGTGGCAGGCCCTCTTGTATAAGGCGGCGGCCAGCGGGGATTTCACCCTGTTCATCAATGAGTTTTAAGCATCTGAACAATTACAACCATGGGATTAATTAAAAGCGCGCTCAGAAAACCTATTACCATATTAGTGATGGTGGCCGGTCTTTTATTCTTCGGGATCAGCGCCGTGAAGACCATTAAGATCGACATCTTCCCGGACATGAACCTGCCGGTGATCTATATCTCCCATCCTTACGGCGGATTCACGCCCGATCAGATGGAAACATTTTTCGGCAAGCAATACGTCAATCTTCTGTTGTATGTAGGTGGTGTAAAGAGCATTGAATCCAGGAATATCCAGGGATTGACCCTGATCAAGCTCACTTTTTATGAAGGAACGGATATGGCGCAGGCGGCAGCGGAAGTCACCGGCTATACCAACAGGGCGCAGGCCAGCTTCCCGCCTGGTTCGCAACCTCCTTTCATCTTGCGTTTCGATGCCTCTACCTTACCGGTGGGACAATTGGTGCTGAGCAGTCCCACCCGAAGTAACAATGAATTGCTGGACATGGCCAATATCTATGTCCGTAGTTCCTTCAGCACCGTTCCCGGGCTGGTGTCGCCGGCTCCCTTTGGAGGGAATGTGCGGACGATCGTTATCAAGGCCGACCCCGACCTGATGCGTTCGCATCATCTGACGGCCGATCAGCTCGTAGAGGCGCTGCGTAATAATAACCAGGCCCTTCCCTCCGGGAATGTGCGCATCGGCAATCTCAACTATTTCACGCCTACGAATTCGACGGTAGAGAATATAAAGGATTTCGGGAATATACCTATCTATAATAATGGTGTGCAGAACCTGTACCTGAAGGATGTGGCTACGGTAGAAGATGCGGCCGATATTACGGCAGGGTATGCATTGATCAATGGCAAACGCAGCGTCTATCTCCCCATCACGAAATCTGCAGCCGCCTCGACCTGGGAGACCGTGCAGAATCTTAAAAAAGCCATTCCGCGTTTTCAGGCGCAACTACCGGAAGACGTGAAGCTGTCGTATGTATTCGATCAATCTGTGTATGTGATCAATGCCGTGAAGAACCTGCTGACGGAAGGCGCCATCGGCGCCATTCTCACCGGCTTGATGGTATTGCTCTTCCTGGGAGATGCCCGCGGGGCTGCCATCGTGATCCTGACGATCCCCATCTGCGTGATCTCGGGCGTTCTTTTCCTGAACTTATTTCACCAGACCATCAATATCATGACCCTGAGCGGTCTGTCCCTTGCCATCGGTATCCTGGTGGATGAATCGACCGTCACTATTGAAAATATTCACCAACATCTGGCCATGGGCAAGCCCAAATCCCTGGCTATCTGGGATGCCTGCCGGGAGATCGCTTTTTCCAAATTGCTGATCCTGCTTTGTATCCTGGCGGTGTTCGCACCTGCCTTTACCATGAACGGGATCCCGGGTTCCCTCTTCCTGCCGCTGGCCCTGGCCATCGGTTTCTCGATGATCACGTCCTACCTGATGGCGCAAACTTTTGTGCCCGTTCTGGCCAACTGGATAATGAAAGGGCATTATAAGAAAGGAAAATATGCTTCCGATGACGAAGAATTCAAGGCTTCCGGCCTTTCCGCCGCCGATGAAGATGATGTCGCCGAAGAAAAGCACAAACAACTGACACGCGGCTCGGGGAAGGATGGCAAACTGACCGCCTTTGATAAATTCAGAAACCGGTTCCTGAAATTCCTGGGCAGGGTCTTTCCCTTCCGGGCGCCGATCGCCATCGCCTACATCGTCCTGGGCCTTGGCGGGGCCTGGTTACTGATCAACATCATCGGAAGGGATGTCTTGCCCAAGTCCAATGCGGGGCAATTCCAGGTGAGAATGCGGGCCGCCGATGGCACCCGTCTCGAGCGCACGGAAGAATATATGATCAGGACCCTGCATATGCTGGATACATTGGTAGGGCATGAGAATATCGAGGTTACGTCGGCCCTGGTCGGTATGCATGCCGGGCAATTCTCGACCAGCCCTATCTATCTTTTTATGGCCGGTCCGCAGGAAAGTGTGTTGCAAGTGGCGCTGAAAGAAGATTATAAGGTAAACATGGATGATCTGAAGGAAAGGTTCCGGCAAAAGATGGCCAACGATCTGCCGGAATTGAAACTGTCATTCGAACCGATAGAACTCACCGATAAGATCCTCAGTCAGGGTTCTCCGACACCCATCGAAGTCAAGATATCCGGAAAGAATAAGAAATTGAATGAAGAATATGCGAATAAGGTCATCGCCCAATTACAAAAGATCTCCTATCTGCGCGACCTGCAGATCGGCCAGTCTACACATTACCCCGCCATCAATATCAATATCGATCGCGAGCGTGCGGCACAATTGGGAACGAATGCCGCAGTTATCAGCCGATCGCTGATCGCGGCCACTTCTTCTTCCCGGTTTACAGAAAAGAGCGTATGGGTCGATCATAAATCCAATCTTTCCTATTTCGTACAGGTGCAGATCCCGGAGAATAAAATGACGAGCCTGCACGATATCGGGGAGACACCGGTGCAGCCAAATGCTTCCCGTCCCTTGTTAAGCGATGTTGCTACGATCACGCCGGATATTACGAATGGCGAAAATGATAATATCGGCGCAACGCCGGTGCTGTCCGTGACGGCCAACCTCAATAAAATAGATCTGGGCCGCGCTTCCGTGGATGTGAAGAAGGCTTTGGCTTCCCTGGGGCAGTTGCCCCGTGGTGTCAGCATCGAGACTAAGGGGATGACGGAGGTGCTGACGGATACGCTGAGCAGCCTGCAGACGGGACTCATTACGGCGATCATCGTGATCTTCCTCATGCTGGCCGCTAACTTCCAGTCCTTCAAAGTTTCGCTCGTGACCCTTTGCACCGTACCGGCCGTATTGCTGGGTTCGCTGGGCCTGCTCATGCTGACGGGCTCGACGCTCAATCTGCAATCCTATATGGGCATGATCATGTCCGTAGGCGTATCTATCTCCAACTCCGTGCTGCTGGTCACGAATGCCGAGCAATTACGATCGCATTCCGGCGATGCCCTGGCCGCCGCGCGGGAAGCCGCTGCCGTTCGTCTGCGCCCCATCCTGATGACGAGCGTAGCGATGGTGGTAGGGATGATCCCCATGGCTTCCGGGTTTGGGGAAGGGGGCGACCAGGCGGCCCCGCTAGGTCGCGCCGTCATAGGAGGGCTGATCGCCTCCACCTTTGCCGCTTTATTCATCTTACCGCTCATCTTCGCGTGGGTACAGGGAAAGACCTCCACCCGTTCCGTCTCCCTGGATCCTTCCGATAAAGAAAGCCAACATTACATACCCTCTTTATATGAACAACATGAAAAATAAAAGATCCTCGATCGCTTTTTGGACGGCTCTGACATTGCTGACAGCTTGTCTGTTCAGCGCCTGTTCCTCTTCCGATGGCGAGGAGAAAGAAAAAAAGAATGAAGCATCCGAAAAAGCCGTCACGGCGCCTGCGCCTGTCGAGACCCTTTTGCTGAAGAAAGGCCGCCTGTCCACCACGCTGTATATGCCGGGTGAACTGATCGCCTACCAACAGGTCGATCTGTATGCGAAGGAGAACAGTTTTGTAAAGAAATTATACGCCGATGTCGGATCGGAAGTAAGAGAAGGACAACTGCTGGTGACGATGGAAGCGCCCGAACTGGCTTCACAACTGGCCGGCGCGCAAAGCAGGGTGAAAGCACAGGAAGCGATCTATATCGCCAGCAAGGCCAATTATGACCGCCTCGTAGAGACCAGCAAGACCCCCGGTACGATCTCGGGTAATGATATCGATCAGGCCGGCGCCCGGATGAAATCGGACCTCGC
>Ga0307516_10001743_pt1 | contig 29907 bp, 35 predicted proteins | sample 19_EM_MG_FD_203310 | JGI IMG/M metagenome (GOLD analysis project Ga0307516, IMG submission 203310) | Populus trichocarpa ectomycorrhiza microbial communities from riparian zone in the Pacific Northwest, United States - 19_EM | ecosystem: Host-associated > Plants > Roots > Unclassified | place... | reverse complement strand
TTCCAGAGGCATCCTCTTCTCATCGTGCGACATTCGTCCCATCAGTCACTACTTCCGGTACACATACTCCTGGATCGCAGAGAGTCGATGACCGGTCCGATTCACGCATACCTCCACTCCCACTACCTCCGCCGTACATCCAGGAAGAGGTGCGTACGCACGCTGCTCCCTATCCATGGCCCACCAACCATCCACGAAATGGCGCGCACTGGATGGATGTGTCGCCTCCTCAAGCCGACCCTTCCCAGGAAGACCAACCCATGGACTTCCGGCCTTCGACATCGGCACCGCAGCGTCCCGAGCCCGAACCAATGTTCGTCCAGGTGCCCACTCAAGAAATCGCACAGACACCGAGCAACAAACTCGGAAAGCTTGGTTCCCTTGGCTTCGGCAGGAAGCACACAAAATGGGGTCTCGGCATGTTTGGTCATGGCGAGAAGGTACATCAGCAATCTTTGCCTCCTGTTGACGAGGTACCCGGATCGAGCTCGATGCCATCGCTCAAACGCACACAATCGACAGGGTCAGATACGCCCTTTGCCGCCGACGGCTCGGTTGTGCGCAAGGATACAAAGGCGATCAGGAAAGAAGCAGAACGACTGCAACGCGAGGCAGAGAAACAGCGTCGTGCAATGGCAGAGCGGGCACATAGGGAGCAAGCTCGTGCAGTCATGCAGAAACGGAACCAGATGCTCATGCAGACGACAGCCAAAAACGAGCTGGAGTGGAATTGGGCGCATTCCGGCAGTTTGCTCAGCGTCAATTCTCGTGCTATATACGCTGACCTAGAGAAGAGTAAAGCCGCAGCTTCTGGTCCAATCCGGCAGAATCAAAATGGCACAGCCAAGGTCACATCACCCACCTTGCATGCAGCCTCAGGTCGTTTTTTGAAGCCACCAGACTCTTCCGAGCGATGGTTACAAAGAGATGAACGCTTAACCAAGGTTCGCCGGCGAGATTTCGACGACGACCATTCTGTGTCCTCGTCAGACGTTCATAGTACTGGGCGAACATCTGCCATATCATTTGCGACTGTGGACAGTGACCCAGGTCCCACTCGTGTACGGCGTCCTCCAGTAAGCGGCGTTAACCGGATGACGTCTACGTCCTCGTTGCGGACGGGTACAACGTCGTTTGATGACTTCCCCACTTCGGCACGTTCATCGAATTCGATATCCCTAGACCATCAGTTCAACGAGTTTAATATCCGCGCTTCTGTTGATACCACTTCGTCGGTTTCGGGCACTTCCTCTCCTCCGCCAATCAACCTGTTGTCCTTATCACCTTCCCCTAATTCATGGATGCACTCGCATAACTCGCATGATTCGACCAGTCCTCGACATTCCTATATGGGGCCGCCCATGATTCAGTATCCTCCGTCTTCTCATACAACCTATGAGTGTAATGGCAACGTGTTTGGCCACCCTCCAAGTCCGGCAATAGATCCGCAAATGGCCATCAATCCTATGTTCAAAGTGGTAAGCATTAGGGCTATGATTGACCTCTTCCTCTAAACTTTGTTCTTATAGGCGCCGCTACCCTCACCACCAATTGACCACCCCTCACCACACGCTCTCCCTCCATTTGCACACCTTGAGGCGGTTGCTGAGGGAGAGTATCCCCCATTATCCTACATGTCTTTTCAATCGCCGGAAGCCAACTAAACATCTTGGGCAGTTGCCCGCTTCTTTTGGGGGTGTTTTTTTATATTTATCCTCAGCTTGCTTGATATTCCCTCATTATCACCGGGTTGGGAGTTTCTCTTGTCTCATACCATAGTCCAATGGACCCGAAGTGCCATTACTACCACCATCATTGCTACATTTGTGTCCCATGTTTTCCTCCGATGTGCAACTCTGCATCACTTTTGGCGAGCGATAGAACTGTCCTCAGGAGCTTCAAATCTGAGCGAGCGCTGGCGTATGTTGCTTTTAGCGCAGTCTCTTCCTTCGTTTTTTTTTCCTGTGATTTATATCTCCGAGGAAGAATTTCCGCTCGCTTTGGCTTACAGTACTTACAGTCACTCATAGTAGTAGTAATTTAGGATTGAGCACTGTAGAGTGCCAACAAGAAATTGTACTTTTAAACACCCAGTGATCTCGATACTAGCTCACAAGAAGTTGCGATGCAATGTGCTTGATTTGCATTGATAATCCACAAGGAACGTTAAAGATGCCTCTAGGCACTAGCTACGTGATGGCACCTTAAATCTAGTGTTCATGCCCATGATGAGGGGCTTGTTCAAAACGGAGCCCACTGCATGACCATCATAAGTGTCAAATGCTACCTACAGTTGATGTGGGGAATCGACTTACCAGTATCTGAGAATCACATCGAAAACATGCATAAGTTAGCACACCGTGTACTTGAGTTGTTTGCTGCCACGTACCCGCATGGATGAGAGCCAGGTTGGTCCTGTGAAGCAGGCTCAGTATCCAGTGCCAGGAAAGCGATCCCAAAACACACCAAGTTAATGAATATCTTCGGGTGACCAAGCGGTCCTCCTCCTGCCAGTACAACCACGACGTCAGGGACAGGTGAAGACTTGGGGCTGAAGAAGCACGCACCGCCATCGCAAACGGCCTTGCGACCATGGACGATCCTCACGGGTTCGTTCGCAATAAGATCCATGGCACTGAGAGGATTCGGCTGAAGCTCCATTGCAGTTTGCTCGAAGCGTGGACCAGAACTCGCAGCAGGTCGAGGTTGTTGGCTCGTCGACCATGTCGTCGGGTAGTTGGGAGCCTGGGGTACAGGACTGACTTGTGCAGTCTTAGCAGATACCGACGAAGAGGGCGGTGGATTTGAGGGTGCAATTGCGGAAAATGCACGGCTCAGCGGAGAAGATGGGAAGACCCGCGAGGCAAGTCGACGGCTCAACGATTGACTGAACTTCATCTTGGTGTACGGAGAGAAAAATCCGGAAGCCTCCACCGGACCTTACGTAAAGATGAGGACGAGAGACAATAACGATCATGTAAAAATACAAGTCTTGTAGAGGATACATCACAAAGTGTACAGAACATGGTATTTGCGAGCCCAATGGAACCACTGCTAAGCCATCAGTCAATCTCTTCAATCTCAATGTCGTCCTCGATCTCCCCAACCCCTGCACTGCCGTCCACCATGCGGTGGTTCGGCACGATGACTAGTTTGTTTCTCGGACCGTCGAACTTGACCTGGACTGTTTCGTTGTCTCGAATCCGCTCAGAGAGGAGCATGACAGACAGCGGATTCAGGAGCTCGCTCTGAATGGCACGGTTCAATGGACGAGCGCCGAACGCTGGATTATAACCCATGGAGGCAAGATACTGCCTAGCCTCGGGTACCAGGTCGAGCGTAATTTTGCGGTCCGCAAGCCGTTCTTGGACCTCCTTGAGTCGCAGGTCTACGATCCTGAGTACATTATCTCTTGAAAGAGTGCGCTGTTCAAAAGTAGTGAGACGACACCTGCACCTAGATTGAGTGCTGGCACTTACGAATATAATGATTTCATCAATCCTATTGACGAATTCCGGAGGGAAGTGGGCCTGAATCGCGCCCATCACTAATTGACGAGTGTTGGAGTCCACGGCACCCTCTGACATGGCGTTGACGAACGCGGCGCCAAGATTCGAGGTCATGATAATGACCGTGTTCCGGAAATCAACGACGCGACCCTGGCCATCTGTAAGGCGTCCATCATCCAGAACTTGCAGAAAGATTGTGACAAATTCCCTCGAAGCTTTCTCAATTTCGTCAATAAGTACGATGCAATAGGGTTTGCGGCGGACGTATTCCGTGAGTTGACCGCCGGCGTCATGGCCGACGTAACCGGGAGGTGCGCCGATCAGCCGAGAAATAGAGTGTTTCTCCGAGTACTCTGACCCATCGACACGAATCATGGCATCAGGAGAATCAAAGAGGATGGATGCCAGCTTACAGGTGCGAATCAGTTTAAACCGGTTCAGAGAAGTAAGGTTAACCTACAGTCTTGCTCAGTAGGGTTTTACCCGTCCCGGACGGCCCAGCCATCAAGAAACTGGCGATTGGGCGGTTCGAGTTACCCAGCCCACTTCTCGATAGCCTAATGGCGTTAGCAACAGCCTTCACAGCCTCTGGCTGACCAACGACACTCTGGGCAAGTATTTTGTCCATCTTGAGCAACTTTTCCTTTTCTGTCGACATGAGTCTTGTGACGGGGATGGCCGTCCAGCGAGCCACAATCTCGGCGATCTGCTCAGAAGTGACCGTGTCTGAGTCTGGTTGGCCACTGGCTTCCTCCACTGTTTTCTTAGCCAGCAGCTGCTCAAGGCGACTCTGAAGCTCTGGGAGAGCATAGTACCGTAAGTCTGAGGCAGCCTCCAGGTCGTATCTGATGGTGGGGTTCACCGTTCAGGGGTGTCGACATCAACGTAAAGCGATACTTACCGTCGTTCGGCTTCATCAGCCTTGGCCTTCAGTTCATCTATCCTCTTCCGGACATGGTTGATCTCATCACCGATCTTCTTTTGTGCTTCGTACGCAGCCTTCAGAGGGCGCAGCTCATCATTGACTTCTGCAATCGCCTTGCGGGCGATAGAGAGCCGATCCCTGCTTGCCTGGTCCTTCTCACGTTCAAGGGCATGAATTTCGACCTCCAGTTCGAGTCTTCGACGCTCTAACTTGTCAATAGCTTCAGGTGCCGTTTCCCGTGTGACTCGGACGCTAATCAGATTACGTTAGTCTTCTGGGGGCTCATTCCATGACAAGTTTTTCAATTTACCTTGCACAAGCTTCGTCGACTAAGTCGATGGCAGCATCAGGTAACCGTCGTGAAGTCAGGTAGCGATGTGCCAGGGTGGCCGCTGAGATCAAGGCGCCGTCTAGGATCCTGACACCATGATGTACTTCATATTTCTCCCTGATGCCACGGAGGATGTTGATGGTCTCGCCGACAGTCGGCTCATTGACGAGAACCTGAGCAAATCTTCGCTCCAATGCTGCGTCGGACTCGATGTACTTGCGGTATTCAGCAAGGGTTGTAGCACCGATGCATCGCAGCTTGCCTCTGGCCAGGAGGGGTTTAAAAAGGTTACCAGCATCCATGCCACCACCTTCAGCGCCCCGACCTGCCATGATGAGATGGAGCTCATCGACGAAGAGGATGACCTGATTGCCTTCCTCTGCGGACTTCTCGACTTCATTGAGGACGCTCTTGATACGTTCTTCGTATTCGCCTTTGTACTTGGCACCAGCCATCAAAGCACCCATATCCAGTGAGAATATGCGACCAAGGAGAGATGCTGGAACATCACGATTTACGATACGCTGAGCAAGGCCCTCCACGATGGAGGTCTTTCCAACACCAGGTTCCCCAATTAGGACCGGATTATTTTTTGTTCTAAGAGGTCATCAGTCATGATGCAACCCAACCCCTGTAGAAAAACGCACCTTCTGCACAAGATGCGGATGACTCTTCGGATCTCATTGTCTCGACCAATGACAGGGTCGATCTTTCCCTCCTCTGCTAGTGCTGTCAGATCGACTGCATACTTCTGCAAAGCCTCAAACCCTGCTTCGGCATTTCGACTGTCAATACGCCTGTTACCGCGAATCTGCTGTACAGTAGTTTTAATTGCGGCCTCGGTCAGACCTGCTTCTTTGAGAACGGGTGTAATTGTAGGGTCCTTGATAAGAGCGAGGATAAGGTGATCTTGTGCGACGTAGGAGTCATGCATCGTCTTTTGTAGCTCAACGGCCTCACGTAACACCTTGAGAGCTGTACCCGTGAATGAAACCTCTTCGGGAGGCGGAGACTGTGACGGCAGTCTGACAATAAGTTTCTGGAAGCCGCGTTTGACGACGTTCTAAGGACAAAGCATAAACCTTCATAATACGAAAAGAAGAATAAGGATATTTACCAGGTCACCGCCAGTCTTTTGTATGACGGAAGTAAAGAGAGGTGTATTGTTTTGACCGCCAGATGCAACGCCATCAGCTCCTGTACCCTCACTCAGGAGGGCAGCACCGAAATGTGCGGGGTGCACTAGAGAACTGATAGTAAGTACAAGTTCGGGGATGCGACAGCGATATATGCTAACCCTGTGCATTTGAATAGTCTCTTGCAAGTTGGATGGCAGCAGCGATCGTCTGCTGAGTCTTGTCTGTGAAGCTATCCAGATTCATGGTACAAGGATATGATCCAAACGCCCAACGACAAGCATTTAAATACGTGGGCTATCACTAGTCACTAGTCACTACCAGGTGCCCCCTAGACACCGCCAGAACATGACGGAAAGTGACATCACGGTCACGTGATCATATAAGGTGGTATGTACATAGCTTCTCAAGATCTCACTACTAGTCCGACACTGTAATAGCTACGATGTCCGTCTCTGAGCCATGCGACACAGTATGGCCAGCGGACTCCGTCGAGTTCTGCCCTCACGAAGAGTCTCGAAACGTGTTTGTCTGCGGTACATACAAGCTCGAACAGGACCCTAGTGCTATTTCAGATGGTAATGAAGCAGTGAATCGGGGCATTGAATCAGATGTTCTCATCTCTTGCAGGTAATAAACAACGCCGGAAGGGCACTTGCCAAGTCTTCGAAGTGACGTCCATGGAGACCAAATCACTGTCTGTCACTCTTTACTTCCCAAAACCTTTTCTCTGACCCTTCTAACACAGCTCCTTACTCCAGGAGGTTTCCCTACCCGCCGTCCTTGATCAGAAATGGTATTCCAATCAAAACCCGACTGAACATCCATTCAAGGCTCACCCTCACGCATAGGTGTCATAGATCACGTTCAAGCACTCCAATACTAGGCATTGCCGACTCTGAAGGAAATATAACCATTCATGAGTGGCGATCACAAAACGTGCCGTTTTTCTTAGACTTCAATATGAAATGGAAATGTCTTAATTCCTCTCCTTGTAGCGTTCTATTCATTGTCTGCAAAAAATATCCTTAGCTTCCGATGACACTCTATGCCTGTCATTGGACTGGTCAAACAGGCGGCACCCAACAGATCACTTTGGATCTTTAGTTGTGTCCATCTCAGATGGCTCGCTTGCGCTCCTCACACCCTCCTCCGATGGCTTTGTTATATCCAGTAGATGGCATGCGCACGACTATGAACCATGGGTTTCAGTTTGGAATTATTGGGAAAGCTCGGTGGTATATTCGGGTATGTTGCCCTTGTGTTGAGCACCGGATCTCGGCCCTTTTTGATGCCTGACAGGAGGGGATGATTTGAGTTTGAAAGGTTGGGATGTGCGCCAACCCCTTACGCGTCCGATATTTGTCAATAAACGGTGTGTATCAAGATATCATCTGAGCTTCTGCCACAGACTTTGCGAACATCTCTACAAATAGCTTTGATGGCGGAGTAACCAGTATACAGAGCCATCCGCATGTCGAGCACCTTATTGCTGTTGGTAGGTAGGTGATCCAGTTTCTTTATCTGCGGTGATAACCGACGGTCGTATTTTAGCTATGACGCCACTGTCCGCCTCTTCGATGCTCGCAAGCTCTCATCACCCCTTACAACGATAGACGTTGGAGGCGGTGCTTGGCGCGTCAAATGGCATCCATCGCCAGACCGCAAGAACGATCTTCTTGTTGCGTGCATGCACAGTGGTTTCAAAGTCATTGAAATCGAACAGACCGCGCACTTAATGCAGGATGACATGCACCACGGAATCAGAAAACAATTTGATAGACATGAATCACTGGCGTATGGCATAGACTGGTCTTTTCATCAGGAAACACGCGACGAAGAAACTTTGATCGCAAGTTGCTCGTTTTATGACCATACTTTATATCTATGGACTGGGTAGTTGTCCCGTCGGTCGGTATATCACGGACGCCAGGCCCAGATCTGCAAAACGTAACCGAACAAAAGTCGACCGACTATGTACATAGGTCATATTATTGATATTACAAATACGCAAGGGCAGATTTTCGACGTAACTGGATAGCATCGACCTATGTAGTATCCGACTTGTCTTTATTAGCAGGTATCTCATTGATATCCAGGTCGATGCGTTTGTCGAGTCTGCCCGTATAGCTCCAAAAGTCTACCACCGTTGCAGGAGATAAATGCCACACTCCTGGCAACTCGTTCAATAGTGCAGCTCGCGTTAGCAGCTCGAGAAATTGTGCGCGTGATTCTGGAAAGACGAACGTTCGGAGGATAGCATCTGCCTGAATAAACCGAGAAGTCTAAGAAAACTGGCTGCAGAACTAATAGTAAGTATAACAAAACGCACATGATTTTGCAGCATCGATTTCAGGTACGGTAACGGGGGTAAATGCTCTCCATGTCTCCATGTCGGACCGGAAGGTTGGTAGTCTTGACCCTGACGCTTGACCTTACCTTTCTTGTCGCAAGCTGCGTTGAGGTTATCAAGGCGGAGCCACAATCGCCAGAGTTCAAGTTTGCGTCCATCCGATCCGACGCGCTTCAGCAATCGACGGCAACAATCCCAGTCACTGTCAGGATCTCCCACCCACAATTTAGACGGCTCGTCATGCTCAATATCTGAACCCGGATGGACGAGCAAGAACGAACTAGTCGAGGGAAGGGTGGTCAGGTGGTCCTCCACTGAACTTGCGACAATGCCAAGGTGGTCTGAAGTCCACTTTGTGGGGCGCATCATGAGCCTGACCCATCTTCTCCGCCTAACCCACGCTCCCATACTCAAGGGACCAATCCTCGCGCGCCAGTGTTTTTCGCGGAAAGACCAGTTGTACTCAAAGCCATCATGCTGAACTTGCCCAAGATCTGTGCGCATATCAATCATCCAAGCCTTGGATACCCAACGCCAAGTGCCATCAGGAAGGGGATAGTCATTGAGAGACACGTTTGGGTGCCGGGAACGTTTCGAACTCGTAGAAGGGACAGTGAATGGAAGGGGATCAGTAGGAAGGAGAGATAAACTAGAATAATAGGGTGTCGAGAAGAATGTTAAGCTAGAACCCATAAGCCTGGGACGTTTAAACGCAAACAAAGACCTACCCGCGCTGGTTTTCATATACCACAGCCCAGCGATATATAGTCGCACTGTGTGTCCCTGACAGGTCTGGAAGGTTGTCGGTTTGAATGACTATGCTCTGGGCCTCATCGGCAAGCTGGGGCAGGCTCTGGATATCATCCTTGATTTTACAGGACCCTCTGTCGGGCTTCTTGATGAAGAGTTTGGATGCCCTCAGCTTTGAGCGGAGAGAAGAAAACGCGCGAAAGCAGATCCCCTTTGTGGCCACCCGACGACGTGCGGGTTCGACGGCTGTTGGGTCGTCTGGCTGCATGGCTGCATAAGGAGGCTCGGGCTGGGTGGATGAGCTGGGACTGTCGCTGGGGTGCATACTAGACGGTGGAGGACGGTGGAGGCTCGGACATCAATATTGTGGAGCTCGTGGTTGCTACTACATAACTAGCTTATTCAGTAAGTTGGCACATCCGAATTCTACCATGTCACAGTCACTTTCATTCTTGCGACTGTCCAGACACTCCCCAATTGCTCGAATTGCTCCTCGCACTGTTTATCTGTCTCGAGGGTTCGTGCGCCCGCATGACTTAACCAAACACCAGATAGTCACCTCGCTCACGCCGACATGTCTGTCGTGTGGAGCGCAACTTCCTACCCGACTGCCCGTCTGCCCGTCCTGCAACTTTATTGCGAGGGTTGACGAATCCGTCCCATACCATGAACTGCTGGGGCTGCCGTATGATCCAAACCCTTTCATAGTGGATACTGCTCTCCTCAAACGTCGGTTCCTTGATGCCCAACGAATATGCCACCCAGACGCGTGGGCAACCAAGAGTGAGGTACTAGTGACGACACAGGTCTTTACGCCCGTGTGAATCTGACATATTGAAGGCAAAGAAGGGGGCCGCGCTCGAGCTATCGAATGCTGTCAATGCGGCATACAAGACTCTTACTTCGCCACTCCATCGGGTAGAGTACATTTTACGCCGCAATGGAGTCGAGACGGGCGAGGAAGATCAATTAGATGACATTGAGCTTATCAGTGAGATTATGGAAACTAGGGAAGAGATCGACAATGTACAACCTGGCAACGCCGAGCGATTGCTTGCCTTGCGAGACGAGAACAACAGTAAGTGTGCAGCGCTAGCTATGGATGCCTGAGCTAACGCTTTCCTTCGCAAGCAAAAATATCCGAGGTCGCAAGGACGATCGAGGAATTGGTTGCAAAGGAGGATTGGCTGCAGACGAAGAGGGCTGCTGTTAGACTGAAGTACTTGGAGGCAATAGATGATGCTATCAGGCGACGACTTGTGTAGAGTCGTAGACAATCGGAAGATGCCGACGAGTTTTTTACTGTCCCCGTGAAGTGTCCGAGGCGTATGTTACACTTTCCATACAACCTTTGACCCACTCCGAACGGACTCGTCGATGCACCTGGCCTGGAGTTTGCGACACGCTTGTCGGGGCCCTGCTGTTGCTCAGCGACTTACAAGAGCGTATTCCCAGCAAGCCACCGCATCCGCATTGAAGGAATCTTGGCATGTAGAAAAGGATATGCCCATGCATTCCCGCAGACCGACCAACGCAGGGGACCAAAGGCCCATGAAGGTCCCAAAGCTAGCCACAAACCAGTCTCCCTCGACATCATCTAGGGATTACTCGGACAAGTCCGGGGTGGTTTCCCCTCCCTTCACAATACCACCCGTTTCGTCGAAATCTAAAAGTCATCTTTCCCCCCTACCTCCTGGCTTTTCTCACAAATCTAGTGGACGGAAAGGGAAGGGACAGACGCGGGAAACCTCGTTGCTTAAATCTCGATTTAAGTCGCGATACGAGTCACTGCCCGAGTTCGAAGGGCCCATGCACGACGCAGTTTACGTAGAAGCACAACATCGGACCAGTATCGGTTCTCGACCTGAGATTAAACCAGCTCTCGCCGACAACCCCAAATCACCCGTCATGAACTTTGTGCTTGCCCATTTCGGTTCTGACTATGCATTACAATTCGAGTTCAAGGAGTACTTTGACAGTAGCACTAACCGGCCAGTTGTCCGGTAGGGCGTTTTCTCGACGGTGCTATTGATATCAGTTGAGGTGCTTTCCCTAGGTGTACTGTTGTGCTAGAGACTGAGCCGCGTGTTTTGGCCATCGGTGATCACATGGAGAAGAAAGCCGCAGAGAGACTTTGTTGCCTTTCTGCACTGTACCAACTATATGGCAGCGGTCTGGTGTGTCATCTTTCTTTATTCTCATGGAACTATGGCTCAAACACCAGTCTTGCCGCTTTCTAGCTTGACAAACCGTCCTCCAAAGCACCGACGATGCGTCAGTCTGCGGCACCTGAACAAATAACGTTACCAGATGGCTCGGTGGTTAACTATGAACGCGCTCGTAGTTTCATGGACTACTATTGCCGTCTCTACAATTTTGGAAAACCAGATATTGAGTATCAGCAGCAAGCCAGCAAGGGTCAAAATACTAGCTGGGAAGCGGTCATGACTGTGGGTGGTCACCGTATTGGCATGGGAATCGGGAGCAGCAAAAAGACCGCTCTGGTCCAATGCCACTTAGATGTCACCCGATACCTCCAGAATTGCGATGCGGAGCTGTGGAGTAAGTACGCGGAGGCTGCGAAATCAGGAAAGGATCTTGGCCTTGCATCTAGGGTCCACCTTCAGATCAGCAGTGGGTTGGGTGATGAAATCGAGGATCTATGCCGAGTGGTCAAGAGGAGCTCGCTGTACAAGAATCGACCTGCCATTGGATCGAAATTGACCGGCTCTGACCTCCCATCTTCCCATGCCAACATGGTCGCGCGTCCCAAGCCTTCTTATCCCCTTTACTACCCCCCTCATGTTGCCAGGCAAAGATCCGAGCTGCTAAAACAGCGGAGGGAGGCATACCTTACCAATCCTTTGACGGAGAAGATACGCACCACAAGAACTACTCTCCCGATCTTTACGAAGTCTCAGGAACTTCTGCACCACATCCAGCGGAATGACGTGACTATTTGCATGGCAGCGACAGGATCCGGAAAGACCACCCAAATCCCCCAGATCATTCTGGATGATTACATCGATCGTGGGCAAGGTGCACACTGCAATATCATCTGCACGCAACCCCGTCGGCTGGCGGCTCTCAGTGTTGCAGATCGTGTAGCAAAGGAGAGGGGGGAGGTCGTGGGCAGCGGTTCTATTGGATATAGCGTCCGTTTCGAATCTAAACTTCCCGAGGAACATGGGTCCATCACCTTCTGCACAATCGGAGTCTTACTTCGTCGTATGCAGTCGGCCATGACGGAAGGAGGCATCGCTGCTGCGAAACTGGACGAAATCACCCATATCATGGTTGACGAAGTCCATGAACGAGATGTTGACACAGACCTTCTACTTGTCGTTCTGCGACGCCTGCTGGAAGACCGAAAGGCACGGAACATTCCTCTCAAAATTGTGCTGATGAGTGCCACTATCGACCCCACTTTGTTCGAGGAGTATTTCACCGACGAGAATGGTAACAAGGCGCCAATTATTGACATACCCGGTCGAACGTTCCCTGTCAAAAAGCTGCATCTGGAAGACTTTATTGGGGACCTCAAACGCAATCCTCGTCTGAACTGGATTTTTAGTGACGAATCCGTTTCCAAGTACCTTGCACGAGAGGAGGCGTATATGCAAGGTCATACTACATCACTGACTTCCTCTTCATCGCCGACTTCCCTGTTACAACACTTAAGTGACGACGAACTCGATATGCCTTTCCCCCTCGTAGCGGCTACGATCTGTCACGTACTCCAGCAGTCAGATTCGGGTCATGTTCTCGTTTTCTTACCTGGATGGGAGGATATCATGGCAGTACAGCGTATTCTGCAAGCGGGAGAAATGCCCCTGGACCTCAGCAAATACAGCATTCACCTCTTGCACTCGACCATACCACTTGCAGATCAACAAGTCATATTTGAGCCACCTCCGGAGGGTGTACGTCGAATAATTCTTGGAACTAACATCGCCGAGACATCGGTGACCATCCCGGACGTTGTCTATGTAATTGACACGGCCAAGGTCAAGGAAGTACGTTATGACCCTGATCGGCACATGTCCTCTCTTGTTTCCGCCTGGGCTGGGTCTTCTAACCTCAACCAAAGAGCTGGACGTGCTGGACGACATCGACCTGGCGAGTACTATGGCCTCTTAAGCCATGTCCGGGCTGCTGCTCTAAATCCACACCAAACTGTGGAGATGAAGCGCATCGACCTCAGCAACGTCGTTATGCATGTCAAAGCACTGAACTTCCCTGACATGGAGGCCGAGGAAGTCCTTGGAGAAACGATCGAACCTCCTCATCCAGACCGCGTTGCAGCAGCTATGAAAAATTTACAAATGGTCGGAGCTTTGGATGATCGGAAGAACCTGACATCTTTGGGACGCGTGCTTCTGAAATTGCCCGTGGAAGTGCAGATGGGCCGACTCGTCTTGTATGGCGCCTTTTTCCGTTGTTTGGACCAAGCTGTCACCATTGCTGCAATTCTCACCAACCGAGATCCTTTTGTGTCTCCTATGCACCTTAAAACCGAAGCTGCGGCTGCCAAAGCAAAATGGTCCCCTGGTGAATTTAGGTCGGACGCGTTGACGATACTGAATGCCTACAATGCCTGGCACGAGATCTACAGCATGGGTAACTATGCCCAAGCGAACAGGTTTTCTAGCGAAAACTTCCTTTCAAAACCTACACTTCTACTCATCAGGAAAATTAAATGCCACCTCATACAATCATTGTACCAAGCTGGTGTTATCAGTGTTACCGAGGGTGGCGGTTCTTTCATTCGCGGACGCGACCCAGAAGTACCCCCCGCACTCAACGTGAATGCAAACTCCCAGCCTCTGTTGGCAGCTCTCATCGCGATCGCGTCACAACCGAAATATGCTGTAAGGACGGGTGACAAAACATTGCGTACCCAGCATGATAAGGTCCTCTTCCCTGCCTAATCATGCTATGTGCTATTGATACTTGGGATATAGGTTGTCTTCGTTCATCCCAGCAGCGTCAACCATCGCAAGTATATTCAGCCTGCAGTGGAGCAGGCTTTTCAAGGAGAAAAGCAACTATATGCCTTTGCAGAGAAACGTCAAAACCTTACTACCGCGGGACAGACTCCGCAAACTTACCTTATTAACACGACACGTCTAGACCCCATGACTTATTTGCTCTTTGGCGCCAGCGAAATCCAAGTAACAGAACGTGGTCTGGAATGTGACGGGTGGCTTCCGATAGTGGGAAACCTGGATGCGTTGGATGATATCCAGCGCCTAAAGACGTTAATGGAGTCTTGCATGCTGCGAGTATACGAGGGCATCCTCATGGACCGATGTCGTGGTGATCGAGCAAGACGGGGGCGGAACCCCGCAAGGGAAGAGGATGAATCTGGTGATGATTGGCTGTCCCTCAATGAGGATCTCACTTTGTCGTCCAGAGAGGTCACGGACCTTGATATGATTACAAGGGACATTGTTCGTATCCTTAACCGATTCAGCAATGAGCGACTGGCTTCACAGTCGCAACCAACCTCACGGACTGCTACGCCGATGCCTTCTCCTGCTTTTTCTTCCAGCAGGCTACCCAACATCGGGTATAGCGCCCCTTACGGTGTTGGATCTGCTTACAACTCACGACCTGGCACACCAAGCAGACTCTCACGAAGTTCTTATTCATAATAGCATCTCATGCATTGTCATCTCATCTCGCATATCCATCTCAATCGTACCTCTCACTTACTGTAGTTGCCTCATTAATCTTACATTGACCAAGGTCTTGTCAAACTACAAGTTGGCCTGTTTCTGAAAACTAGCACTATTCGAATCCTAACAGCACATGATGAAAAATACATTTTGAAATGCCACGAAGTTAAACGAGCATTCGTTTTCCATGATGGCAATGCCGTCTACAGCCGAAGCGGAGCACTGCCAAGTGTATGTAGCTATATATCTCGGGAGCCACCTGGACTGCCTAACGTCCTCCACCGACTCGACGTGATCTACATATGTAGTACTATCCCTTACACCGTTGTCAGCACCCCTACCCACTGTTCAGCACTTTCACCCACCGCTCAACTACGCATAAAATTGATTATGGTAGTACATACATAATAGAATTCCCCGAGTATGGTAGTACATACATAATAGAACAGTTGTTTTACAAGTACCACTCGGAAGACATATCTGTTGTAACAACGCGTTACTTTCTGTGACATTCTGTGACGGCCAACTTCATTGAAGTAGTCCCGCGTAATGCATGAACATTTAGTCGCACCATCAACTGATGGCAAGTTCGCCGATCGCTACACACCAACCTTGAAGACCGCTGTGACACGATAAACTGACCGCTTGAGCTCATTCATTTACATTTACTAACCACTATCGCCAGTGTCTTTGTGTTTCATCGTGCAGCAATGGCAACCAATATGCGTGGTCTGACACAGGTGCGTTATACCTCAATATCTGGATTCCTAGCTGATTTCTCGCAGTTCATCGCGGATATCCGCGGTGCCAGGGTACGCGAACTGGAGGAGAAACGAATAAACAAGGAGATGGCTAATATTCGAAAGAAGTTCAAAGGTGCGACATTTTCTCCTACTGCGCATACTTGCGGCTGGTTCATACATCTTAGACGGTAATCTCGACGGATATCAGAAAAAGAAGTGAGCATATGTCTTCAGTGCTTCCTATTTGCATTTCACAAACAATTCCAGATACGTTGCCAAGATTATCTTCACGTACATCTTGGGGTACAAGGTTGATATTGGTCACCTGGAAGCTGTTAACCTCATCTCGAGCTCAAAGTACAGCGAGAAGCAAATTGTATGCTTCCTTTGACGAATGATGAGCAGCATCTCAGCATTTGGGCAGGGATATTTGGCGGTAACTTTGTTGATGCACGAGAACTCCGACTTCCTTCGACTAGTGGTGAATTCGATACGAAAGGATCTCGACGAAAACAACGAAGTTCATAATTCCCTGGCACTGCACGCGATAGCGAATGTCGGCAGCAGTGAGATGGCGGAGGCTCTTGCAGAGGACGTACACAGGCTCCTGATTTCTCCGTAAGTCACCTTTTCGTTCTTAATGGAGCCTTTTTCTAAGTTTACTCAGAACATCCATGACGTTTGTAAAGAAAAAGGCTGCGTTGACATTGTTGCGGCTCTATCGGAAGCGCCCCGAGGTCATACCTGCAACTGAATGGGCCTTGCGCTTGGTGTCTTTAATGGATGACCAGGACCTGGCGAGTTACTCATAAACGATCTCTTCTCCATCACACTAATTCTACATTCTAGGGCGTTGTCTTGTGTGTGACCAGTTTGGTGATGGCCCTTGCACAGGATCACCCAGAGGCATTTACTGTTTGTTATACCAAGGCTGTTGATCGATTACACCGCGTAAATCCCATCTTCCTATACTTTTTGAATAAGAATAGGCTGATGTTCAATAGATTGTCATTGAACACGAGTACTCGGCGGCATATGCCTACTACAAAGTCCCAGCACCATGGCTACAAGTCAAACTTTTAAGACTGCTTCAGTATTATCCACCCACAGGTCCGGTCAGCTCGCTTGTATTAGTGCCAACCTCACCTCAGCTCCACAGACGACCAGACGGTCAAGACCGCTCTCAGTGAGGTGCTTCAGACCATCATGGCCAGCAGCGCGGAGCCCTCGAGAAATGTTCAACACAACAATGCACAGCATGCTGTCCTATTTGAAGCAATTGGCCTTGCCATTCACTTGGATACTGGCTCACCCCTTGTGGACACGGCAGCAGTACTTCTGGCTCGTTTCATCTCTTCTAAGGAGACCAACGTACGGTATCTTGGCTTAGACACCATGGCACATCTTGCCGCAAGGGCTGACGCCCTCGATCCCTTGAAGAAGCATCAGGGTACTATTATCCTTTCCCTCCGTGACAAAGACATATCTGTTCGGAGACGCGCACTGGATTTGCTGTACAGCATGTGTGACGTCGACAACTCAGAACTCATTGTTGGTGAACTACTACGCTACCTCAAAGTAGCGGACTACGTTTTACGTGAAGAGATGGTACTCAAGGTCGCCATTCTTACTGAAAAATATGCAAGCTCATACAAGTGGTACGTCGATACCATACTCCAACTAATCGGTGCTGCTGGCGACCATGTCGGGGATGAAGTGTGGTATCGAGTCGTGCAGATCGTAACAAACACACAGGATCTACAAGAATATGCGGCTAGAGTGGTGTTTGAATATCTGAAAACGCCTTCCGCACATGAAAGTTTGGTTAAAGTGGGAGGTACGGATATACAGCTTATGCTTCTCTTGCCAGCTGAAATCCATTTTTTGGGCTGATAGGTTACATCTTGGGCGAGTATGGGCACCTTATTGCAAACGAGCCAGGTTACAGTCCAGCCGAGCAGTTTCAAGTGCTGCATTCCAAGTCCCAGTTTTGTGTCGCTTCTACGCGCTCCCTCTTGCTTTCGACCTACATTAAATGGGTCAATGTCTTCCCGGAAATAAAATCACAGTTGATTAACATCTTTGAACGGTACCGACACGTGCTAGATCCCGAGCTCCAACAACGCGCATGCGAATATTATGCATTGGCTTGTCGGCCAGATGATGACGAGATGCTACAGAACGCTTGTGAAGAAATGCCTCCATTTCCCCCCAGAGTGAGTGGGCTCACGAGCAGGCTTAATCGCAAGCTGGGAGACACGGAGGACAAACGGACGTGGATACATGGGGGGAGGGAGATAAACCTCGAACAACAAATCGCCACACGCAGGCTTCCTAATGCCGCAGGATCACCTTCCAACGTCTCCGCTATACCTTCAGAAGGTCCATACTCCGACGCACTTGACTCCCTTGCAGGCTTTGATTTGTCCACGGCTAATCGGGAGCCAGATGTGGCGCCACGGTTGACTGTTGGCCCATCCATCGACAAGTGGTATAGGAAACTCATACACAGCGCAGAGGGTGTGCTATATGAAGACGTACAGATCCAGATTGGGATCAAATCAAGGTTCCAAGGACATTTTGGACAGTTGGCCATATACTTTGGAAATAAAGTCTCGGCTCCTCTCGGCTCATTCACGTCTACCATTTTCGTCAGTGAGCCAGAGGCCCTTTCCGCCACCTTTGCAAAGATACCTGCCAATGTTCTCGCTCCTCGCACCCAAAGCCAGCAGCTCTTGCACGTGGAATGCAAGAAAGTTTTCGCTTCCCCACCCATCCTTACAGTATCCTTCCTAGCCGGTGCCCACCAGTCGACCTCGATACGCCTCCCGATCGCTGTCACCAAGTTCTTTGAAGGTGTCAAGTTTGGACAAGCCGACTTCTTCGAGAGGTGGAAACTCATCGGGGGACCTCCTCGCGAATCCCAAACTGTCTTTCCTATTTCACTTGACAATGCTGGCCACCTGGATATCCCGCGCAATCGGCAGGTTATTTCTGGCAACGGGTTTGAGATCCTGGATGGAATTGACCCTAATCCAAGTAATATCGTTGGAGCCGCAGTTCTCCATACATCATTGGATGGTAAAGTTGGTTGTTTGCTTCGCTTGGAACCAAACCGTGAAGCCAAGGTTCGTTGGTCTCACTCTTTTTTCTGTCTGCTTTTTTATATATTATCACCAGCTCTGTCGGCTTACCATTCGGAGTACCTCTGAAGACGTAGCTGCTGTAGTGCAGAAATTGGTGGAAACTGCACTCAGAACTCAGTCATGACCTAGTCTACTGAATATATCCGGATATCATGTCTTGCTAGATAAATTACGTTTCGTCATATGTAGTACATTTAATTATATCGCATGATCTCTCACTCTACTTATCGTGGGGATACATGCCAGTTACTAGGACATTCTACTTTTTCCTACTTATTCCTTTGGATGTAGATGGCTACTTCGGTTGAGGTCCAAGCGGGGGTGAGGATGAATGAGTGGGAGGGTGACTATCCCCTGAACGTGGAAGGAAAGTGGTAATGGAATCAGTCGAAGCTGGGCTACGGCGGAGAAACCGTAAGAAACTACTTGGTGATAGCTCCGTAAACGGTCTATTGTAGCGATAAAGATTTGGCAATGATCCTCTACGAAGTGACGAGGGTGGTGCAAGAGAATTTGGTGGAGAACTGTTCTGGAAGGTGCGACTACGTATAACAGTAACAGAATCAGGCAGTGAATGAGTCGTGGACGGTCGAATCGCCTCTTGTTTGCGATTCCCCCAAGGAGAGATAGGGTAGGGCGGAGACCGTGGTTCCTCAGAAGGGCGTTCTGAATTATAACCCAAAACTTGTGACCGCCGGCCAGCTGACTGGCTTGCCCTTTGCAGACCCACCTCTTCAACATCAACACACCTGGAAAAAAGATCGTGTAGCTGGTCTGCTTCCTCGGTTGAAGTCGCTTTCTGATCAGCTGTCCTTGCACTACGGACAAGGGCAGAGCTAATACAAGCCAAACGTCTAGGGATGTCCAGTCTACGAGGAAAGAGAGGGATGGCTTCCCGATTTAGCGTCGACATGCCAGCACCTCTGTCGCAGGGAATTCACAACTTGAAGACGTTGGTGACTCAAGTCCGGAGATCGATGAGGATACGGTACTGCTGGAGCAGATGTAGAAATCACAAGTATGTAATCAACCATTGCTTGAAGGTTCTCTTGGATAAAATCTTTGACACCACGCATGAATTCTTCCTTCTGCACAGTCTGCGCAGATGTTAGTGACAGTATCCACGTGCAAAGAATTCATACCGAGTTGAGGTTAGCTAGGCTCTGTATGACCTTCGCAATAAATGTTAAACTGCGTTGGACAGTAGGATCAGGGTGGCCTAAAAACTCGCGAGATGAGACGAGGAGATTTCGCTCGATCTATGTACACACTTGGATATAGACCGTACCGATACGGATGGAGGATAGCAGGGACAATAAAACGCAGGAAGAAAAAGGCAGACACACTCTGCCAAGGGAGCTCCTTGCTCTGTCTTCCTTGCCCAGCGCTCTTGTATCGGTTCTCGACAAGTTTGCGGACATGTCCCAATAGTCTCCGAATTTCGCTGGGGTTAAAGATCAGAAAAAAGGTGGTGTTCTGGATGCGTGAACTAACTGGGGACAGCTGTTCCTGTTGGCATAGATCGAATCCCACATCGCCTGACACCATTTGACTAGCTCCTCCACACATCTCTCGACATTTTTCTGTCCCTTCCCGATGCGAACAGGGTCAACTTCTATGGGTATTTTTTCTGAACAGAGTTTGCGAACTATCTTCCCGATGCTAGCTCCCAGGAGTGCTCGCCCATAAAATTCCATAGCTAGTTCCATGGTCTTCGTGAAAGTGGTGTTTCCTCGAAACAATGTGTTGTGAGCTAGGTTAAACATGTAAGTGAAGAGAGCAGGAACAATAGTTGTGCTTACAACCCGGCGTGCCATCTACCTCTCGATTTGAATATTCCATGATATGCTCGACGAGCTCGTCTTTCGCAATTGTGATTTCCATTAGATGCTCTGACATATTGCGCAACCGTTCTTCCATCCATTCCAAGATATTGCGAGACTGCAGGACCTATACAAGCACCTAAATGAGCTCTTGCATGGTGAAGAGAAGAGAAGGCGCGAATGGACCTCAAGCATGTCCGTGTAACTGGAATGAGGAAGGATGATCTCCCTTAGGAATTTTTAGCATCGCGCAATGGGTGATCAAGATATTTTACTCACTCATCGACTCGAAGTTTCATCCTAACCTCTCCTCTCCTACCAGGACGCTACACGGAGGGCCGTGTGGCTGGGTCACGGGAAACCATCCCTCGACTTCTTCGCTTCGCCGAAAATTGTTAAGGGCAATACGGATGGTGCCCAGAAGTGTTGGTTTGGTGAGATGTTTTTCCTTGAACAAAGAAACTCCCAGCGACGCGAATGGTGGCAATTCCGTAAAGAGAAAGGATTCATGCCATTCCGGTGAACCTATTCCCTTCTTTACCGTTGTCCGTCCACAAAGCCTATCATTAATGTGGATTTCACAGAATACGTCCAAGTCGACCGGGTCCGCTTCTGTCTTACATTCAATACCTGAAGCCGAATGGACTTCACATTTCCAAGGTAGCGACCTTGCATGATGACAAGGTCAACCTGTCTCCACATGCGGTACAGCCCGCCATCATAAGGAACGAGAGGCAATCCATATATTTCTGGCTTGGCATAAAATTTGAGAAGGACTAGCCACGTGTTGCAGGTGTCTGTGTCATTGAAATATAGATAGATGGGCTCTGAGCTAGCAGCGGCACCTCGCTGTAATCCACTTCGACAGTGTCAAGTAAAGCAATGACAGCACCCGTAAAATGCACGCACCCAATCGAAGAGATCTCGATACAATTTTTGCGGAGAAACATTGATGAATCAGTAAGACGTATATCGGTATCGCTGAGCTTCTTTATGGCGACAGTCTGGTATAATATCGCATTCTATTACCTTTTGTCAGAGGATCTGTCGTTGAGCATGAATGGAAGGCGGGCGTACGTCAATAAAGATATACAATATGCAATTATTATCCTCATCAAGTACTTTGCGGGTTGCAGGACGCCACTGACCCGTTTCCGAGGCTGATCGGGAAAATAACATCCAGTTTGACTTCTCTGGGCTCATAACGTAGCCGTGATGATTTCTGAGCACAATATTCAAAAGCTTTACCCTTGACTTTCTTGGTGGCATTATCAGAAAGTTTTCCAGACTCCCTTCGCTCGACTTTACGGCGAGAGATGGTATGCTAACAGAACGAGATGAATTTAAGGTGTACGGTTCACAATTAACCAAAGACGCACCTTTCTCAGCCCGGAGACAACTGTTGTATGTATGTATAACTCCGCAGAGACCGTGAGTTCGAATCGGTGACCCTCAGATGAGCCACCAGATTTCCGACTTGACATCAGGAAGAGTGTGCTACGTTGTCCGTAAAAGTTCTTTCCGGTTCAATGAATCAATATGTTTAAAAGGTCACTTGACATCCTCTAGAAGACCAGTCTCCCAAAGCCAGACTCTAACTTAGAGTCGTTCCACTAACTAGAAGATGCTGGGCAGAGCCAAACAGTCACTGAAAGCACTGAGACTCGGGCCTGTTACGGTACAGCACGTGCGTGACACCAGGCCACGACCACTGAACCGAGTAATCAATAGATCCACGTGGTCGAGAAGAGCGAACAAACGTGGAACTGTTTTTGTCTGCGCCCTATATAAAGTGGGACTTGAGATGATATAACCCGCCATCACAAAGTTTCAAAAACATTTGTACAGAGAAAGTCGGATGTGCTGAGAAGTGAAATAAATCTTCGCCAACTGAAGTGTAAAGTGATGACGAAAGTGACAATGTTGTGACAGCGGGCAGGAAATGATGAGTGAAAAGCGGCAGTTTCGTCCCACGAAATCTAGGTATTAGGGTAATTCGAAGCACTAGATAATTCGCCTTGCAGACCTAAGATAGAGACTCAATCAATCAAGCTTCGCCCTAATAATCATTGAGCATCGAGAAAAACGAAGAGATTTGTGCCTAACCATTAGCGACGCCATTCGTTGTTCCATGCCCATTTGCAGCAGCTTTCTTTGCTTTTACGGGTTTCCTGTATGTCTGGATATAGAAGTTGATAAACAAGACAAGATAGCTAGAGAGTAAGCCGCATCCCAATAGTGCAGCTGATTCCGTCCCTGCGCAATTGTCGATATGAGGAATCCAAGGCCAGTAGGCATAGACAAAGTGCTGATAGGCTACCCGAGCTAAGTATCTCTATACAGGAGAGTAAGAGCAATGACTTACTGCCAAAGTAGACGACAAAGAGATCGATGATGAATTGGCCAATTTGCAAAGTCGTCAAGTATTTTTTCCACTGCCGTGCAACACCATTAGGAAACCTGTATGACACAAAAAGGAATACGCACCCAAATCTTAGCACCACCGGCAGTTGCATAGTAATAGTAATCTGCTCGCATGAACAACGCGACGAAGACCAAAAACTCTCAGACTTACACATCACGACGTGGACAAACAGGTTGAGAGAGATCACAACCCATGACTGCATGGAACATGAGTTGGGGGCACGGTGAGTTAAAGAGAGGACTGACGATACTCGTTTTACCATTCAATTGCGCAAAGCATAATAAGGCTGTTGCAGAGTGATGGAAGACGTGAAGGAAAGCTAGGTGGTGAAACATGAATGGCAACAGTTGACGCGTGATAGAAGGAAAGAACACGTACCAAGAGGCTTTTTCTTCAAAGCCAAGAATACCGTATCCAGGAGTTCGATGTATTTGAAGTAATAGTTGATCATGTAGTAAAACTCCAGTTTCTGTGATAATATGGTGAGAGGCTTCTCAGAAATAACATGACGCGAATTCTAAAGAACGCACAGGGGTCCACGATTGCGCTGCGCAAACAACGCTGAAAACGTCCGAGGAGAACCATATTGATGCAACTTCCTCTATCATGAGAGCAAGAAGTACCAAACTCCCGACGCTCAAAAATGCATTGTGAATACGGAAGAGAGTATTCAACTGTTGTGGGGGACGATCCCTCATGAGTTCCTGGATGCCGAATATGATTGCAAGGTACGATGCGAGAGCTGTGGTCACAACAGGCCACGTTGAAAGGGGAGTCTCCCCAACTATCCAACGCTCGAGGTACCGAGGGAGGATGTCGGTAGGGAGAACAGAAAGGAGAGCATCCGCGAGAAGTGTCATGAGGAAACTAGGAAGAGCAACAAGGTAAAATTTCCAGCAGTTATGGGACAACCCGGCAACGACAGGCGTGACACGTTTGTCACAAACGCGTCCAACGGTCCTCGTTCTTAAATTGACCATAATCACGTGAAAAAGTCGATTTATCCTGACTGCATGGCTTTGCATTATTGTAAAAAATGAGCTACAATTTATACAGCCCATATTTGTCAGGGAACATTATGATGCAATATATTGCGATAGTATAAAGGAGTTGTGAAAGTTATTAATTCTGCGAGCACGCAAATATCAATTTCCACGCCCAATATTGTGCGGGTATGTGTATGGCAGCAAAAGTAAATCTCAAGAAATAATGAGTGCGGGACCATGTTCTAGGTCCGCCAATAAAACCTTTTGCCTATTTGAAAGGGTATTGTGATGTGACCATATAGTAAATAGAGGGTTAGTCACCTTGCATTAATCTTGGCCTTTTGCAATATCTCGACCGTGGCTGATCTAAGCGTCGGAACGCTCAGTTCTGTCGGAAACGCACATATGAAGCACAGGGGTGAGTTAGATGGCGCAAGCCGGTATGATGCAGAAATCTGCAGGTAAGACGAATAAACTCCCTTCCCACACGCAGAAAGTGATGAACCAACCCCATTTGAGTGTAATGACTCCAGGAGGTTGTGGATGAAATGTAGTGACTGTGACCGTAAATCATTGAGTTCGTGGAGATCGTGGCCTAAGAAAAGGGTGACGATGAACTGTCTATTGAATGCATGTATATGTGGACTGACAAGTATCGGAGAAAGGTGACCACATTGGGACAGAGCAGTGCAGGCGTACTGAACAGCCGGATCTACTGGCAAGCCTGAGAGGAGAAATAGGTGTTAGCCACAGCTGCGTCGATGCCTGTAGGATTGGGCACCTTACCTTGCAAAGAGTTCTACGGCGTCCGTCATGGTATTAAGCTATCGAGGACGAGCAGTGAGACAATTGCCCGACACCAGGATCGCACCCGGATCATGATGACACACCTCGCTTAGCTCCAGCTGTTGCTTCGCAAGAGATTGGATGGTCATGATGGACTGGGAGATGAGGGTCATCATTTTCCTCTGGCAGTTCGACGATGTTAGTATGTATGTAGAAAAAGAAACGACTCACACGACCTGTTCGCGCGGTCCAGGTGTATCAGGGTCACGCGGATAGAGCCGGATGGGATGGCACGGGGCTTACGCCATTACGCCATCGCCGTCCGCGTGCTTTCTCGTTGCATGAGGTGGAGGCAGAGAGTACTCTTCCGGATTTCACTCGAGGTTTTCTCCCGCTGCCAGTGATAAAAATCCAACGCTGGAGTTGCGGGTGACTTTCCTTCTTTAGGTAGACGGAAGCCGATCACCCCGGCCGGGGATTCATCACGTGATATGACGCCCTTCATGCCCATGACCGCAGCGTACCTTTGAGCGAACTCCGCACTTGGCTCCGTCGTATCCTTCCATCGAGCCCAACCAAGTTTGCCGCATATTTTGTGACCTGATCGTCGACTGTACACCACTGTACCCACAATGTGGTGGCTAGACCCGGGGAAAGACATCCTCAATGTGGTGCGTCATCTGGCGGCTCCCTACTACTTTCTGGGCATTTAACCCCATGATCCTCAGGTCTTTAATAGAATTCTCGCACCATACATCGAGAACCTCGACATGAATCAAGTTAACTACGGAATAGCTCAAGGTAGATCTAAGTCAGCCATTTTGCTGTGGGGAATTCAGTATATTTCCAGGTCAACTGACACTGCGCAATTTGCGGCTCAAGAAAGGGGCGCTTGATAAGTTCAGACTTCCGGTAGACGTTCTCGAAGGTTTGCATATGCAGTTCGTCTCTCGTTTTATGTATCTTATGTACGTCAGGCTATTTGGGAACGTTTACTTTGTCACTTCGCTGGATGAACCTTGGTAACAAGCCGGTGGAAATATTGATAGAAGACGTTTACCTCCTTGTCGTACCCTCTCCACAGAGTAATGTCGATCCAGAGGAAGAGGAAGAACGTGCTCAAGCCGCCAAACAAGAACATCTGGAGAATGCCGAATTTTTACACCTACGCGATCAAAATGTCACCTCAGGTTTGTTCAAGTATCAATTGGTTTTCACGTATGTTACCCTAAACATTGTCGACCAAATAGACGAGGCGCCACAGGGATTTTGGTCCTCTCTCACAGCAAAAATAGTCAATAATATCCAAATAACGGTTAGGAACATCCATATCCGGTACGAAGACAAGATGAGCGTACCTGGCGTAAGTAGCTTTATCAATGGTGTAAGTCTCTCAAACACTCAAATACATGACGCTAGCATCCGTTTGCTGTGGGCGTCACTTTAGCTAGCTTCAATGCTAGTTCTGTCAACGAAAATTGGGAACCCGCATTCATTGAAAGTACTGCGGGCGCGATTCACAAAGTATGTGGTCTTTCCACCCTTGGAAGGTTATACTGAGTACAATTTAGTTTGCAAACCTTGCATCACTCGCTGTGTATTTTGACACTGATTCCCAAAGTATGGCAGGCCTCCCAATAGGAGCTGCCAAGGAAAAATTTTCGGCCATGGTAAGAGAAAGTCTACCTCTATACCTATTGCACTGATTGGGAACAAGATTTCGCTCAGTGACAGGAGCTCTTCACACCAATTCATACTGAGCCCGGTCTCAGGGCAAGGGAGAGTAAGTACAGCTATTCGACTCGGCTCCATTAAATCTCATGTCAGTAACAGATCGTACTAAACCACAAAATGGATGACCAGATGCCTCACTATGATATCCACCTGTTCTTTGACGAAATCGGGGTTTCTTTGGACGATGATCAATACCGTGATGCTATTTCATTGGTCGATATGTACCATGTTTACCTCAGGCAGCATCAAGTAAGTGAGTGGGGCTTACCTTTGCGATGTCGCTTAGCCATTTCCTGCAGTACCGTAAGCACCGTCCGAGCGACGAGGAGTTTGCAAGGAACCGTGGGAGAGCCTACTTCGTATTTGCTATCCAAGCTATCCTAGGTGGAGTTCGTGAACGGCGACGAAAATGGACCTGGGCTTACTTCGCTGAGCGTCGAGACGACCGGAATGAGTATGTTGAGCTCTTCAAGAAGAAGATAATGGATGCTTTACAGGAAACTGTACGTTTTCTCTCTCAATCAACGCCAACTTTCTGAACTTTTGGCTTTAGGAAGCCCTTGCGTTACAAACTTTGGAGAGGAAGCTCTCGTATGAGGACATCCGCTTTTATAGATCAATAGCACGGTCCCAGCTGAAAAAGGATGCAGCACAAATGAAACAACTGGAGGAGGAGCATGCTCGTCGGCAGCAGCAGTCACGGAGCTGGTCGTCGTGGCTTTGGGGTACTTCACCCCAGGAGGCTCCTAGCGAAGAGCCTATTTTCCAAAGGCAGATGACAGACGCAGAGCGCAAGCAGTTGTATGAAGTTCTGGACTACGATGAGAGGTCAGCAATCGCAGAGGCCTTCGAAAGCCGGGATGCCCTTATGTTACGGGTTGTGGCCGAACTAAAGAGGGGATCCTTTACTCTCAAAGCAGATCCTAGAGGGGCTGTTAAGACCATCATTTCTACAATCTTTGATTCCTTCCGTGCCGATTTCACGCAACGACAGGACAACTTCGAAACATCGATCTCATTGGGAGGGTTCAGCGTTTACGATGGAACAACAGCCAATACTCTTCATCCGCAGATCATTCAAGTCAAGAATCCAAGTTCAAAGGAAGTCAGGCCTCGAGCGCACGGGGAATCTGTGGACCCCTTCTTTTTCCTCAAGTTTGAAAGTAATCCTCTTGATCAGAGAGCGGATACAGCACTGACTGCCCGCATGCGTCATATGGAGATCATTTACCACAAAGGATACATAGAGGCAATCAGCAGATTTTTCAGGCCCCCCAAGAGCCAACTTGAGTCGGTAGAGGCTCTGTTGGTGAGTATGCCAATCGCCTGCATTTTTAAGACCCTCATCCGTGTTAGAACGTGGCCAGCGAGACATTGGAAGGTTTGCGGAAGGACACTCGCGCCGGTCTAGAATACGCCCTTCAAACCCATAAGACTATTGATCTACAGGTTGATATAAATGCCCCTGTCATCATCATCCCCGAGGAGTACGATTATTTGAATGAACAACTACTATTGTCTGACAATGGGATTTAGTGTTACGTCCGTTCATACTGGACATCTCATTCTGGACGCGGGACACATATCCATCGAAAGCGACCTTGCAGACAAAAACATCCTTCGGGAGATACAAGCAAAGAGGAACCAGCAATACAATGAAGAAGACTACAGGCGCCTGGAGTCAATGATGTATGATAAGGTGCTTCTACGCCTGGAGGCAGCACAGGTAAACTTGATGTTTTGTAGAGGGGAGGAACCTTTTTTAACCCCGTTACGTCCTAACCAGTTCGTCGTCGGAAATGATTTGCAGTCTTGCCGTGACGCTCTCATTTCCGAAAATGGGGATTTTCTTCACTTGTTGGAGCGCACCAACATCGAACTAAAAGTTCAAAGTTCCATTGTGCCGAGTGCGATCAATCTTACTCGCTTCAAGGTGTCTGGGAAACTTCCCAGTCTTCATGTTAACATTTCTGACGCGAAGTATAAAACCCTTATGCGACTTATTGACGTCACAATACCCGATGTCAACGATTCAGATGGAAATCGACTAGATGATCAAGGATCTATAGGCGTTCCTCTCTCTACGCGCCTTTTCAGGTCAACCGGGCCCGAGTACAATATTGAGGACCCCCAATCCGAGTCGGAGGACGGATCAAGCAATTTCGGTGACATATTCTTTGAAGCAAGAGACGGAGGATCACAAGTACGCGTTCACTACTCCATCGATTATTTCCCTTACTTAATGGGACATTACTAGGATCAAGAGATACAGCAACAAATGTTCCACATGGACTTCGCTGTTGATGGATTATGTGCAACCATTTCGAGATCCTCTGTCAATGGGTACGAGCGCCCTTTGGGCAATTGCTCCCTCCACGATTTCCGTCTGGGACTTTCCGTCCTCAATGAAAAGATCGTTGTGAATGTCAATTTAAAGTGAGCTCTTGCGTCAATTCACTGCCAAAGGTGTTGAAGCAGGCGTAGGAAAATGGGTATGAGCGTTATACAAGCAAAGGGGGAACCTCTGGAACTTATGTCATCCGAGCGTCCTGATACTAGTGAAGAAGAAAAGTTGCTCTCAGTGTCCTATACACGCCTTTTGAAGGCGTCATCAACTTTATCCAAGACCTACAATGACGTCGAGCAAAATGTGGATATTGTCCTGTCCACTTTCATTTTCAAGGCTGTCCCTGAGCCTGTCGTCTCGCTGTACGATTTCATCATGAACACTTTCCTCCCGCAGGAAACCAGCACGTCAATACCACAAGAAAATCCTCAGCCAAGAGAGAATACTGCCATGGCCAGTTCGAATACAAATGGCGCCATCCGTGTCACAGTCAAACTGGACAGTATACGAGGTGTGTGATGCTGTACAAATTTATTGAAACGGATTAACCACTGTCACGTTCAGTTATGTTGATCGACGAAGTCACCGTCTTGGCAACCCTCAGCCTGTCGACGGCTTATGTCTCTATCGTCATAAAGTCAAGTACAATGTTCATCACTGGCAAGCTGGGAAGTTTAGCACTAAGTGACGACCGTCCGATTGATGTTAGTCGACCCGAGTTCAAGCAAATCTTGTCCATCGAAGGTCGCAACTTGGCCGAGTTCCGATATCGAACCTATGATCCCGCTGACGAAGACTTTTCTGGCATCAATTCATCCATTCATCTCACTACTGGTTCCCTCAAAATTCATTTTCTCGAAGAACCACTCCGTGACATCCATCTGTTTGTTACAAAGCTTGCGCAACTCAAAGTCCTCTATGATGCTGCGCGTGATGCAGCTGTTCAGAGAGCATCAGAAATTGAACGTATGCAATTTGAGGTGTCTGTAAAGACGCCGATTATCATCTTTCCATGCGACTCTACACGCGACCCCGATGTCTTGACAATGCGGCTTGGTGAAATTCTTGCACATAACTCTTATGACGGAAATTCGAGCAACATCACGGCAAGCCTCAGGGGCATCCAGTTAAATTCAGAGTTTTACTGTGATGGAAACCCGTTGAAGCTAAAGATTGTCGACGACATCAACATTGTTGCGGATGCACTTCAGACTACGGAAATCGATCGCTCA
>Ga0307516_10001742_pt1 | contig 29915 bp, 11 predicted proteins | sample 19_EM_MG_FD_203310 | JGI IMG/M metagenome (GOLD analysis project Ga0307516, IMG submission 203310) | Populus trichocarpa ectomycorrhiza microbial communities from riparian zone in the Pacific Northwest, United States - 19_EM | ecosystem: Host-associated > Plants > Roots > Unclassified | place... | reverse complement strand
ATATAAGATCAATTTTTAGTTGATTTATTTATAGGATTTAAATAGATTTTAATTATTTAATTATTTTCTAGTTCTGTTAAATAGATTGTTTTTAAATATTTTTAAATAATTACCAACAGAATTGCATACTGTATTTTTGTCGGTTATATGACAAACTTCTCGAGGGATTTACTGACGAAATGAAGCGGGTTAATTTTTTTTAGCACGCTTTTCCCGTCAGTAAATCCATCAGTAATAATTACCAGCAAGAGAATCACCGACAGAGCATTTTCCTATGTGATCCCGTCAATAAATTAATTATCAATAGAATGATAGTACAAATACTGATGAAAAATTTCATCGATAAAAATAAGAATTCTGGTAGTGGATTGATTTTACCATCACCAATGAAATTTCCATCACATATTGTGTTGGTATATTTGACATGTTATCAATGCTGATAAAATTTTTAGTATTTTTTATTATGTTGATTCCATCGGAAATAAGAAATTTAATTTCTGATGGATTATTTGTCACCTATTCTGTTAGAAATACTAAAATATTTTGTAACTTTTCGACGAAAATGATTGTTTATTCTGACGGACTTGTCCATCACATATTCCATCAGAAACGTCACTATTTTTTTAATAGTGGGGGAAGGAGAGAACTATCGAGCTATATTTCATTTAAGTTTTCTGTTATAATGTCCGTCAACAATTCCATCAGACAATACTGATGTGTCATATTTCCGACACCATTGCCAAAAAAATTTTCTTTATTCCATCATAAAAATTACTAACATAACAAATTTCATTATAATTTATGAAAATTTTCTGTCGGAAAATACCAACATAATATTCTATGTTTTTGTTGGCGTTTTTGTTGCAATACGCGAATTTTCTAGCAATGTATTGAGTTTGAAATTAAATCAGCAGAGTTGTAGATTTTGGATGCCTATGAGTAATTAAGCTAGAGGTCGCACTGTTTCAGCACCAAAATTAAAAAGAAAAAAAAATGTCTCCGTTTTCGACTAATTAATGCTAGACCGAGTACTCATCATCGCAACATGGTAATGGAGAAAGTGGAAGACCTAATTGGTTTGACGCCTGAATATTTAAGGTACGTATGTTTTTGTTAATTATTACTGTTCTTTTTTTCTTTCAAACTTAATCTTCCTTTCATTTACGCTTCTTCAAATCAATGCTTTTCAACGCTACAGTAAGTATTATGATTCTCTATTCCAATTTTGAAATTTCCAACCTTATGAAACGAAATAAGTTTTTTCTTTTCATATTTCAACTTTCAACTGAAATTATTTAGAAGTCTGTTTTTTTTTTAATTATTAATATGAGTGTTTGGACCAGCTTGTGCGCACCTCGATAAATTTCACGGGCCCTGAAATTAATGACTATGTAAATCTCCAGTGGCCTTGAAGAGACTCAAACTTGTGATCATTAAAAAACAAACTCAAAACCTGACCAGTTGTGCTACCTCTCAGGGTTGATTTAGAAATCTATTTGATTTTATAGCTAGGAAATTGAGTATAGGTAAGGTAAGGGAAAAGAAAAACCTTTCTACCGAATAAATTAAGAAGAAGAAAAATCTCAGCTCATAAATTGCTGGCCATGGAATCATACCATGTGAATAGTTGGGCAACAGATCAAGCTCAGTAATGGAGCTAGCACTTTGAGACTTAACAATAAAATGAGTTAACTGAAAGTCTATTGCAAATCCTAACACTTCTGTTGCCTCAATGTTTTAGAAAGAGAGGATATACAGGCAGGAAAACCCTCCATGGTGGTCGGTTTTCCTTTGTTCCAGTCGCAAATCTCCAGGACGCATGATATCTAGTTATCAAATTAATCAAGAAATAGGATCATATAGAACAAATATATTCACTACGAAGTATTTTATTTCTGTTGGATCATTTGCAATGGAATTTCACAAATGTTTATCCACCCAATTTCCTAGAGAAATTTATCCAGCCATCTATCCATGTAAAAAGATATCAGAGAATGGATGCAGATCTTTTCGTTTCTGAGAAAGGAGATTTTCTCCTAAGAATTTAATAGACTAGCAACCCCATTTCAATGCATGGATGACAAGTGTTGGAGAGAAAATCAACAGCTAGATGGATTGATAACAGCCCCATTGTTAGGGAGCAGAGCACCAAGGCTGATGCCACCTGAAAGCTGAAACCCACATGCCATTAATTTAGCTCACATAGATTCGAAGATTTATTTAATAGTTAGCTAAAGTTCTTATCTTCTTTTGATTAACACATGTCGATCATAGCCAAGCCAACACTTTGCAAAGTTCAATATAAGGAGTCAGCAAAAAGTCTTGGCAGTCTAATAATTTCATTTGCGACCCAAGGAAGCTTCTCCAAGATGGGTTAGGTGACAAAATCACAATAAATCCCACTAGCAGCCCATTTCTTCTGTATCCTTAATTAATTAGGCTAATATTGTTACTAATTAATCCCTTGTCGGATGGTTTATTGTATAATTAGTAATTAAACCTCAAGTTCATTTATGGGTTTGCAAGTGATCTTATTAATGTGCCTTGAATATCTCTTACAGTTTGTGAGTTTAAAGAGAGCACTGTTCCCTCTGCATGTGCTCTCTGCTCTTCCTGTAATTTTCCCTCACATATTCTCTCGCACCTTCCCTCTCGTCGTACAGCTCTTGTCCATATATATATCCTCTCTCTTTCACTCTCTCAAAAGTCTAGTTTCATACATACAAAAAGAAAGGTTACAAACAAGCTGTTGATTTTCTTTCATGTCTCCAGCACAAAGACCAAACATGCCTGAACCACCTCCTTCCCCTTCTTCCTCTTCTATCTTTGCACTTTCTTACTTGAAACTTCAATTCTTCGCTCGTGTCAGGCGGTTCTTGCAAACTAAAAGGGCACAAAAGAGCAATAAAACAAGAACCAAAGCTATGGTCAACAAAGAAGAACAAGCAACAATTACTACTGTGGATAGACAAAGTAGTGATATTGATGATGATTCTGTGGTGTTACAAAGATCAGTAAAGAGACTTCACTTTGGAAGCTGGGAAGAGAAGGAGATGGCAGCTCTTGAGATTAAAAAATTAGCTAGGGAAGATGCTAAGATGAGAAATTTGATGGCTGAGCTTGGTGTTATTCCTGCCTTGGTGGGGATGGTGGCTTCAGAAGTAGCTGGCCGCCAGAGAGTGGCTGTTAATGCTTTGATTGAGCTTGCTAATGGAACTTACAAGTAAGTTTCTTCTTTTCTAATTTTGATATCATTATTTTTAATTAATTTGTTTTTCATTTTTATTACAAAAAAAATACAAATTATGAAATTCAATTGTAGTCCAGAATCATTCCTCATAAGACATTTAATTGAGCTGTTTAGAATATTTTCATATCTGTTTAGGAGATCAACTAGAATCGTTTTATAAAACTCTATAACTTGTTATGAAAAAAAAAAAATTAAATGCAAAAAACAACGTCTTTGGTAGGCATTGTATAGAACTTGCCTAAAACCTAACATAATCTTGGGTGCTGATTACACCACACTGTAGAATCTGCATCGATAGGTCAAAGCTCCACTAACACTTCAGATAACAAGAGAATGAGGTTAGCTCCTCTTACTTTAATTAGTCAAATATTTCATTCTAATTATAAACAAATGAAGAAAAAAAAATATCATAGTACAATAAGCACCCCAGTTGTGTGGCTGACCATCCATGTGAATTTGAAGAAGAAAACAAAGATTAATTACATCAAACAGCTTATGTAATTGGATGTTTTTTCAACAGTTTGAAAAACGGAGTTTGGTTTTTGGCACCATCTGGATTTTTTGGGGTATGAATTATTTCATTATTTGAGCTTAGGTGAGGTGAGAAATACCCATATATGGTTGATTTATATCCTAAAGAATTGAAATTTGGCCAGTGGGGAAGGAATAAAGGGGACCTGATATGGGTTTGGATTTTGGAGTTTGCCTCTGATAATACTCTCAATTTTCATGTAATGGAGTAATCTGAGGGAGGGACCCTCGTCGTTAAAGAAAACAATCTACGTCGAGGCTGTGTAGGCGTTGCACTTGAGGACTTGTGGTTTTCAGCGCCACCCTTCATAAAATAGATAGGATCAAAGCTTTTAGGTTCTGTTTCTTGATTTACCCTTTAATGGTAATGTATAATTGCTCTTGGTGCCACATCAAGCTTTCAATTCTTGATGAGAAAAAAAGAAAAAGAAAGAGGATTTGTCTTTGATTTACCCTTGGCTGAGGCAGCATCCAATTTTGGGGATTTCATGATGGTTCTTGACCTGATTTTTTAGGCGTGGTCCCTTCCCTTTTTTTGTCCAGGTTAATTATTGTTAATATTTCTTCATAATAATTTAGATGATAATTATGATAAAGAAAATATCAATTCAATTTGAATGAATTTAAAATATTATTATTGTACGGATTGTGATTAACAATTCTATTATTCTCATTCATTAAATAATGTTGTAGTATTTTTAAAATTTGTTTTAATTTTAAATTGTCAAGTTTCAAATATTTAATTACCTAGATTTGATTATGAATTCTTTCTTTTTGTATAAACTCATTTCTCAGTCTTGTTATACCCTTTAACAAATTTCAAAATCAAAATATTTATTAATTGATTGGTTTAAGAAGACACCCATTTGAATGTTAATGATCATGTTCCTCAAATCAACATCATAAGAAAATAATTAATTTTTTTTAGCAGATATGAAAATAATTAATTTGGATGAAGTAGGAGGCCACATGCACAAAGGGCGCTTATTACACGCTCTAGTAGGAAGCATAGACAGAGCAATGATGTTATTGAATCGACAATGTTGTCTTTGAATAGAAATAAGTTAAAGGACATAAGAATTGGCGCAAATGATCAGATTCCCTATGATCTATGAGCAATAAACAAATTCATCTGTTGACTTCCATCTTCCATCTCAGATCTAAATCCAAGAATCTCTTTGACTTTCTTAGAAAAAGACAGTAACTTGTTTAATACTTGTTGGTTGGTTAGTTTGGCGTGCATGATGCTCATTATTTGCTTGGGAGACATTCAAAAATGGCCACCGTGTTACTATCCCTGATTTATACTCTTTGGTTCAGTAGCTGCAACTAGATTAGTGAGCTGTTCTTGTTTTAATTAATGTATTTTTATTTTCTTTCTTCAGGAACAAGGCTCTCATGGTAGAAGCAGGGATCTTTTCGAAACTACCAAAGAGCATGGATGTTTTAGAAGAACCAACAAGACAAGAATTTGCCGAATTAATCCTGTCATTATCTTCGCTGGCGAATCATACCCAATTCCCTCTCGCTTCATCAGAAGTTTTGCCATTTCTAATTGGAATTCTTGAGTCATGCTCAAGTTACGAAACCAAGGAGTCATGTTTGGGTACTCTATACAACCTGTCTGCTGTGTTGGACAATGCAGGGCCTTTGCTCTCTAATGGGGCAGTTCAAACTCTCTTGAGGGTAATATCAGAAAAAGAATTCTCAGAGAAAGCTCTAGCGACACTAGGACATTTAGTGGTGACCTTAATGGGGAAGAAAGCAATGGAAAATAGTTCACTTGTGCCAGAGAGCTTGATAGAGATAATGACATGGGAGGATAAGCCAAAATGTCAAGAATTATCGGCTTATATTTTGATGATTCTAGCTCATCAAAGCTCAGCTCTGCGTGATAAAATGCTTAAATCTGGCATTGTCCCTGTACTCCTTGAAGTGGCATTATTGGGGAGTCCTCTAGCTCAGAAGAGAGCACTAAAACTACTGCAATGGTTCAAAGATGAGAGGCAAACAAGGATGGGGCCACATTCTGGGCCTCAAACAGCAAGGATAGCAATAGGGTCACCAGTAAATAACAGGGAACCTCAAGAGGGAAAGAAACTGATGAAGGATTTGGTGAAGCAAAGTTTACACAAGAACATGGAGTTGATAACCCAGCGAGCCAATGCTACTTCAGGGGACTCTTCTAAGTTCAAGTCCTTGGTTATCAGTACAAGTTCTAAAAGCTTGCCTTGCTAAATATTTTACAGGCCCTTTAACAATCTTTGGGCATCTTTCGTGCCGGGAGCAGCAGAGAAATTCCTCGATGCCTGCTCATCAAGTTAGGAATCCAATTCTTTAGCCTAGGCCATGTGATGTTTGCTGATTAAAAATAGAAATGCTCTTGTGTGCAGTATAATAGCTTATGTTAATTGTACATGGTGACCTTAAAAAGAAAAGAAAATAGAAATTGAAGTCTCCAGATGGGGTCTCACTCCCATTTTTTCCCACAAGATCAATTTCAATTCCTGCACGGACCATTTTTCCGTTTCTTGAGGTACCAATCATATTTAAAGTAACATTGAGAAAAATTTAATTGGTTAGATTTTGAATTTATATTTTAATATTTATGAGTTTGAATTCTCTCATGATTACTAAATATTTATATAGCTATTAATTTTAAAACTTGTAGAATTAGTCAAGCTGCCGGACATTTAATAAAAAAATAAAAATGAGTAAATTTAAAGCAGCTGAAGTCTTCAACATGTCGGGAATCAACCCTAGCGAAGCAAAACTGATTCAAATGAGAGCATGCCAAAATAGCTAAGCTCAAGCCTCTCACATCAGCCCAGCCCAATTAGAACTCATTCAGGATCACCAAGCCCAAATTTAAGTCAAAACATCATGGCGGTGAAAGTGAAACCCGACCCAACAAATATAAATACCCAAACACTGGTCCAGCAAATTCAGTTAGCCACAAAAACAAGACCGGTTTCATTCTCTATCCTGTGTAACTCCCTCATCTCTAGGGTTTATTCCACGCTAACCAGCAATCCACCACCACCACTTCCGCCACCATGGAGTTCATTAAAAAACGCAAAGCCGAAGAAAACGGCATCTCAATCCCCACTGGCACCTCTCCACCATCTCCAATAACTCCTCTAACCCCCGAAGAAATCCGTAAAATCCTCGAACCTTTCACAAAAGACCAACTATTAGACATCCTCCAATCGGCCACACTCCACCACTCTGACATCCTTAACTCTGTCCGTTCCGTAGCGGATGGCGACATCTCCCTCCGGAAGCTCTTCATTCGCGGCCTCTCTTCCGAAACAACCTCGGATACCCTCCGAATTCTATTTTCTTCCTTCGGAGAACTCGAAGAAGCTATTGTTATCCATGACAAGAACACAGGTAAGTCGAAAGGTTTCGGGTTTATTACTTTCAAACATGTGGACTCTGCTATGCTTTCTATTAGAGAACCTAGTAAAAAAATTGATGGAAGGATTACTGTTACTCAATTAGCATCGAATAATTCGAGTACCGGTGATGTTTCGCTAAGGAAAGTTTATGTTGGGAACGTGCCTTTTGAGATTACCTCGGAGAGGTTGTTAGGGTTTTTCTCAATGTATGGTGAGATTGAAGAAGGCCCGCTTGGGTTTGATAAATCTACTGGGAAATCAAAGGGTTTTGCCTTTCTTATATATAAGTCTGAGGATGGGGCAAAGGCTGCGATTGCTGATCCTATGAAAAATATTGATGGGCATCAAGTTGTTTGTAAGTTAGCTGTTGATAACAAGAGGGTTAATAAGACTAGTCAGGGCGGTGCAAATGCACAAAATTCACAGCCATTAGCGCATCCATCGTTCCCACAACCACAACCGCAAAATTCGATTGGCGGGGTAACAGGAAGCTTACAAAATTATGGGTCTGCGAGTAATAGCTATCAGTTGAATACTTCATTGACGAGTTCTGGATATAATGGTGCTTATAGGGTTCCGCCGTATGTAGGGGCGGGTCCAAATGATGGTGGATTGAACAATGCAGGGGCTTCAATGTATAGAATGCCACAGAGCACTGTTGGTACCGGTTCTGGGGTGTATCCAGATGCTGGGTCTTACGCTTTGTCTCAGCAACAGCAGCATCAGCAGCCATCCTCAATGCCACTGCCTCCTAGATTCCCACATGGAGCTGGAGGGATGTATCAGGGTATGCCACCACCATATTACTGAAGGTAATTATTGCTGACTTTTTTCTTCAAATGATTTTGCCCCGTGTGAAGTTTTTATTTTATTTTGTTGTAACAATCCCTTTTTTCTTTTTCTTTTTGTGGAAAAGGTGTTTTTTTTTCAATTCGTTTGCATTTGTTAATTTTTAGACTAATTGCTGTTTCTCTATAATTGTTGAGAAGCCGTGTCGCACCATTGTGGATTTGATTGTGTTGTTATAGCATTTTCTTGTGGGTCATAGAGAAACAATTATAACTACACACCTGAAAGATAAAGAGTTTTCTGATCTTTAAAAGATACAGTAGACTAGTTGTAGTTTTATTTCATGGCTTTCTACAACTTTTTGGTTTGTTATTTTGTGCTTTAGCTAGCCTGAGCTTTATTTTATATGTTTGACATTGATGGGTCTTTGATTCAGGTGTATGAGAGCTTCTTGGGAACACATGCTTTAAATGGTTGTCGTGATTTCCTGAATGCAAGCAATGAAATCTTTAATTTAATTATGTGGACTGCTGTGCTTTTGTTGCTGCTTCACTTCATCTGCTTCCTTAAGATGTGGTTGGATTTGTGATGGATGCTACTTAAACTTTGCAAAATTAGTTTCTATCTGTAGAACGGGGCTTTTACAGAAGGATTGTAGAACTTTTCTGCTATGCCGGAATTAATGTTTATCTAGATTATAAATATCCCTGTTTTTCTGGTTTTGCTACTTTTGCTCCTCAAGAAGATTTTTGGTATTTGAGGTTTCGTTGTTGGCTTTACCTTTCTGATTGTGTGGATTTTTTATTTCAATTGGTAAAAGGAATTTTTTATTTCATTTGTCAAGGGTTCACAACATTATTTCTGCATATATCTCTCTGTGAGAGAAAAACTGTCTTCCTCTTTTACATATTTACATGTTGATGTGATGTCTTTTTTTTGTTAATTGGTTTGAATCCTTCTTTTCCCCTGGCTCATTTGTTTAAAATGCATTTCAGTCCCCGAGGTTCTTTCCCCCCCATAAATTGTCTGTTTTTATAAATTGTCATCTTAGACATTGTGTTGTGGTGGAGGCTTCAAGAATGTACATGGCATTACAATGCTTCTGGTACCTCAGTTAGCCCAAGCTGTATTAATAATTGTGGTGTTTCTTGTATCCCTAAACTTCTCCTGTTCTGCCATGTATTATATTTGGCAGCATTTTTCTGGTTTCTGGGTTGTTGGGTTACAGAAACAGTGAATGAGTTTTTAAAACAATGGACAGTGATTATATGAACATGTAGAACAATCAGGTGGAAACACAATTGCAAATGGAATTAATTTTCTTTGCAACATGCAGATTTGACAATATGGTCCAGGTCTAATAAATAAATGTAATGCACTAGTGTAATTTCTCTCGAGATAAAATTACTAAATACTATGTTGATTTTATCCTATGTAATATTTTGAAATTAGTGGAAATGTGATTTTGGGTTATGTAGTGACTGGAATTTGGGATTTTGTGTGTTGGCTTTTGGAATTTCTTGGTTGATGTTTTTGTAAGAGGTGTCTTTATGATGTTCACTGTTAGTTATTATGAGATTGTGACCTCGAGATCAAATTCCCCTTGTGTAATAGCGTAAATCCCTTCATTGGTATTTATACCCTGATGTCAGAGATTAGATATATGGCAGAATTGTTTTAGAAGTCTATGCCTGAATCTGATTAACCTGTGTTAGATGATTTAAATTATTGCTCATGCTACCTGTATCATATGGTGCTGGAATTGATGACTTTGGTGTTCTTTTCTGGTTTGTTCCCAATATTTTTTGTGGTGGGAGCATGTGAAGTTGGGGTTCCAATTTGCTTTCCCTCTGGAAGCAAGCAATGGCCAACATCCATTCAACCAACCACCCGTTTCTTAGGACATCTAAAGATTGTATCTTGTCTCCTAATTCTAATTTTTGTTAATTTAAAGATATTTTGCACTCCATAAAACATTAATAAGTTTTATGAACTTATTTTATAGGCTAAAAATCATTGTGAGAATACAATATTTGGCTTTAACTCCAGCTAGTAGCCGGTCTTGTTCTAGAGTTCTGGTATCATTAGTTATCTTGCAATTATTAATGGTTTATTTGTTTACATGGGTTTTCCTATTTGACAACGACGTAACTTGAATGATAAATATTAAAAGCTTAATATAATTGAAAATAATTATGATTCTTTTTCTTCGATTAAATACAAAAATGAAGGAAATTTAGAGCAATATCAATATGCAATGCGATAAGAGAGCTATATTACCTTGAATTTTAATTGCAGATCCATACAATAAGTCTTCCATGCTGGTATTTTAGCAAATCTTAGGGTTTTAGTCCTCAGCACTTCAAGTGCAGTGAGAGCTAGGTCTTTAAATTTAAACTTCGATTGGTTTTTGTTTGTGATATGAGTCATTTGACTTTAGGTTCCTTCACATTACAGCTTCAGTGCTTGTATAGATATGCATAGCATTGATGCGTATTTATATAAGCAGTAAATTTGTAATGTGTTGACACTATAGCAGGATGGCAATCTTAGGGGTTTCAGGTTGCACCATGTTATCAATCATGGGAAATGCTCTAACAGCACAACTAATTGCTAAACTATCGTTATACTCTTACAAGGGTGTATAAATCTTGACTTCATTTGCTCCTGAAGGTCATTAAATGCTTTAGGCCCCAACTGACGGTTTTAGTGCTTGTATAAATATGCTTGCAAATTGTCTATTTAAGTATTGAAGTTGTACTCCAAAGTTGTTGCTTGCTGGTGGGCTTCATGAATGTTAATATGCTTGCAAATTGTCTATTTAAGTATTGAAGTTGTACTCCAAAGTTGTTGCTTGCTGGTGGGCTTCATGAATGTTAATATGCTTGCAAAGTGTCTATTTAAGTATTGAAGTTGTGTTTAAAGTTGTTGCCTGCTGCTGGTGGGTTTTATGAATGTATCTAGCATTACAATGCCTCTGGTATTCTTAGTGCGAATTGTAGCTATAGTTCTGCTTCTTGCACCTTTATATTTCTCTTGCTTCGTTCACGCCTTGGCTGGTACCATTGATCAGTTTTTGGGCTGTTGGGGTTTACAAAAACAGTGAAATATTTTTTTTAATAGCAATTGATGTAGAAACCCCGCTACAGTGTGCAAATTTGTCAATGAGATGCAGACCTGATAAAAAATTGACAGTCTTAAACATGAAATAAATACAAAACTTGCCTGGGATAAAATTCGTATCATAATTTTATGTAATCTAATGAGATGTGGTGTTGGGTATATCTTGATCCTCATTTTGTATTTGGTGCACACTGGCATTTGGAAGCTTGGTTGATGCTGTGGTGAAGAGGGGGTCTCTATGATGTCAGGTTTTCACGATTTTGCTAGTTGATTTTGGTCCGGTTCCTGGGCAAATCCCTTTTTTTTTTTTTTTTTTTGTGGCTTCTAAGCTCCATGTGAAATTAACTCCTTACCTGATCTATTCTGGGAATTCTATGATTGCATTCTCTCATTAAGCTTGCGCATGCAACCTGTCATTTGGAGATGGAAACTAATGACTTTGCCGGGTTTTTATTTTTTCCTGTCGTTGTTAATGTTTTTCTATGGTGTGTCACCACTAACCACGTGGACCGTGGAGAGGGCATGAGCAACATCTATCTCGAGCATTTGCAGTGATTAATGCTAGTGGAGGTTGTTTCCGAGGAGCTTTAACCATTGCAGGAGGACACTGGTCCACGTCCCAAAGTATATTACAAAGCTTCATATAATTGAGAACCATTCTGACTCGTTCGACATATAAGAATAAAATAACATCTCGATAAACATGTATTTCTCGAGTTGCTGTGAGACCTCGGTACAGTTTTCGTGCTTGTTAATTTATATTCACTGCAAAAATATTTATTTAGGCATTAATCTTCTAGTGTGGTGGGAATGTTGCCCTCTTTTATGGACTCAAAGTTGGACCCTAAGGTCATAAATATTAAAATAAGGGTGGCTACGATACACGCGTCTTAGAATTTTAAGTAGCTATTTGACTCTAGTGAGTCGGATAAATCTGTTCTTGAGTAGATAAAATTGCATGCTTTCCAATGCATTTTGACATAAAAAATAACTACATGAATTAAGAGCTATCCATGTCAATAAGAAAAAATCATTAATGATAACTAAATATAAAATAATAATTATGAGATAGTTTTATTGCTTCATGATTAAGATATTTGCAATGTGATTATTTATGGTTGTTTAATGATGTGTTTTAGTAAAATTAGTTTTTTATTACTTAGTCCAAGGATAATAGAAATATGGAGTATTTTTTACCCAATTTCAAAACTGCCATCAATTTTCTTCATCCTTTTCACCAAGTTTTTTTTTTTTTTTTATCTTGCTTTTCCTCAACAAATTAGAAGAAATTGGCCTTCAATTAAGTCTAATAGAATAAAATCTTCAAAAAGGAAGTTTGATGGTTAAAATATTAAAAAAAAAAAACAATTAACACAGTTCAAGGTGAAATATGAGAGGGATTATGGTGATTATACTACATGGTTTAGTTTTTTGTTATTTTAAAAGGCAATTTTTTTTTTAGAATAAATATTTTTTTATTTTAAAAATAAAATTTATTTATGTAAATCATAAGAAATTTATGAATTAGAGTAGAATAATCTTTTCGAAACATTAAATACATATAAAATAATTTTAAAAAAATAAATGCTATTAAAAAAATATTAAATAAACAATTAAAATGATTATAAGAAAGGAGTATTAATTTAAATATAAATTAAAAAGTTGTTTGAAAAAATACATATTAAAAAAGGACATCAATTAAAAAAATAGAAAAAACAAAAAAAAAAACAAAAAAAAAATTAAAAGCCTAAACACTACTAGGCGTAGTAAGCCAATCTCGTGCGTTTAATCGTTAATCCATTTTGAAAGGGCATGTGAGCAGGCTTTCACACGTTGGCTTATATTTGTTTTAATTTGGCTTATATATTTTTTTTAATTTGGTAATGTGACAAATAACATGATAACATTTGTGTTAAAATATTTTAGTTTAACATTGATCTAATTTTATATTTAAAATATTTGTGTTAAAATATTTTACTTTTATAATATTTTGACATTGTGTTTGTATTGAATAATTTATAATTGATTTATCTTGAATTTAAATTATGTATATATATATATATATATATATATATATATATATATATATATGTGAACAATATAATTTCAAAACAGCACGCCGAAACACTTTGAAATTGAAACATTCTATTCCAATTGAAAAAATAAAATACCTACCGAAATGAAATTGACAATCTTGTTTAAACCAAAACGTTTTTTTTTTCAAGGGTTATTCGGTAGTTATATTGTAAAAAAAAATGAAATTACTAATTAACACATTTTTTAATGTAATTACTAATAAACTTAGTGAAAAAAACTTTTATACTCCTAAAACCAAGTTTGTCTATGATTAAGTTTTTATTGTAGATTTACACAGTGAAAGCCTGATTTATTATAATTATAATTATAATTATATTTTGACAAACTTATCATGTACCAAGATCATGTAAACCTCTTTATTAGCGGTACCAATTGCATTCACAAGTTGGTTCAGATTTAGTGGATTATACGTTCTCTACTCCCAGAAAAACAAATAAATTTCAAAAACTTCTCAATAAATACATCGAATTAAACAAAATGTAGATAACTTACGGTGCAATTTGGGATCAAATCTATCTAATCCAAAATGCGTTCACAAGAGAATTTTAATGGCAACTCGTGATTTTATTAACTGGTACTGTACCATGTCATCACAGCTCTAAAAAATAAATTATTACCTCTCTTTTCTTTCCTCAACTCCCAATCTCTAAAATTTTTCATTCAGAGGAACGCTAAATCACGAGGTTAATAACTTTTTTCCCTTAATATTATGGCTCTCAATCTACAAACAGGTCAATGCCTTCTCTCTCTCTCTCTCTCTCTCTCTCTCTCTAAATCTCTTATAAATTAAGCAATAACACTTTGTTATTACTTAGATTTAAGCCCAAGTAACCATCAATACTCTTTCCTTTTGTTAAATTTGATGTGTTTACTGAGCAAGCATTGATTTTAGATAGATTTTATAGCGTAAGAGTGTACTCCCTGGTCTCGTTAATACGCCATGTCAAGGTCCCATGTCACAAAATCCACAGAAAAAGAAACCTCTCTTCTCACCATCTCTGCAACTCCAGAGCCCATGCATGTGGCTTTTCACAAATCCACGCCATAAGGTAATGTATAAACCCTTGTGAATTCCTTACAGAGAGTTGCTTTCATGTTCTCTTAGAAAGTTTCATCAATTGAAAAAGACAAGTTATGAATTACAAGAGAGCTACTGATATGATTATGGTATGAAGGGATACTGAAAGCAGAACTACAAGGCAGCAACATGGTACCATGTCTTTGTGCTCTTACTGGAATTTCAAGTGCCGGAACCGCCCTTCTTGCCTTTACTCTTCTTGGATTTGCTGACATAAATGACTACATGTTATATTAGTTAATGAAATAGATAATAACTAATATGATTCTACTAATTATTTTACAAATTTTCAGGATGTAATTTTTGACAAATTCTCTCATTTTGGATCTTTGGAGTGCTTTGCTTGCATCTAACCCATTCTACATGTTCATGTGATCAACAACAACAGTTCTCTTCTTTTTATATCACTATCTACACCAACTGTTGCAAGTAATTAAAATTTGAAACTATTTAGGTGGTGGTCCAGTGGTAAAAGTTTAGGACCAAGAGATTTGCGTGTAATTAAAATTTGAAACTATTTAGGCGGTGGTCCAGTGATAAAAGCTTGAAACCAAGAGGTTTGCTCTCTCTGCGGTCTCAGGTTCGAGCCCTGTAGTTGGCTTATATGATAGCTACTGGAGGCTTACATGGTCGTTAACTTCAGGGCCCGTTGGATTAGTCGAGGTGCGCGCAAGCTGACCCGAATACCCACGTTAAACTAAAAAAAAAGTAATTAAAATTTGAATTTTAAAATCAAGATTTAAGGATATCTTTAAATTTAAGTAATTTGAGGAATATTTTATATTTATCTTTTAAAACAGCTTCCGTTATACAAAATTCGCATTGTAAAATAGAACAAACAATAAAAAAAAGAACTATAGTAAAAAGAAAAAGAAAAGAAAAGAAACAAGTTATTGTGTGTTTGAAAATGTGATTCTTTTTAAAATAATATTTTTATTTAAAATTAATTTTTTTTATTTTTTAAATCGTTTTAATATGTTGATATTAAAAATAAATTTTTTAAAATAAAAAAAATTATTTTATATATTTTTAAATAAAAAATATTTCAAAAAAAAATACTACTTAAAAACTCTTTCAAATAAAATATTGTTAGTGTTAGCATATTGTTTTTTTAATGGGTTATACCTGGTTTTTCTCGACAGATCAACCCGTTTACTTTTCTTTTATTTCCCCCTCTTAATTAATAAATAAAGGTACTTGTTATCAACAAAACAGAACTCCATAAATAAAATTAAATAAAATAAATAGCCTACTCTCTCGCTCTCGTTCTCTGTAGTCTGTACTGTAGGAGGGAGGAGGAGAGGGAGCAGGCGGCTTTCACTCTAAAAAGCTACTTTAATAAGTGCGTGTTTAATAGACTCTTTTTCCTTTTTGTCATCATCAATAACAACACTCTGTTTTTGTTTTTCTTTCTATTCTATTTTAATTACAAAACAAATATACTTTTGTTTTCTCTTTGTTTAGTACAGTAAAGAAACTTTTTTTTTTTTTGAAGGTATTCAAGACCTTTTCTTTTTCTTTGGCTTCTGGCAATCACCTTGTAAGTGACCCAACTTCATGATTAGTGTGTGTATCAGTGTATGTGTGTATATATATATTGGTTTGAGTGGCTTGTTGGAGTTAGATTAGTGTGACTCTGCAGTCATTAATTTTGCATGCTGATCATCTGAACCTTTTCTGTCTCTTTCTTTTTTATGGGTTGAATTTATATTTGCTACACGATTTTTTCTTTTGGGAGGAGGAGGGAGTTGTTATAATCTTTCTTCGTGCTTGTTTCTCCGTCCCTGGACTGCTTTTATTCGTGAGTTATCACTGATCTTCCCAAAGTTGCCCAGCTTATGGATTCTCGTTAATTTTGGCTCACGGGCTTTAATTATTTTTGTTCCCTTCCTTTTCTTTTGACTCTCTCGCTGATAGTTACCTAAGAAACTGAGAAAAAAGCTGAAAAAAATATATATTCCATTCTCAACTATTTTTGTTTCTGATTTGGTGTTTTTTAGCCCTGATATTGTAGTATTTTGTTTTTATATAAATTGTAGACTTCCCAGTTATCTGACTACAGATGTTTATAACAGTCTGAGTTAGAGGTGTCATATCTAAAAGCAAATTAATGCCAAGTTGTTTTTGTTGATAAGGTTAACAAAAAGTAAAGGTATGGCCTGGATGCAGAATATGTACAAGAAATTCGAAGCTATGTGTTTGGAGTTGGATGATATCTTGGAGCAGGTATTCTTGTCATTTACACAATCAATCTCCTTGAAATGCACCCATGATTGTTTTTATTATTTGCGTTCTACTGATTTTTTTCTTTTTGTGTTTGACTGAATATTTACTGATTGTATTTCCGATTAAATCATGTTTCTAAAGCATAAATATTTTTATTTCATCAAAAGAAAAGGTACAGTTTTAGTATTTGTAAATGGCTAATGCAATCTACCCACCATTAAGAGGCTGCAACATGCCCAAAGCACCCATGCCTGCATAATGCAGTTGACGTTATTGTGAAGAAACCCTTCCTGCATCTTTCTAATGGAAAAGCCTCACCTTTGGGCAGATGACTGTTTCTTTTCTCTGATGAATGGCCGCTTTAAAGCTTACATCATTCATTACAGATTTCCTTGAAAACTCTAGATCCTGGTACAGTAAGATAGGATTCCGTAATTTCCTCGAGCATACAAATTTTTGGTTAATACTGCAACTCCAAACTGTTCGTTAATTATAAAATTGAGAACAAAAGTATTAACTTTGTACCGGTTTTCATTTTAATTTGTTACAATTGATTTTCTGATGTGATTGTCCTGATCTCTCTCTTAAATCCTTCATGTTGCTTGCTTGCTGCCCGATTCCTGCTTTAGCTGCAGTCAGTTCTGCCAAAACATATCTCATGAAATTGAATACATTCTTGGACAGGAAGGGTTGAAATATGCCGACCACTTGCAGACAGTAGGTGCCAATGTCAAGCAATTTTGCTCAGATATTGTGCGAGATGTGCAGCCTCAGCCGTCTGAGGATACTGTGGATGGCGTAGCTAGCGTCTCTTGTCTAGTGAAAAACACCGAGTCAGATAAAATGTCAAAGGAAGGCATTGTCCAAAACCATTTTGATATGGAACCTTGCAACGTGAGTCGTTTGCTCTACTCATGTTCTGTTGAACTTATCAAGGCCACAAAGAATGATCTGTCTTTGGAGGAAATGGTTGTTGCTGAGATATATGAAAAATCAGTGTCAAGTCTTAAGGAAAATCGTTCCGAGGAGAAGCAAGTTCAGCTTGAGACATTGGATACCCCAGAAGAGAAAGATCTAAGCAATTCAGTATTATCCTCAACATCTTATGATCTACTAGAAAGTAACTCTTTAACAGAGGTAATTCCAATAGATGGGCTATCTTCAAAATCTGTTAATTTGGTTGACTCGTATGAAAGCAAGGTTCCAGAGTTGGGATTTACTTCTAGCGAGGCCTCAGCTGAATCAATCAGTAAGTATTTCCTTCTGCTATCTCTTAACTACTCCCTCAATTTTCCTTTCCCTCCATTGATATCTGCGTTGGTAGGCCTAGAAACTCATGTAGCCCCCTAACCACATCTGGGACAGAGCCTTCTTTCCACGATATTGAGCCATACAATGATTTTTCCAAACCAGATCCCATTGTCTCGTCTTGAAACTGGTATTCCAATGTTCATTTCATTACGATGAGCGTGGCCCCACCTTTCTGCAGTTTGAGATTTTGGTTTATTTTACTTATCCTACTTGTATAGTTTTTAGGAAACAATTAATTATCCATGGCCAAGGTTTTTACTTTATATAAGAACTAGTTTTGCTATGGGGAAACTTCACTAGCTCATTTAGCATTCAAGGCTTTACTTTATAACCTGTGAACTTTCTAGCTCAACTCTATCCTGCACTCTCTCTTTTATCTAGTGGGGGAGAGATAGAGAGAGAGATTCCCATCTGAAAAGATAGAGAATATTGTGGATGAAAGTTAGAAATGAAAGTTCTTATTATCTTTTGCATTTCACAAACTATTTGTTGTTTGTCTTGATTTAGCTGACCTTGCAATCAAAGAAAGGAGCAATTACGATGATATTTACCTTTCTTATCTTCTTACAGGACAGATAGACAACTCCACTGAAGATGCTGCCAATCCGGGATCATCTTCTTCAGTGAAGCTTGATGGGAGTTGCTTTGTTACAGATTGCAATGAGCTTTCTTCTGTTTCATATGAAGCAGGACAACTAGGGTCTTCCAAGGTATGACTTCCTCTCAAGTTTGTAAGCTGGGTTAGTCTTGGTCATATATGGAGCAAACTCATGAAATTTTAAATATACAATCCTTTGAAATTTGAACTTTTGGGCATTGATGTACTAACACTAGAGTTTGAAATGAGCTATTGCACTGTCAAAAGTTGAAACTTTTGATAACCAATGTTTCTCTGTTCTCTTGTTTTCCTGCAGGAAACCTTGGATAATGTTTCGTTCAAAAAAAGGAAGGCAGCGAATCAGGTTTTCAATCAGGAACCAGCTTTTGATCCAAACCCCAGTCAACAGAAAGAAAGTTTTGCATCAACTGTTATTACCAGACCAGATCACGATCCCTGCGATTCCGACTGGGTGATTGTCTAGATAAATTAGAACATGATAAATTCGGCGATTCAAGTGATTTTGTTGCCTCATTCATGCAAATAAAGGATGTAAACTCGTTTCAGATGCTTTGAATTAATGCGGCTAGTACATCCCTGATGATTTTATAGAGGTCGAGAGAAAATCAGGTGAACTTTCAAGGCATGAGGAAATTCATCATTGTCTAAGAAATGGAACCAATTATGAAGGGAATTATGATCAGCTAAACGTTCAATACATTATCAGGTTGCAGCGTAATAAAAGTCTAATCATTACAAGAACTTGTGTTCAGTTTCTAAATGAAAGAAACCCATGTGATATCCGAAACAGCCCCTCCTCCCTTAACAAGTTAAAGAAAAATCCAAAATAATGTTTCAATATTTCTTAAGTGATTGAAGGGAACAAAATCTAAAAAAAATAAAAAACCAAAGAAAGAGGCTATATGTAATAGTGTTAAACGTGCACGAGGTGCAAACTTCGGCAGGCTGTCCAAAACAGTGCCTAAGGGTGCTGGCAGCCATGCCAACAGTCGGAAAAATCGGCAGCGCAGATTTATGCGGCAGTAGGTTTGTCAAAGGAAAATCGGCGGTGCAGATTGTTGACGAACATGGGCTTGACGATGGAATGTCCAAGCCAAGCAGGAAAACTCGTCAGGGGCATAGGTTGACGAGAACATGGGCTGTCGAGGAATTCGGCAGCGAAGGCCTGCACGCAGATGCGAATTCAGCAGCGCAGGAATTGGCAGCCTGCACGCAGATGCGAATTCAGCAGCGCGCAACAGCTTGTGCAAGTTAGAGGCTCGACTTGGCATGATCTAAAACTTGGACGAAGGACTGTCCAAGGCATACAAGTGACTCAACAGCTGATGAAGCAAGAGCTGGCAGAGGGGGGCTGCCAGGTGGGCATGCAGAACATGGGTTAGTGGCAATCATGGTCTTCCTAGATCATGGGATCATGGGGCAAAACGTGGGAGCATAACTGGAGTGCTCTCCAAGCTGCTGAGATCATGGAGATCATGGAGGAGAAAGTGCCTCACTATGTCCTGAAAAATAGGAGATCATGGATGTGCCTTGCAGCTCACATACTTAGCTATAAATAGTTGTTGATGCTCTTAGATGAGGCAATAGAGAGCATACGAGATAGGGAATGCATAGAGAAGAAATAACGTGTGTAAGCTTGATTGTATAGCATGCAATTTCTATGCATAGCACACATTGTGTAATCCTTTGTTGACGAGATAAATAAAGGTTGAGAATTCTTCTTGTATTCTCGGTGTGCTTTGTGTTGTGCAATTCTATTTGTGTATTCCGCTTGTCTTTTAACTTGGAAAAGTGGGGAAACCTCTCGGGTGAGGGAAACACTTAGTTACTAGACAAACACGAGTAACATTGTCGAGGGAAGGCTGAGTCTAGCGAGGGACTAGGCTGCCGCACGGGTTTATTCGCGGAGCGAAAAATTACCCCGTGACACTATGCATCTGGCCAAAGAGATTGAGCCTGCGCGTCTAGCACAAAACAATCAAACCCAAAGCAATGTCAAACTACATCCCACTGTATAGGAGGACCAGACTGAATTCTCCAGCTCCTTCTCAATGGCGTCTGCTGAAAATAAATGCACCAGAATGGGGAAGTGCATTGATTATTGGATGCTTAGCAGCAATAAATTCTGGATCTGTTCACCCTATTATTGCTTACTGTGTGGAATCACTCATATCAAACTACTTTCTCAGTAAATCCAACACTTTATATATATATATATATAACTTGCATACATGAAATTAACTTCAAAAATCTTCAACTATGAATCAAGACGGTAGAAAATTAATTCAAAAATTTAATCTCAATATATATAGCAATTGATCCTAACTAGCTAAATATTCTATAATATTCCATAACCTCGATATGAAATTTTTCTTTCACAATATCACTCCACTGTACTTTCCGGTATACACCATTGAATATATATATATAGCTGACCAATTCAAACAACACATTGTCTCTTGTTTTCTTAGGCATTGCTACTCTTAGATTTCATCACCAGTCTCCTCCAACACTACAGTTTTGCAGTTATGGAATAAAAGTTGACAAGGAGAGTACGTGAGGAACTGCTAGCAAAACTTATGAGTTTTGGAATATAGTGGTTTGATGATGACGAGAACACTAGTGCTATAATTTGTCATTGCTGGTTCAAACATTCTTCAGGTCTCTCTTTGCTTATACACTAGGGCTTATTCTCACATGGAGGCTAGCCCTTGTGATGATTGCAGTATAGCCTTAGGCTGTAAAAAGGATCAAACATCGGGAGCAATTCACCAAGTCAATTGAAAATGAGGAAACGAGAGCCTGCGAGTGTCAAGCATAGCAACAAAAGTCGGAATCGCTCTTTCCAATGCAAACTATATCTGTGCTAATTCAATGTCCTGATTTCCCTCATGAATTACAATCCTCTAACAATTTTAGGGTTAGAATTTTTTATTCTCTTCAATAAAAAAAATTAGGTTGTTTTACTGTCTCAATAATTCATGAACCACAACTTTTGTGTGTGTGTGTACATACATATGTGTGTATTTATATATATATTTGTGTCTGTTCTATCTGTTTGTATATATGATCTCATTTATGCATAATAGTAGCGTTTAGTTAATATCATAGAACAGAAAAAACAAAAATAGTTATGATATAAAGGACATGTTCTTCTGCCCTACTTGTTTTAAAGGGATAAAAATTTACTCCAAAATATTTCAAAGATAGCTATATTTCTATGTCTTTATCTGAGATAGATTTATTTCTATGTCTATGTTTTTTCAAACAAATATGTTTTTATATTTTTTAGTATTTATCTTTTTTATTCTATATACTAATAAAATACAACCTGCATGATTTACATAAAATACAAGCATTACCTTTAACACACCAATAAGAAAAAATAAAACAAATCCGGAAACATATCATGGTAGATAGGGAAAGATATGCACAGTAATAACAATTTAATTCTTTCCACTATTAAGGTCAATATTTTTCCTATTCAGACTATATTAAATAAATAAAGAATTGATTTTTTTCTTACAATTGAAAGGCATATTAGAAATAGGCAGAATCCAAGTTTTTTTTCTCACAAAAATTTAAATTTGTTACGCTATTTATATAAGATATGGATCATGACACACACATATATATAGGGTCTCTGATGGAGATTTTCCAAAATTTTATATATTTATAAAGCCACAATAACAGCACCATGCTGTGAAGAAAACAAGTACACTTGTTTGATCATGGACTATTTTCCATCCACTAGCCCATTCATAATCTTATTAAGCTTCCCAATTCTTTTTCTTGTCTTAGCGATCACCTTATTTTCCTTTATCCAGTCCTACAAGAATGTCAAGCAATACTCACTGCCTCCTGGTCCAAGACCATGGCCTCTTGTTGGATCCCTCCCGACAATGCTCCGAAACAAGCCAGTGTACCAATGGATACACAATCTCATGAAAGAAATGAACACTGAAATAGCTTGTATCCGTCTAGGAAACATCCATGTGATTCCTGTCACCTGTCCTAATATTGCTTGTGAATTCTTGAAAGAACAAGATGATGTATTTTCATCTAGACCCGAAACCATATCCTCTTATCTCGCATCAAATGGGTACCTAGCGACAGTTGTATCACCATTTGGAGATCAGTGGAAGAAAATGAAGTCAGTCATGGCAACACAAGTGCTTTCTCCTACAAGGCATCAATGGCTTCACAAAAAAAGAGTTGAAGAAGGTGATAACCTTGTTCGTCTTGTTTATAAACAATGTCAGGAATCTGATCAAGATGGCATAGTGAATTTGCGATTCACATCACAGCATTATTGTGCAAATGTTATTAGGAAGCTGATGTTCAACAAAAGATATTTTGGAGTGGGAATGGAGAATGGTGGACCTGGTTTTGAAGAGGAGCAGCATGTGGATGCACTCTTCACTATCCTCAGTCATTTATTTTCATTTTGTGTCTCAGATTTTTTGTCATTCTTGACATGGCTTGACCTAGATGGTCATGAGAAGGTGATGAAGGAGAAAGATAAGATCATCAAAAAGTATCATGATCCCATAATTGACGACAGGATTCAACAATGGAAGGATGGAAAAAAGAAAGACATTGAGGACTTGCTTGATGTTTTAATAACCTTAAAGGATGACAATGGCAATCCTTTATTGTCAAAGGATGAGATAAAAGCTCAAGTGGAAGTGAGTTTTACACTTATTTAATGCTAAATTACTTATAGCTAACTTAACTTCTATTTGTTTTTTTGTTTTTTTTTTTCTTGTTTGAACACCATAACTATTTTTTAATATAAAAAATAAGCTCTTTTGTCCAGGTTGATGTTCTTTGTTAATTTGTTTTTTAAATCATGTGTTTTTACTTGTTTCTAAACTTTTATATGTAGTCAAAACTAATGAAATGACCTATTTTTTAAAAAATAATTCAAGATAATCAACTAAAAAAAATTAATGTTCAGGATTAAATTTATTTTAAATCAAAGTTCAAGATAGGTTTGGGTTATTTAACTATTTATCTAATTGATGCTATAAAATCACTTTAAGTTTTCATCTAATTATCTTGACTACTATAATTATTATTTTTTTATCTAAGTTAAAATTTAATTAATTTGAGTTGTTGAGATAGTTATTTGAAAAATTCAAACATAATTTTTCTATTAATCTCAAATAATTATATATTACTAGATCTATATTTAATAATGATTTTAAACTATACATATTATTATTCTCAGGACATAATCTTAGCAGCAGTGGACAATCCATCAAATGCTTGTGAATGGGCATTTGCAGAGATGTTAAACAACCCTGAGATACTCGAAACAGCTGTTGAAGAATTGGATAGAGTGGTTGGGAAGCAACGACTGGTCCAAGAATCAGATTTTGCACAACTCAATTACGTCAAGGCCTGCGCTAGAGAAGCCTTTCGGCTGCATCCTGTTGCACCATTTAACGTTCCTCACGTATCCATGGCTGATACAGTAGTTGCCAAGCACTTCATCCCAAAAGGTAGTTATGTTATTCTTAGCAGATTAGGGCTCGGTCGAAACCCTAAAGTTTGGGACGAGCCACTAGAATTCAAACCAGAGCGTCATCTCAAAGGAACAGGGAATGTTGTGTTGGCTGAGAATGGATTAAGATTCATTTCATTCAGCACAGGAAAGCGTGGGTGCATGGCTGTGACCCTTGGGAGTTCGATGACGAACATGCTATTTGCTAGGCTTCTTCATGGTTTTAGTTGGAGTTTGCCATCAAATGAGTCCAGCATTGACCTTTCCACCGCAAAAGATAGCATGGCTCTCGCTAAACCACTGCTTGCTGTTGCGAAACCACGCTTGCCTGCACATTTGTACCCTAAATAAATGATGAAAACAAGTTCAAGAAGACGTTCAGACAAACGTGCATTCCTATTATCAATTCCCTTCCCATGAAATGTCTTTTATTTATTATTATTGTTATTAATAAAATAAAGAGTTTGTCTACACAAGTTTAACGTAATATGTAGTTGTGTACCTGTCTGTAACTTCCTTTCTTGAATCAAGATCCTAATCCTAACGATTGCAATTTATAATAAAAGGGGACTATATACCCTCTATTGTATAGTCCAAAGTCCATGTAGTAATTAGAAATATGCAATTTAATGGAGGCTAGGTTATTGGAAGCGGGTTAATTTATTAGGGAAGTTCAATATCAAGATTGGTTACCAAACAAAAGAGATACCCACCCGTGAATTAGTCCCTTACTTGAACTATTTTGAGGAGAAATTACAAAACCCCATGATACCAAGATTTAGCTTAGAGGAAAGAAGGTAAAGAGAGAGAAGAGGAAGAGAAAAAGTAGCAGTGAAGCAGTCCTGAGCGAGTAGTGGAGTTGGTGGCCACATTCATTGAAAAATTGCTCCTCGTTCTTGAACCAGTGAAAAGAGAGAGTGAAGCTGATGGGTTGCCATTGCTTCTTGTTTACATGAGAAGTTTTAAGGCCTGGTTCGGAGCCCAATGCCTTTTCTGTCATTTAAAAATACCATTTAAATAAAATAGTCCATTCCTTTTAAACTCTTTTCTTGTTCAAATAAAGCCCACAACTGTAGGCCATTAATAGTCCACCAAATATTAGTGGGTTGTGTTCCTCCTCCTCCTTTTTTTTTTTTTTTTTCTATAACTCCAATGTTTTCTAAAGTTTTTTTCTTCAATAAATATATTCAAATAATATTTTATTATTATTTAAAAATTATTTTAAATAAAAAAATCTAATTTATTCTACTTGTATTTAGATTATAATCTCAAACAAGGACTTCTACATCGTCTTCCCCTTAAAACTTTCTTGACTTATTTATAACTAAAAAAACAAGAAATTTGATGCGGTGATAAGCCATCATTTAAAAATGCAAGTCGTTGACCTACTACGAGGCATTGGTCTATGGTAGGTTCAGGGATGAGGAAAGTTCGAGTTTTTGAAATATAACAAAAAAAGAAAAGAGAAGCTAGTTAGGGTTAATTCATGTTCAAATCCTCACTATATATTAGCCCTTTTTTTCTAGGGGTATGGCGTATACCATTGACTACATGTCCGCTACTGGAAACTTGATTCATGCACTTCAAAAATTTCATGCACGCCTGCCTTATATGAGAATCGAAAACAGTAAATTAAATTTTTATTTATTTTTTAATGACTTTAATACGTTGATATCTAAAATAAAAAAAATTATTATTTTTAAATAAAAATCACTTTTAAAAAATACTCCACGTTACATTATCAAACAGACGATTAAACCAGAACAAAAGGAATTTCCCCATTAACCAATAACCATGCCATGGACAAAGGGCTCACAAATTCTGTAAAAATAGTTTCTTAAGAGAAAAGGAACAAATTTAATGCATCTTGATGAGATAACAACTTTGAAGTCTTTAACCACTCAATCACTTATTATGATTAATGTTGTATTTGTGTGTACAAGAAGAAGTCATTTTTAATACTTAAGAGTTCAAACTGCTCGATTCTAGATGTAAGAAATTCAATTTTCCAACAACCCTAAAATAATTGTTGATTTTTGTTTAGGTTTGTCGGCCCTTAATTACCACTTGAGTCGAATCATAGCTCAAAATAAATATTTGAAAATAAATTAAAGACATGGGTGACGTCCCAAGCTTCTCTAAGATGTGGATTTGTTTCGAGCTACGAAGAATAAATTCTTAGGTCGATAAGTCAAATAAATAGAGCCAAATCATATTCAAACACGAGGCTGTTATCATGATTAGAGAAAGGAGAAGCAAATAACCCTACCTCAAAACATGAACGTCGAAAGAGGCAGGAAGAATGTGATGTCTTGCTTATGCAATTACCAACTTGTAAATGGAGCCAAGAAACTGATTCCTTTCTAGCTGTAGCCCATCTCGATATGCCTTTCAACAGATTAGGTTTAAGGTCATGAATAATATCTTAGATATTTAAAAACATTTAAATTTTTTTATTTTTTTTATATGTTCTTAACAGATAAAAGCTTGGACAATCTATATAGACCATTTATTATTAAATGGAGAAAATCTTCATTTCATAAAAATAAATCATGATATCACTGTTGGCCCACGGCTAACAAGTATATGGTGAGTGGTGCCTGAGATGTGTGGGTGCGTAGCAGTCCTGCTGGAGTGCAAATTCTGTTTTCCATTAACGAAACCAACCTTTTTTTTTGTAGTAGATAAGGTTTTGAAATGTTGCGAAAGTGGGCTTTTGAACTACTATAAGATGTGGCTGAGATGCTAATTTTTTAAAAAGTGTACTCTGTTTATTGGGCATAGTCTTTGTTAAATGATTCACGGGGAGAAAACAAGGGGGTTTGGTTTATTTTAAAAGTATACTCTGTTTATTGGCCATACTTAAATCTATCATTTAAGAGAAATGTCTTCAAAAATCACAACCGAGTCGACTAATTTTATGAATTAATTCATGATTTGCGTGACCTTAGAGGTGTAGTGCTTCCAAATTTGTGATGGGCATTGACATCTAGAAGTAGATACATGAAGAAGATACACTCTTGTTTAAGTACTTGGTAACAATTGATTTTTAAAATATTTTTTATTTAGAAATGCATTGAGATAATAATTTTTTATTTTATAAAATTTATTTTTGATATCAATACATCAAAATGATTTAAAAAGTATTAATACACCATGGGGTCCTGGCGGAGCGGTTAGACGCGCTCTCGTCGCTTACGAGGTCTGGGGTTCGACCCCTCTCTTCGTCTGCAGCAGGACCTTTGGGGAGCACTTGCCACCCGGTGCGCAAAGGGATTAGTCTGGGCCAGCGCTCAGGATACCCTTGATTCTACCAAAAAATACATCAAAATAATTTTAAAAAATTAAATAAAAAATTCAAATTTTTACAAACTCTATTTAGACCACCTACCTTTATCGGTTGTGATTATTGTAACAATTTTTTCATATTTAAAGAAAATATTTGCAAGTGGACCTTAATTGAGGTATGTATGCTGTTTAATTATTTATAATATTGTTTCACGATCAGTTAATTAATGCTACATGTGCACGTTACATCTAAGAGTGCCGTCTTAACACCCTCTTTGGATTATTGGATAAGAAATGTATTAATCATAACAATTAAAGTACCATACAATATGCAACTGCTTTATCGAAGATGGATGACATTAAAATCTCTGAAAACAATAGTTATTGTCAGTCAGTTTTAAGAAATCATCAAGTATTTCGTTAATAATAATTTTTTATTATTATTTATTTGATGATAAAACATATTTTGGAGTAATTTATACGTCAACCAATAAAAATTAAATTATATTTATGGTTATCGGTTCGAGTCTTACAAACCTCAGGACCACTGGAAATTTACATGATCGTTAACTTCAGGGCCCATAGGATTAGTCGAGGTACGCGCAAGCTGACCCGGACACCCACGTTAATAAAAAAAATATTTATAAATAATCTTGGACGCACCCGGCCTCTAACATTAGTTTAATGTATTTTTTAAAAAATAAATTATATAATTATATTGATTAATCTACAATTAAAATTCAAAAACCCAAATTAAAAAATGTACTTTCTTGAACCTGTAATATTAGTTCATTACTGGAGTAACAAAGAAAATCATTTTCCTTTAATGATTTAATGATTTGACGGCGGCGAAGAATATTAACTCAACAAAGATAAGTTTAATTTAAATTCATAAATAAAAAGTTATCCGATTTAAATTTAAACACAATTAAAAAAAAATAAAAAGAGTTGAACTAATTGGTAAATATATTATTTGACTAATAAAAAATTAAAACAATATTTAAAAAAAAAAACAATATTGATTTCTTCATGTTAAACATGATTAGCCTTTTAAATTCATGATTCAGGTTATGAGATCATGATAATCTCAAATAAAGCAAATCAAAATAGATTATAAAACTCAATTATTAATAAATTTATTATTGAATGGTAAAATTGAGAAAAATTCAATAAAAAAAACATAATAAAATGACCTTTCTAAATGAAAATATAAATTTAAATAAAATACCATTGCGAATCTCACAAAGCTTTTCAAAACTTGCTCTACGAGTTTAACCTAAGATATAATAATATTTAAAGAGATTCTTAGTAAAATCTCATCCAACAATCAAATTAAAAAATATAATTGATATCATAAAACTAGATAATATTAAAAAAAAATACTATTTAGCTTGAACGGAATAGCCGAAACATCCATTTTTACTATAATTTGAACAGAATTTATAGAACGGACTAAGATTATAAGTGAGATAAAATTTAGTTTGTTTTAGTTTTTTTAAACTGTAATGAGATATATTCATCATTACAGATAGAATGGAATGGAATTCACATCTTGGTTTTGAGTTATTTAAGCTGGTGTCTGGTGGTATTGAATTTAGAATAGAAAGCAAGTTTTGCTTGGAAGTTGGTATCATTTTGGCCGCCATAAGAGACCATTCCGACAATAAAGTACTGTTTTGTGGTGTCTTAACGAAGCAACGTTGAGACATTGGAGAGTAGAAAACTGCTGTTCCTCGTGTCATTTTGAATTATTCTTTTCGAGAAACCCACTTTGCCTCTTCCGAAGGTTGGTTGTCAGAACTTTTAACTCAGTAGTGAAAGTCTCTGTTCCCACTTAAAATTTAGGAAGATGAGGCTTAAAATGCATGTTATTTTTACTTTTTAGAAAGTTGATGTTGCATCAAGGTACTGCCATGTCAATGATTGTTACTTTGACTCGTGATGTAAACAACTAGAATTCCAAAAAACAAAAAAAAACATAAATAGTTAAAATTATACTTTGCTGAGAGAGAAAATTCTCATATTATATTATTATTATTCAAAGTTTATATTTATAATGAAATTATGATGTAAAATCTTAAAATTTGACTGGGTTAAATTAAGAGCACGTGATTGAAGTTTTTTTAAAAAATATTATTTACTTGAAAATATATTAAAATAATTTTTTTTATTTTTAATATCAACGCATCAAAAAATATAAAAACACCTAAAAAATTAATTTAAAATAAAAAAATTAAAACTTTTTAAAAGCATGGTTCGACCGTACTCTCAAACACACCCTAAATTTTATTATTTTAAAATTTTATTGTTTCAATAAATTTGAAGGTATTTTTTGGGTTTGATTGTAAAGTTATATATTTTTAATTAAATTTATATATTAATCTAAACTAAATCGCTTCTTAAACCATTTAAGAATACATGTTGTCTGTATTCAAGAATTCTTTCTGTTATCATAACAAATTAATAGTGCAGGGGTTCCGGTAAAAAAAAAAATCAATTTGTTAATTACTAGAGAGACTTCAAGATCTTGTGTGGTTATACGCAGGAAAAGACGAGGATTTTTCTAATATTCTATCAAGAGAGAGGTAATTGTTCCTCTGATGTAAGAAGATTCCATGGATATTGAAGGATTGAAAATTAAAAAGCATGATTATTGCTAGCAAGAAAAGAGAAACAAACGCATCCTCATCATC
>Ga0307516_10001741_pt1 | contig 29915 bp, 28 predicted proteins | sample 19_EM_MG_FD_203310 | JGI IMG/M metagenome (GOLD analysis project Ga0307516, IMG submission 203310) | Populus trichocarpa ectomycorrhiza microbial communities from riparian zone in the Pacific Northwest, United States - 19_EM | ecosystem: Host-associated > Plants > Roots > Unclassified | place... | reverse complement strand
TGTTACACTGGAATATTTCATAGAGCCCACCGAGTATCTAGGACACTTAGCGCAGAGTAGTAGGAGGACTACCGGGGGACGGATAGAGGATCAAGAGTCTAGGCCGGAGTTAAGGAGCCCGAGACGAGCTCTCGGCCGAGAGATCGAACCTTGCGGGGGGAGATCGAACCTTGCGGGGATCGGCCCAGAGACCTCCGAGATGAGTGCAAACGAAGCTGAGGGAATACGGCTGAACTAGTCCCCTTGCGGGGGGAGGACACGTACGCAGAAAGACTGGGTCCTTGCGGGGACTGGCTTGAATCCCTGCGGGAGGAAGCCACGTACAAGGTCTAGACGCCGGTTCTCCGCTCAGGCGCATAAGACAGCTCATCTCCCTTATCATCACCCCGGCCAGAGCCAATGATCCACCCACGGGGTCCATGCACCTCGGGGAAATCCAAACCCGAGTCACCACTTCTCACGCTGAGTCATCAGATCTCACGACGACTCGTTCCCTACAAAAGAACGAAGATTTCTCACCTCGACAAGAAAAATCAGCACGAACATCCCCTACAACACTACCGAACCAAACCCACCAAACCCACACACAAGATCTAAGATTATTCCGTTGTGAATTATCGAAAGTAGCCTGATTACCTTTGATTCTCCCCACACTCCGGTTACCAGACAACCCCAGTGTCACATACTGTCACAGTGCAGGTCCCAGGGCTCGATTTGGTTTTGGTTGTTTGATTTCGTTGTTGATGCCGGCACCTCACTCCGGATGTCTCGATCTTGGAAAGAGTGTCGTCACTTCGCTCCGGATGTCTCGATCTTGGAAAGAGTGTCGTCACCTCGCTCCGGATGTCTCGATGTTGGAAAGGGTGTCGGTTACGGGCCCCGGTTGCATAAGAGAAGGTTGTATGAGTTGCGTGGTTATGAGCACATATGTGAGTATGAGTACATATGTGAGTTGCGCGGGTATGAGTAGGAGGATGTATGGGAGTTGCGAGAACTGTGTATATAAGGAGGGCATCTCCCGTGTTTTGTCTTCTTCTTCTCTTCATGCAACCTCTTTTATTCTATTCGGAATATCAACATCATCTCCGTTTCCTCCGTTTCCTCCGTTTCCCCCATATCTCCAAATCGGCGACTCTCGCCTAGCACCGTCCGTTTCTGTCCGACACGTCCGTCCGACGCTGTCCAGCTCTCTGTCCGACACGTCCGTCTGACTTTCTCCGTTCTTGTCCGACACGTCCGTCCGACGCTGTCTGTCTCGGTGTCCGACACGTCCATCTGACGTTGTCCGTTCTTGTACGACACGTCTGTCGGATGCTGTCCGTCTCTGTCGCCCGGTCCCGTTTTCATTCCCATTCCCATTCCATTCCCGTTCCCGTTCCCGTTCCCCCCCCGCTTCCGCTCCCGCTCCCGCTTGCGTCACCAGAACTCACTCGAGTATCTCGGAGAACCGCTGCCTTTACACCCCCCATGCCTGATTCTTCCGCCATTCTTTTAGGTTGTTCTGGTGACTCGGGTGTCTATGGTCTTGATTGTGGTTCCGGTGTCACAGGCTCAAGGCCCGCTGGTTGTCGGTGACTTCCCTGAATTCTCGGAGGTTGAGGGGGTCATCGCATCAGGAAAAAAAATCTGCGTCCGGACGCACAGGCTGCCTCCTGACGCACCAGGCGTTCGGGACGTTCTAGACGCACCCTGGCAGGGCACATACCACTACCAACGCGAAACACACAGGCAATGTGAATTCGGACGGAGCAAGCCATGGCATCTGCTTACCGGACGGAGCGTGTCAGGGCATTTTCCTTCTGGACCCAGCAGTGTCAGGGTATTTTCCTTCTGAACGCAGCTGTGTCAGGGCATTTTCCTTCTGGACGCAGCCATGTCAGGGCATTTTCCTTCGGGACGCAGCCGTGTCAGAGCATTTTACTTCTGGGCGCAGCCGTGTCAGGGCAAATGGTGTCCGGACGACGCGTGTCATGGCACCACGGTCACGCTGTCTGTCAAGGCACAGAACATCGTAGCAAATACTCTTGTCGTATTCGCAAACACGTAGCAGGTTCCAGGCATAGTGACTCAGTCCAGTTCTATTCATTCTATCTAATGTACATCTATATATGCTACTACCACACTTCGTGCAGAAACAAAGGAAAGTTGGCAAATATGACACGACGCGTTGAGCACGACGCAATGAGAACGACGCGATGAGCACGACGTGTTGAGCACGACGCGATGAGCACGACGCTATGAGCACACCACGATGATCACGACAAGATGAACACGACACGATGAGCACGATGACTATGAGGAGGATGGCGATGAGCACACCGCCGGTGGCGAGGACGATAGCAAGTAGGATGCGGCAAGTATGATTGCGAGCTTTGTGACATGGTTAGCGCAGCTCTCAGAGTGACAGACAGCGGGAAGTTGTACAATACAACGTGACGAGTACGATGTCAAGGAGGATGCCGGCGGCGAGAACGATAGCGGGTAGGACGTGGCTAGTATGATATCAATGAGGGTGCTGGCAGCGAGAACGATAGCGAGTAGGCCGCGGCGAGTATGACCGTGCGTAAGACTCGACGAGTATGATGTCAATGAGGGTGCCGGTGGCGAGGACGATAGGAAGTAGGACGCGGCGAGTATGATTGCAAGTAAGACGTGGCAAGTATGATGGCGAGCTTTGTGACATGGTTAGCACAGCTCTCGGAGTGACAGAGACACCGGGAAGTTGTACAATACACAGTGAGGAGTACGATGTCAATGAGGGTGCCAGTGGCGAGGACGATAGCGAGTAGGATGCCGCGAGTAAGTCGCGGCGAGTATGATGGCGTGAAAGGGGCGATGAGTATGATGGCAATAGAAAGCGCTAAGCCACTACTAACACTTGCGCTTTCACAAGGTTCGGCTCATCACTCATAGATAGACCCATTTTTTCTTCTCCTTTCACCTCGTTCTACTCGTCGACATTTTCCTAATCGACATCTTACTCGTTGCGCCTTTCGCACCATCATACTCACCGCGTCTTACTTGCTCTCATACTTGCTGCGTCCTACTCGCCCACACTCGCTGCGTCCTACCCCCTATCGTTCTCGCCGCCGGCACCGTCATTGACATCGTACTCGTCACGTTGTATTGTACAACTTCCTGCTGTCTGTCACTCCAAGAGCTCTACTTACCATTTCACAAAGCTCGCCATCATACTCACCGTGTCTTACTTGCAATCATACTCGCCACGTCCTACTTGCTATCATCCTGACCGCCGGCACCCTCATTGACATCATACTCGCCGCGTCTTACGCGCGCTCATACTCGCCGCAGCCTACTCGCGATGGTTCTCGCCGCTGGCACCCTAATTGACATCATACTCGCCGTGTCCTACCCGCTATCGTTCTCGCCGCCGGCACCCTCATTGACATCGTACTCGTCACGTTGTATTGTACAACTTCCCGCTCTTTGTCACTCTGAGAGCTGCGCTAACCATGTCACAAAGCTCGCAATCATACTCGCCGCGTTCTACTTGCTATTGTCCTCGCCACCGGCGGCATACTCATCGCCATCCTCCTCATAGTCATCGTGCTCATCGCGTCGTGTTCATCTCGTCGTGCTCTTCGCGTCGTGCTCATCGCGTCGTGCCCATCGCGTCGTACTCAACGAGTCGTGCTCATCGCGTCGTGCTCATCGCGTTGTACTCGACGCATCGTGTCGTATTTGCCAACTTTCCTTTGTTTCTGCGCGAAGTGTGGTAGTAGCATATATAGATGTACATTAGATAGAATGAATAGAACTGGACTGAGTCACTATGCCTGGAACCCGCTGCGTGTTTACGAATGCGACACAAGTATTTGCTGCGATGTTCCGTTCCTTGACAGCCAGCGTGTTCGCGGTGCCATGACACGCGTCGTCCAGACGCCATTTGCCCTGACACGGCAGCATCCAGAAGGAAAATGCCCTGACATGGCTGCGTCCAGAAGGAAAATGCCCTGACACGGCTGCGTCCAGAAGGAAAATGCCCTGACACGGCTGCGTCCAGAAGGAAAATGCCCTGACACGGCTGCGTCCAGAAGGAAAATGCCCTGACATGCTCCGTCCGGTAAGCAGATGCCGTGGCGAGCTGTGTCCGGACGCACGGTGCCGTGGCGAGCTGCGTCCGGATGCACGGTGCCATGGAAACTACGTCCGAGTGAAGCAGGTTGCGTCCAAAGCATCCAGAGCGTCTAGTGCGTCCGGACTGTCAGGACACAATTTTTTTTTTTTCTGATACCGAGTCTTCGTTGTGGGACTCCACTATGGGTGTTGTCTTGCTATGTCAGGTGTTGATTTATAGACACAATCTAGTGCCAAGATCCTGCCTTGACTACTCCGTGCTGCTTGACAGGTAACGTAGGCTCGGTTCCTTCAGTGCAAGCTCGTAGTCACACTTGCGGCGTACTCACGCGCTGCTTGTAGTCTCACGGTATCCGTCACGCCTGGCGTGGTCTCGTCGCAGTCTTCTCACATGTCTTGCGTGGGCTCATTGTTCTCATGGTATCCGTCACGTCTGGCATGGTCTTATCGCGGTCTTCTCACATGCCTTACGTGGGCTCGTTGTTCTCGTAGTATCCGTCACGCCTGGCATGGTCTCGTCACAGTCTTCTCACACCCCTTGCATGGGTTCGTTGTTCTTATCGGGGGTGGTGGTCGCAGTGCCGGTTCATGGGTAGAGAGAGGTAGGTCTGTGGAGAGAGATAATATTCTATTTCGATCTAATGCGCGTAACACTACAGGTCTTATGCGCTCCTCCTTGCCATACCACCCCCATGGGGCTCCCATCTTTCACTGTTACCGCCGAAAAGAAAAAGAAAAGGAATAGAAAAGGAAAACTTAACCAAAGGAAAGCGTAACGAAACGAACAGCGACTGTAGAGAGGGCTCCTAACAACCAGCTTCCTCCGTCGGTCCGAACTCCCAGCGGTTTGTAGATACATCATGGAAAGAGAACTTTTGCAGTGGGATGAATGGCAGTAAAGGAGGTAGTGCAATACCAGTACCTTATCGGGCTCTCTAGATGGTCATCGTCGAATCAGCGGTGGCAGTGTCATCGTGGCGCATCCCCAGTGTGATTTTGACGTAGGTAGGGCAGTTTCGGTCGGTGGCTTTATGTGGTTGTAGGCAGTTGGCGCAGCCGATCGGCGTGTGGTTGCATGAGTGTCCTCCTCTGCAGTTTGCAATCGCGCAGGGGTGATCCTTCGTGCGGTGGGGTTGGGCGCATACGGCACAGGTGTGGTTGCTGGCTGTGCAGTGCTGTGTTGGGTGCCCATAGGTCTGGCACTTGTTGCATTGGGTGGTGGGGCCGAAGGTGATATACTCGGCGATGGTGCATTCTCGGTTAAACATCGCGAGGCTGGTGGCACCAAGGGGCTTCTTGGTCATCTCCCCGATGAAGGTGATGATTATGGAGGAAGCCTCTTTACCCTGGTGGCGTTCAGGGCTAGTGAGCCAGCGTGGTGTTTGACCGATTCGGAGGGCAGGGTAGATGGTTTCGATTTCTGTCCAGATGATTTCGGGGGTGGCAGTGGTGGGGATGCTCTTGACGATGAAACGGGTCCATCTCTGGCTAACCCTGGATGAAACGATGGGGAATTAGTGGAGGGCCTCCTCAAGGATGACCAGGTATGGTTCCTAGATGTTGCTCAGGTACTGATATGCCACTGTGAAGACAAGGTTGTTGCTGGCGGTGATGTTTGCCAGGATAAGGGGTGGGTATTCGATGTCGGCGTGGGTGGTGATGGCCTTGTTGACCACTTGGAGGGCGCGGTCCGCGGCCTCCTTGCGGTCATTGGGTGCGTTTGGAAGACTGAAGATTATCAGCCTGTCCGCCGTCGGGTAAGGCTTTGGGAGGATCGTCTGCTTTCTGGCCTTCTTCTTGCTCCTGACCTCCATGAATGCCTCTGGCCGGTTCTCTGCTACCTGTGCATAGGTTGGTGCAGGAGTTGGGGCAGGCTTCTTGGTGGTGGGTGGCTTCGTGCATTGTTGGGATGGTGCTGGCACGGACCTAGGGGCTACTGGGCCAACTGTGGGGGTGGGGCATGTGGAGAGGGTGGCGACTTGTTTGGTGAGCTCGTTGACAGTGTTGGTCAGGGTGTGGATTGGTTTCTGGGTTTTCTCCTCCCGGTTCTTGATATCTTGGAGACCTGGGATTCTGACCGTGGTTGACTGGTTGGAGAGTTGGTGTTTTAGTTCCTCGCAAACAAACTGGCACATAGGTCCCAGTACTGCATCGATGAGGCGTTTGGTTTGTTGGTTATGATGGGTGGCCGATTTCCAGGTGAGGAAGCTCGCAAGGGTATCCGTGTCGTGGTCCCATTCAGAAGCATAGTCTTTCCCAGTGTCGAAAGCGGGTATTTGGGAAATATTTGGGCATGGGATTGCAGATACAGGGGGGGGTCGGGGTGGTCCCATCGTCCCGTCCCCGAAGGTGGGCAGGTTTGTTGTTGAGGGGTGGCTCATTGCCATGGTAATGCAGAGTTTTCGCGGACAGGTATCCACTTCTCAGGGCAGGGTTGGGTGTTGTTCGCTAACCAAGCAACCGCGAACCGGACGAAAATCGGACGGGCAGCAACAACAAAGAAGTAGGAGGTGACCGATGAGTTCGTAGATGGAAGGACCGTGGAGTTACGAAGCTCCAGAGGGTATTTCCAGCGATATCGGTGGTGGGGGTAAAAAGTTGTTTGGTGGCGAAGAAAAATTTTGCGGTGGAGTGAAGGATAATAGATTACGTGGAGCAGAATCTCCAGACTAGCTACCGTGCCCTTCCTTTATACTTTTTCTTCCCTCTGTGGAATCACAGCTTGCGCGTAAGACTGACACAGTTCCTCCGTCTAACATCATGACTCGATCGCCATGCCCAAGAAAAACACATGATCGCACTCGGCCCCCTCATGGCCAACACTCTACTCGCAGCAACAGGAGAAAGGACGCGTAAGCAGTAACAGTAAAGGAAAGGAAGACTGACGTACAACTTAATCAAGGGAAAACAATACTCATAATGAACATGGGAGAAGGACACGTAAGCTCAATGAATGGGAGACAACAAACATAGCGGACTGGCGAAAGACACGCAAGCAACATAGTAGAAACAAAGGAGAGAGGTCTAGACCGGCCAGCAGTTGGGGATATCACTACCGGAGCGATATGGCGGAGATCAGTCGAGGCACCTAAGCACGGAGGATGACCGCGGCTGCAGCAGTGCAAACGAGGACAAGCCACTAGGCAACAAGGGTGAGAGTGGCACCGGCGCTGGTGCCAAGGAGCCTGTCATGCCAGGTTCGTGACACCTTATGACTCTGAAGGTTCTGACACCAACTCCAAGAGTCGCAAGAGGTTTGGGAAGCCGCGATCCACTCATGGTTGGATTAACGCCGTCAACAAGTATTGCCACCAGGTTCGGCAAAACCGATGATTGCTGAGACGGCTAAGAGAGTGGGCGAGCATCCAAGCTTACAGGCCACAGCCTGCGACGCCGGAAGCACCCATCACAATGGTGCAGGCCATCTGCTTTCCGGGTGAAGCCTGTTACCGCCCCCGGATGAACCAGGGTCAACACTTCGCTGTGAAGCAGCCGTACATCGCTTTGGATCGCGACGACCAAGCATACCCCAAGTGCGAAGCCGCTAATCCATGCCCTCCCAATTACCCACAGCTAGTCAGTAGCGACGAGGAATTGTCAAACTAGGGACTGGGTTGACCGATTTTTTGGGTTGCAGCTTGAAGCTCCATCTGTTCCATACGTTTGGGTTTCTATCAGTGTTTATTCCATGCTTGCATTAGATTTAGATTGTTTTTCTTTCGCGTGGTTGGGTGAGCGGTGATGACAACTCTGGGGATTGTAGTGTTGCCGCGTTGCACTGGGCCGGAGTGTTCGCACAGCTGTGGTTTCGCCACAGGAAAATGTGCCTGAGCAGCCCCACCGTTACTTTTTTTTTTTTTTTTTGTTTATTCATTACTCGTGTGCGACCTAGTAGCCCCGGCCCCCACCGTCGCTGAGGATTGCCCGTACACTTTTATTGGTACCGTTTTTTTTTGGGGGTTTTGGGTTGGGGTTGTTCGGTTCTCGGGATTTTTATTGGCTTCTTTCTTTTGGGATTTTAAGTGGGTGACTCTGATCTTTCGGAGTTTTTGAATGGTATCTCGGGTGTTCCGGTGACGTTCTCCCAACACCTACAGTTGTGGTTGCAATCCTACAAGATGAAGCTATGGCTTTGTTGAGCAAGGCACGTCCTACTCGTGCCTTGGTGGACGAGATCATAGCACTGATAGGTGGATCATAGCTTTGGTAGGAGCGGCCAAAGCTGTAACTTGGACCCACGATGCTAAAGGCCCATCCCCTTTTCTTTTTGACTGGAAAAAAGATACATATGTAGATACTCTATCAAAGGCCCAAAGCCCATGAGTCCATACCAGACCCTGGTAAGTGACAGCAGTGTCTTGTAAGACTGCACCTACAATTCAAGGGACAGCGAAATGTCACCTAAGTACACCAGCAAGAAATCCATGAGGTCTGAGCAGAGACCGAAGGGGAGCAGATAGCGGCGAGCTGCCACCACACAGACAGTGGAGTGAAAAAACCCACTGTAAGCCATACGGGCACTTCGCCCAACACCCACAAGCCCACACGAGGCCCTTTAAGCAATAGCTCCATCCACCGGATTGCAACCACAACTCTAGGAGCTGGAGAGAATGTCGCCAGTGCACACAACGAGATACCCGGAACTGAAAATAGGGAAAGATACCATTCAAAAAACTCCGAAACCCAGAAAGATCGTCCAACTGTAAATCACCCAAAACCCCAAAAGAAAGAAGCCAAAAAGAAATCCCAAGAACCAAAAAACCCAACCCAAAACCAAAAAAAAGACAGTACCAATATAAGTGTACGGGCAACCCTCAGACATGGTGGGGCAGCTCATGCACAGAACTCTTGGGCGAAAGATCTGCCGGATACGAGAAAGCCAACCACCCTAACACAAGAGGGTATCCACTAGCCATCCCGAGGGGGGGGGGGGGTGTGGGCTCATGTGGAGTGCTCTTCATTGGAAGCCACTTCCTGTGGGAACGGTGGGTTCGCGAATATTGCTGCATTCGCAGGATCCGCGACGAACGCTCTGTACATGTTACACCCTAAATACTACAGGGTCGGAATTCGGATACTGACCAGGCAGGAAGGTATCGAAAACTCGTCACACGGTCTTAGGACGGCATACCATGACCGGGCTACCACCACAGACGGGGCTCGGCTCGGGTCGACCGACTCTGCAACACCGGATGATCCTGGGCCAAGCACCGGTGCTGACCGGGAAAGCACAAGTGCTGCTGTGGAGGAAGACAACCTTGGTGGTCACCATAAGCAGGACAAGCAATCGGAAGGAAAACGGGAACGCAAGGAACTGAGAGTCTAGGCGGTGGAGATAAGATCCAGAGCCGGTAGCAAGGGGGGCAACGGTAGGGGGGAGTTCGACCGGCAACGGCCAGGCTCTCCCTGAACCCTATGGGGCCATGTAATGATGCTCGCACAGAGAGAGTTACGTGGCTGCTAGCACCACTACCGACCCGGAGCCGGCAGCAAGGGGGGCAACCGTTGGGGGGAGTTCAACCAGCTTCACCTGGATTCTCCCTGAACCCTACGGGGCTATGTGATGATGCTTGTGCAGAGATAGTTACGTGGCTGCTAGCACCACTACCGGTCTTATGGTGGAAACCAATCAGGATGAGGGAGTTCTGGGCTTTGCCAGCGCATGACAGCGTGAGCATATCCCCCACTTATCTGCGACGCTTATAACGATTATGATGCAGGGCGCACGCCGCACCAAGGTGAGGGGCAATGAGTCGAGCCAAATACTGAAGTGGAGTCTTCACTTCAAGCCGATCCGGTAGTGCTGGGTAGCCCCCAGACCAAGTATCGGCTTGTATTCGGGAAAGTGCAAGTGCCGCTACAGGACCGCACCTCAAGGTTCGAGAGTCTATTGGGAAAAGATATGGGGCGGAGCTATGCCTTGATGCCATCGCAGCCAAAGAGAGGATAGCTGGTACAGTTGAGGGTTCATTGCACCAGCTCAGGTCGAGTAACGAAATCAACCCCGCACACAACCCAATCGCATAACCCAATGACGACAAGAGAACTGAGGCATCTGCTCGGGTTACTCACAGGAGGATACGTAGAAGCACTACTTTCCGATCCAATTGAGAGATTATTCGTGATACGCTGATGAAGTCTAATGCCAAGGCAAAGAGTTTTCACGTCGCGGTGTGGGGTAATTTCACCGCAGCACGTGACTTTGCCGAGCTGGATACTTATACAATGACCTGCTGACGAGGGGTCTTCATCGGAAGATTCATCAGAATGATCAGTGGAATCATCAGCGGAATATCAGCGGAATCATGAACGGACCACCTACCGGTCACCACGATGTCGAGTCAATGACCATCCCCCTACAAGCGATCCTACAAGCGATCCTAGGAGCGATCCTACGAGGGATCCTATGAGCGATCAAGCGAGCGATCCTACGAGCGCCACAGAGTCGCAAACGATCCGAACGATAGACCTTATGCCGAAGCCTTCGCCACACGCCACGAGCAATAACAAGCAAGACGTCGGTCGATAGGGGAAGGAGACGGAAGGAGACGTGAGGAGCTCGAGAGTCTAGGTGGGAGTTAAGGAACGGGGTAAATAATACGGCCGAGTCACCAGGCGTATGGATTACTCCAGAGGTGGGGGCCACGGCAAACTGGGGGCATGAGAGGGTAGGTGTTAGGACGAGACTCTCCAGAGAGCTCGGTCGAGACTCCCCAGGGAGCTCGTTTGTCATAATGACCGATACTCTGGACACCACCCGGGCCGTATGAAAGAACTCGGTCTAGAACTGAGGGAATTTTGCGGTGCCAACAGGACTCTCAGACTCGCCTTATCGTCAGACTGACCAGAACAAGTAGCTTCGGGCTCCAGCCCACACCCAGGAGGGTCTGGTGTGTTAGCGTATTCCTTACCTAATCTTACCCGTGAGGCAGTCGTCGCGTGAGCCGTTTGGCAGTCACCGAAGCGTCAGACGATCCAGCGAACCGGACCTATACGATACGATCGAGCGACTGGGCCGGTCTCCAACCGAAATGATATACGCAAGCCGTCAGGTATACGGCTGGCCATACGTCGCGCCATCCACCAAAGCGCAGATACGCCTTAGCGCCACAAGCGTGACGACGGTCGATCGGGGACAGAGACGGAAGGATACGTAAGGGGCGCGAGAGTCTAGGCGGGAGATAAGGAATGGGGTAAAGGATACGGCCAAGACACCGGGCGTATGGATTACTCGGGAGGAGAGGGCCACGGCAAACTGGGGGTGTGATAGGGTAGGTGTTAGGACGAGACTGTGACACTGGGGTTGTATTGTAACCGGAGTGCGGGTAGAATCAAAGGTAATCAGGCTACTTTCGATAATTCACAATGGAATAATCTTAGATCTGTTTTTGCGGGGTTCTTTTCGGGTGTTCGTTCGGTGCTGTCCTCTCTTTCTCCCAACGGGGCAGAATCTTTCCTAGCTATATAGTCTTCTTTCGGCATCACGTGGTTCTTCTAGAGAACCATTACTTCTCATCCTTTTCTCGGGAGTTCCGCCTGCTAGTCAAGACCCCTGAACCCCTCGGGCCCGGTTCTTACAACCTCATTGGTCCTGGTCGGTCTAACAATAAGCCGACTGATCCCCACACCATGTATTTCCCTCAATCAGGGATTACCGGCCTATCAGAGTCCGGCAAGTTATCTGGCCTCTCGGGTCCAGGCTTCCGCGCTCCGCATAGTTGCGTTTGCAGCCCGACCAGAGCTAAATCCCTTAAAGCCGTCGCGGCCATAAGACCCTAACTCTGAGCTTATCTCCTGCCTAGACTCTCCGAAGCCGACTAGACTCGACTTTCCTCTTCGAGCGGCTTTGAGTAGAGTCTCACATGTCCTGGCTATGTAGCTAACTAAGTGTTCTTTCCTGTGTTTCGCATTGAGGTGTAACACTACTCCCCCCTCTCTTTAGCTTAGTCCCGAAGCTGAGAGAGATCTTTTCTTCCTTCTATCTAAGTAGCCCTCCTCTTTCTTTAAGTGTTTTTGCTGGCGACCCAGGGGGTTACCGTGACTGTAGTCCTTCTTCCCTACAGCCCTCCCAGCCACCGGATCAGGACATCGTTCTCTGTAATCCCTCAGAATGGCTGGGCCCTCAGAGTAGGCCGGTGCATACTCTCACTGTCGTGTCATATTGAGTCGTACTCGCCGCCGCGCTGCATCAAGGCTTGGCCGGCTCAGTGGGGTTCCAGGGTCGCAGTTGGCACAGGGAATCGGGAGGGGCATGGTGTTCTTCATGCTTGTAACCTGTATACTCGACAGTGACCGCACCCACGTCCTTCCGGGGGGAGACTGGTGTGCTGGAGCAGTGACAGTGCTGTTGGGGACTCACTTCACCGCTTATGTGCCACTTGCGCCAGCTCCCACAGTCCGAGGCGGTCCCCAAGAGGTCGATATGTCTGTTCTGAACGGTTTTCCTGACTCTCAACATTTCGATCGCGTGCACTCCTCGCCAGGCGCTGGGTCAGCGGCTTTGTTGTGCTGTGGGGTCATTGCCCGAGAAGCGGGTCCTTTTCTTTGGGTCTCATCCACGTAAGATGAAGTCCTCCAGCCCCTTCATCCCCACTACCACTCGTGCCCTGACAGGCCCTTCCATGGACATCCTGTCTAGGCGTCGTTGAGTCGATAGTCCCTCAGCGCGCCTCGGTTTCTTTGGTGGAATTCTCGGAGCTTCTCCAGACCGCCTACCGAAAAGTTGTCAAATGGTTCTTCCGTCCAGTCCTTGCGTTCTGGGTAGTCGAGCCACTTGACGAGGTAGAGAATTCGTTTGTTATTTCCTCGGCCGCGTTCGACTGAGGACATAACTTCTTCCACATTGTATTCCTCCTATTGCTCGATATCATCTGCTTCCCGGAGTACCTTCGATGGGTCCGGTGGTACCCGATGTTCGCTAGTTCGGTATGGCTCAAGTAGCGAGACGTGGAAGACGTTGTGAATCTTCCATTTCCGGGGTAACGTGAGGCGGACCGCCAGCGGGGAGACGATATTCTCAATTTGGAAGGGACCATGATTCTTGTGGTCCAGTTTTTTCGAGGGGTGGCGAGTCTTGATATTGCCTCCGCTGAGCATTACCAGGTCTCCTACCTGATATGCTGGAGGCGGTTTTTGCCTTGGGTCGGTGTATCGCCGCATTCGCTCCTGGGCTTCTTCCAGTCCCTTTCGGGACGCGTCGTGCACCGTGCGCATCCAGTGGGCGTATGCCATACTAGTGGGGTTTAGTGGTTCCGTCGTGGCTGGGTCCATGGCCGTGGGGTGGAAGCCATAGTTAGCGTAGAACGGAGACATAGCATTGCCTGCCGTGGTTGAGTTATTGTACGCAAACTCGGCTATTGGCAGCAGGCGTACCCAGTCTTCTTGCTCTTTGCCGACGAACGCTTGGAGGTAGGTCTTGATCGTTTCGTTGAGCCACTCAGTTTGTCTGTCGGTTTGGGGGTGGAAAGCCGTGGACATGCGGGACCGAATATCGGAGAGTCGCAAGAACTCCTTCCATACTGCCGACGTGAATTGGGAGTCTCTGTCAAACACGATGTCAGCGGTGAGCCCGTGGTGCTTCCATACTTCTCTGGCGAAGATGATTGCTAGGTCCGTCGCTGTTTTCCCGTTGGTTTTTAATGGGATGAAGTGCGACATTTTGGTGAATCGGTCAATGATTACCCATAGCTGGTCACATCCTTCCGAGACTGGCAGTTCCCTGATGAAATCCATTGCTATAGACTGCCATGGTGCGTATGGCAGTTCTAGCGGGGAGGACAGCCCGTAGGGTTGGTGTCGGGATGCCTTGTTCGGTTGGCATTTGGGGCAACTTCTGACGAAGTCGATGATTCGTACGTTCATCTCCGGCCACCAGAAGTTTCGTCGGATCAGCTCGATGGTTTTGTCCTGTCCCATGTGTCCGGTGACCTTTGTGTCGTGTTCTGATTCCATAACCCTCTGTACTAGACCTTTCGGTATCCACAGGAGGTTCCGTTGGTACAGTAGGTCATTTTCATAGCTCAGCTCTTTGACCATCCAGTGCATCAGCGTCCATCCTTCTGCTGCCGCTTCCTGTTCCTATGCTCATTCGTAGGTGTCGTCCTTCTTTCCTTCTTCTCAGACCCTTGTCAGGAATTCTTTGGACCATTTCCTCACAGGGAGGGATAACATTCTGGCCGAGGAACAGATGAAGGAATGGGTTAGCCATTCTTCGAAGTGGTTTTTTCCCAAAATCGTCATTATCGGCTGGTTTTCTACCCCCCCCATTTCTGGGCGGTACTCCGAAGGCCTTGACAGTGCATCTCGTTTTCCATTTTGGGTACCCGGTCGGTAGTAGATTCGGAAGTCGATTACTGCAGGCTCCTGTGCCCACCTCGCCTGCCGTCGATTTAGTACTTTAGTGGTTGTAAAGTACTCCAGGTTTTGGTGGTCTGTGAACACCTGGACTTGGTGAGTAGCCCCCTCGCAATAGCGTCTCCAGTGCTTGAAGGCATCCACTACTGCTAGTAGTTCCTTGTCGTGGATTTCGTAGTTTATTTCCGCCGGCTGGAACTTGCGGGAGTGGAAGGCTATTGGGTGTAGACGGTTCTCCTCGTCGCGCTGGGACAGCACTGCTCCAATGGCAAAATCCGAAGCGTCCGTTTCGATTACCACTGGTTTTTCTGGGTCGGAGTGGGCCAGGATTGGAGCGGTCGTAAATCGCTTCTTCAGGTCCTGGAACGCTTTTTCTGCCTCCTCGTTCCATGCCCAGCTTCCTTTTTCGCTTATTTTCGTTAATTCCATCCGAGGCCGCAGCACCTTGGAGTATTCCCTGATGAAGTGTCGGTAAAAGTTGGCAAAGCCCAGGAAAGACTGCACCTCCATCAAAGAGCTCGGTGTTTTCCAGCTTAGGACTGCTTCCACCTTTTCGTTTGACATCTTGATCCCATCTTTCCCAATGACGTAACCCAGGAATTCTACCTCCTGTGTTTTCCAGACGCATTTTTCCAGGGCGACAGCCAGTCGGTTCTTCTGTAGTCTTTGGAGAACTTCTTCGACCAGACCGTTGTGTTTTTCCTCGGTTTTAGTGTACACCAGTATGTCGTCCATGTATGCTATTGCGCCAGCATCTAGTAGGTCGGACAGGATATGGTTCATCATGTCCTGGAAGGTGGATGGCGTATTGGTTAGTCCGAAGGGCATAACCTGGAACTCGAATAGCCCGTAGCGGGTTCTGAAGGCCATTTTCCATTCATCGCCCTTTTTCATTCGGATTAGATGGAATCCGTTTTTGAGGTCCATTTTTGTGAACCATTGGGCGCCCTGAACTCGGTCTTGTAGTTCCTGCATTAGCGGGAGCGGGTACCGATTCGGGATCGTGATGCGATTTAGGGCTCGGTAGTCCATGCATAGTCGAAGTCCTCTTCCGTGTGGTTTTGGTATGAAGAGGATAGGGGATCCGGCTGGTGACGTTGACTACTTGATTTTCCCTGTTGGCTCCATTTCCTTTAGCCATTCTCGGAGGGTCTGGAGCTCGACTTCTGACAAGGGGTATATGGGTCCCCAAGGGGCGGTGCTTCCGTCTTTGCGTTCAATCTTGCAGTCGTATGGCCGGTGTTTTGACAGTGCATTGGCAGCCTCCTGGCTCATTATTTCCATGTAGAGTTGGAATTTCATCGGCACATTGGCTAGAGCGTTTTAATTGGCGACTGCCAATACGTATCCGATTGTTCAAGCGTTTGGATCATGCAAGATCCCTTCCTCCAAGGTGAGCAAGAAGTCGGCCGCTTCGTACTTGGTGCATTTTTCCAGACATTCGGTGCTGTTGAACCGTACCTCGGGGTCCTGCCACGCCCCCTGGGGGGGGTGTTTAGCAATCCACCAGAAGGGAAGGAATATGTCAGTTCCTTCTTCCATGGGGGCTACTTCGAAGCTTTCCCTGGTGACGTAGCGTCGGTGCCGTAGCAGTAGGGGCTTAGTATAGTACCCCCCAGCTCCTTCCACCAGTTGGCCCGTGAAGTTTTCGATAGGGATCGCTAGGTTGTGTCGTTGCAGCGGGATGCCCAGTTTCTCCACTGTTCTTTGGTTGATCAGTGGTATTGAACAGCCGGTGTCTAGGAGTACTCTAACGCGGTAGTCCTTTCCTCCCTCTTCCAGTATCATTGTTAGGATGGGCCTTGGACCTCGCCTAGGCTTCTTTCCTGCCGCTTCTTTCTCTTTTGTGTTGCTTCTTTTCCTTTTTTGGCCTGTTCCACATACGAGGTGCCGGGTCTTGGGGAGCGGCCAGGTCCCCTGACCGTTTAATAATCCTCCTTGCTTTCCCACATGGGCTCATCAGCCGCTGTTGTTTTTTGTACTTTGGGTATTGGCTCGGAAGCATTCTCTTCTCCCTCGGGCTTCCTTCCTCGCTTGGTTCCGGCACCTACTTTCTACGGTGCGGCTGGGAGTTTGGTGCCTTTTATCGTGGTGCCGGCATAGCATTGGGCCGCTCAGTGGGCGGGCCGCCCACAGCGGTGACAACCCCGGGTATTCGAGTGCTCCCTTCTCTCGCTGACGGGGACTCCCCCGAATACGGCGGTCTCGGAAGCCCAACGCTCCGCTCCACCGTACTCGCTTCCACCGAGCCTGGTGTTCCGACTGCCAGTTTCTTCCTTTTTCCCGTTTGAGGCCGGGTCCCATGTCCTTTCCTTTTCCTTCTCTCTTCCTTTGTCGTCGTCTCGTTTTCCGGATCCTCCCTGTTGGGCTTTTGCCCCTTCCCTTGCCAGGTGGAGGGCCTTCTTTTTTTCAACCTGGAGGGCTGCCTGGTATGTGGCCTGTAGGAATCCTTCGTCGTCGGCGAAGTCTTCCAGGTAGTGGGCGAACCTCATGTCAAGCACTCAGTCCGGCATTGCGATGTTCACTTTTTCCTGGAGGCCTGCTCCCGTGGCTCGCGCATAGTTGTTTAGCACTCGAAATTCCGTCATATAGGCCCGTATGTAGCCCTGGTATTTGAGCTGCCCTAGTTTCAGCTGGGCATCCGCCGTTTCTCGCTCGTTGTGGTACTCAGTTCTGATAGCGGTCGAGTAGTTAGCCCAGGTGTCGTTATCCCACAGCTCTCGATGCCGGTGGACTTGCCACACCAGGGCCATGTCCGACAGTAGGGTTCCGACCCAGACGACCTTTTGCCTGTCGACCGTTTCTGGGTAGAATCCTAGATAAATGGTCACCGATTCCCACCACTAGTTAAAGGCAGTGGGGCTCTGCCCGTCGAACTTTGCTGGGTTCTCCATTTTCAACCTCGACGCGCATATCTGGGCTTCTCTTGCTGGCTGCCCTACGGCTTGTGCTGCAGCGATTCCTGCCCCCACCAGCTGGGCTATTTCTCCCGGCGTGAGCATAGTTGTCAGCTGGCCCTGGCTAGGTTCCCTTGTCCCTGGTGGGGGCCTTCCTGTTGGAAGGTTTCGTTCGTATAGGTCGTTGTTGTCTTCTCTAGGAGGGGGCGAAGGCGAGGGCGATGCTGCCCTTCGTGGAGGCCTTGGTGGGGATCCACCACTTCCTACCCCTCCTGTGTCTCGGAGCCCTTGTGGCGTAGACAGGACTGCCGGGGGCCTTTGTCGTCGTTGTTGGGTTCCACCGAGCAAGGGGCTCCAGAGCGCTAGTCGGGTTGGCGGTGCCCCTGGGTTTTGAGTGGGCCGGGCCTGTCCAGCCGGTGTTGTGGGCAGGGGAACTGTAGTTGCCACCCGCAACAATTCGTCTTGCACTCTGGCCAGCCGCTGCTCCAGGCTGGCCATTTGATCTCGGTCCTTGTTCCGTTGTTGCTTGAGCGTCTCTACCTTCTGCTGGTGGTCAGCAGCCCATTTCTCTATGTTACCTTGGAACTCCATCAGGTGGACGTTCCTGGCCAGGTTTGCCTCTGACAGGAAAGCCAATGCGTCGTGCATTCGAGCTACTTATGTCACCTCATGTACTCGATCTAGCTCGCTTGTCTTGGAGTGCTCGATGATGGCCTCCCAGACCTGTCGGGTGAATGCCTGATACGCGTTAGCAGATACCATAAGCTCATTTCTTACCCAGTCTCCTGAGATCTGCTCCTTGGCTTCCATCTACTCGTAGACGTATTGGGCTCCCTGTGCCCGTCGGTTGTAGGCTGCTTCAATCCGCCGGACGCGCCGGTCCGTACGGTCTAACGTATTGCCGCAGATGTCCATTAGCTGGCGTAGGTCATGCTCAGCCTGCTGCTGATGGTTGGCCATCGCCCGCATCCACGCGAACGGGTTGGCGATATCTAGGGCTTCTTCCCGAGGTTCTTTGTTGTTGGTGATCTGCAGTAGCCCATGGGACGCTTCCAAGCGGAGCATGTTATAGTCGGAGGTGGTGGACATTTCCAATATGGGTTCGAGAAATGTTTGTTATGAAAGTAGGGTGATTTTGGATCAAAGATTATAGTGTGACACTGGGGTTGTATCGTAACCGGAGTGCGGGTAGAATCAAAGGTAATCAGGCTACTTTCGATAATTCACAACGGAATAATCTTAGATCTGTTTTTGCGGGGTTCTTTTCGGGTGTTCGTTCGGTGCTGTCCTCTCTTTCTCCCAACGGGGCGGAATCTTTCCTAGCTATATAGTCTTCTTTCGGCATCACGTGGTTCTTCTAGAGAACCATTACTTCTCATCCTTTTCTCAGGAGTTCCGCCCGCTAGTCAAGACCCCTGAACCCCTCGGGCCCGGTTCTTACAACCTCATTGGTCCTGGTTGGTCTAACAATAAGCCGACTGATCCCCGCACCGCGTATTTCCCTCAATGAGGGATTACCAGCCTATCAGAGTCCGGCAAGTTATCTAGCCTCTCGGGTCCAGGCTTCCTCGCTCCGCATAGTTGTGTTTGCAGCCCGACCGGAGCTAAATCCCTTAAAGCCATCTCGGCTGTAAGACCCTAACTCCGGGCTTATCTCCCGCCTAGACTCTCAGAAGCTGACTAGACTCGACTTTTCTCTTCGAGTGGCTTTGAATAGAGTCTTACGTGTCCTGGCTATGTAGCTAACTAAGTGTACATTCCCGTGTTTCGTATTAAGGTGTAACAGAGACTCTCCAGAGAGCTCGGTCGAGAATCCCTAGGGAGCTCGTTTGTCATAACGACCGATACTCCAGACACCACCCGGGCGCCATGAAAGAACTCGGTCTAGAACTGAGGGAATTATGCAGTGCCAACAGGACCCTCAGACTCGCCTTATCGTCAGACCGACCAGGACAAGTAGATTCGGGCTCCGGCGCACACCCAGGAGGGTCTGATGTGTGAGCATATTCCTTATGTTATCTTACCAGTGTGGCAGTCGTCATGTGAGCTGCTTGGCAGTCGCCGAAGCCGAGAGCGAGCCATTGGGCAAGCCATCGGGCCCATCACGAACCATCCGCTGAAGTGCCACGAGCGAGCCGTCGGGCTGTACGCCGGACCCGTCTCGATCCGAAGCATCCGCCGAAGCTATATATGTAAGCTGCTTGGCAGACCGCTGGGCTTGCGTCAAACCATCCACCGAAAGGAGACATGTACAAGCTACCGTGCACACCACGCCATCCACCGTGCGATCCGTCAAGCAACCCATTGACGCGGAGCCGCATACGATCCAGTGCTCAAGCCGCAGCCAGCGGGCACTGCAGGTACCCAACCAAACCCCTTCGATTATTCGCTGTGAATGCCTTAACGGTGGGTGAACTTGGAAGGATTGTCATGGGGGGTGTTATTCCTGTATAATAACTGAACGCTGGCGGAGACTACGTATGCTCCATCTCCTTCGTGACTATCGAGAAACCTGACTAGTTCAATATTGTAAAAGTTTGCCCGATCACCGTTCCTCTGAGAGTCTTCACACGAACAAAGAGAGAGAGAGAGAGAGAGGGAGAAAGAGTTGACAACTTGATGATTATATCGTTGGAGTTTGATGGTATCGCTCAAACGTGATGCGTCGTCTTTTTCTCTATTATGAAGAAGTATGTAGAAAGAAAGAAGAAAGAATGCCAAAGACACTGCTATGGGACTTCTCGCCGCTCGCCGCTCCGGCATGGTGCGCCGGTGGAAGCGTCACCACAGCAACGGCGACGACAGCAACGCTGCGGAGAGCAATGGCATAGCAATGGCAGTGGCAAGGGGATCCTGGCAACGACGGCTTGGCATTCTCCCATAGCAGCGTCTTTGGCATTCTTTCTTCTTTCTTTCTACATACTTCTTCATAATAGAGAAAAAGACGACGTAGATGGTGGTTGTTAGTTACAAAAGTCCAAATAGAAAATTTGGTAGGTCGATCGGTCCACCCCCCACATGATTTAGTGACCACCGTCGCAATCCTGAGCCAGCAATGCACAACCATTTAAGTTTTCTAACCTAGTTCACAGATGATAGACAACATCGTAGCGGGTCACCTCCTGTTGTCAGATTATCAATTGGAGCGTTGGTTGTTGAGGTATTCACAGAAGAGTGGTGATGGTAGTGGTGGTGGCGGTGGTGGAAAATAGTGGCCCATTAGTTACAAAAGTCCAAATGAAAAATTTGGTGTTTGCAGAAAACTGCACCACGCCCATATCCACACACCCGTAACATGCCGCCATCGCGCGGACAGCGGATTGGAACCGGCCAAAATGTGCGCCATAGTCAACATATCTAGGCTGAATGCGATGAACGGGAAAAAAAAGAAAGAAAAAAAACCCCGGTATCACGTGACGTATACCCAATGTCGTAAACAACGCGTCCCCACCCCCCCACACACCCACCAACACCCGCCCCCTCATCGACGCCCCCTCCACCACTACGACTACTTTACTCAGCTGCCTGCCCTTGCTCGCTCCAGCATTACAGCTGCTCTACTCTGCTACCACCCCCCCATCATCAGGTCCAATCGGACTACAGCTCTACATCGACCGCGACCCTGACAAGTCGTATCCTCAACCATGCCAGCCAGCAAAAACTTCGCCATATTTAAAGATCTCATCCAAGAGCTCTACATTGAAAAGAAGCTTCCCATCTCAGAAGTTCTCACCATTCTCGCCAATGAGCCTTACCACTTCAAAGTCTCCAGGAGCGTACTCTTCAATGCACTTAGAGAATGGGGCATGCGCAAGAACAATAGGAACAATCAACATGATAGTATGCAGCTAAGGATGCGTATTGCTTCTTGCTACTTTCTATTATGCCTGAAAGATGAGGAGATCATTGCCGTGCTTAATGATGAAGGTATGTGCTCCCTGGTACTGCTGCCTTTCTTGGGTTGTATTGTTATTTATATCAAACAGGATACACAATCACCAAGCGGACAATGCAGATGATCAGACGAGACATGGGTCTTCCCCAGAGGATCCAGAGTGTCATCTCTATCGAAGAAGCTACTGTTCAGCTTACAGCTGCGCTGGAGAAGGAGTTGGACAACGGTTATGTGGGTACTTATGGGCGAGACTATCTTTTTCGACATCTTCGAGCAGAGAGTATCCCAGCAACAAAGACATGCGCCTTTGCGATTTTGAAGCAATTGGATCCAGAAGGTGTTCAGAAACGCCAACCTACTTTTCGACGCAACTGAGATACGACTGGATGGCTTGAAGTTCCTGGTCCCAATTACATGTGGTGTGTTGATGGGCATCTCAAGTTTCGAGAATATGGCATTGGCATTTATGCCATGATCGATGCATATTCACGTTATGTTGTAGCAGTCTTTGTTGGGACTTCGGTTACTACAGCTGTTAGTGTTGCCAAGCAGATGGTCAACACTTTGGAGAGTACTGGCATCCCGCCGGAATTCTTTCGATCTGATCGAGGTTCTGAAATGATGTTATTGGCCAACGCACAACTACTGTTTGAACAGTTTGAAAATCCTGACGCCACTATTGATAGCTGCTATCGATATGGTACATCCAAGTCGAATAGCCGTATAGAAAGTTGGTGGAATCAGATGTCAGCCGGACAGACGATGCAGTGAAGGGTAAGAGAAATGAGCTCTTCATTAAATATTATCAAACTGATTACCGATAGGAGTGGTTCCGTGAACTCAAGCGGGAAGGACTGTTCACGAACAAGGACAGTGAAATGATAGCTATAGCTTTTATTCACCTTCTAATTTTACGCCGACAGGTTGAACATTTCACTCACATCTGGAATATTCACAACATCCGAAAGCAAAAGAACAGGTCATGGCTGATCGCCGGGAAGCCACATCTCAATTATTTTCATCCGAAGATAGTGAATGATACTGCAATGGACTGTGGACATCCAGTACATGATGCTGTTTTGAAGAAAATCAAATCTGCGTTGGGAACATATGGTAAGAAATAATCACATCTTCAAAGGTGTAGAAACTGATTGAAAATCCAGATCCTCATCAGTCACTCACTCCTGCTACCGAAGAGTGGTGCCGGAATACAATGCTGGATGCCGGTTATACATTACCGGTAAAGGAGTCAGGATGTGATGAGCTGACCGGAGAACCTAACCACAAGCTTGCATACATGTCAGTTACATTCTGTGGCAATATTGTATGAGCTAACAGCTATAGATTTCTACGTTCAGCAATCGACAGTCATATGCGAAGCAGAAAACTTCCGGTGCTGGCAAGCAACCTCCCTGCAGTAGGAGCTTACAATTGGGCAACCGTGGGAGAAGAATATGTAGCCCAAGTGCAAAGAAGTGATTCAGAAATAGATGAAAAATATGGCGCACCAGCGAAAGAACACAATGTCCAGATAACACCACCTCCGTCCGACCTGACGGCGAGTAGATGGAGGTATGAAGATGGCAGCGCGTAAATGGCGGCGAGTGGATGGTGGCGTGTAGATGGCAACAAGTAGATGGCGGTGTGTAGATGGCGGCAAGTTGATGGAGGCGTGAAGATAGAGGCGTGAAGATGGCATCATGTAAATTACGGCATGTGGCTGGGGCCAAGTGATTGGCGGCCAGTGGATGGCGGCATGGATGGCGGCGTGTAGATGGCGGCAAGTAGATGGAGGCGTGAAGATGGCAGCGCATAAATGACGGCGTGTGTCTGGGGGCGAGTGGATGGTGGCATGGACGGCGGCGTGTTGATGGCAGCAAGTAGATGGAGGCGTGAAGATGGCAGCGCGCAAATGGTGGCAAGTGGATGGCGGTGTGTAGATGGAGGCGTGAAGATGGCAGCGCGCAAATGGTGGCGAGTGGATGGCGGCGTGTAGATGGAGGCGTGAAGATGGCAGCGCGCAAATGGTGGCGAGTGGATGGCGGCATGTAGATGGAGGCGTGAAGATGGCAGCGCGTAAATGGAGGCAAGTGAATGGCGGCGAGTAGATGGAGGCGTGAAGATGGCAGCGCGTAAATGGGGGCGAGTGAATGGCGGCGAGTAGATGGAGGCGTGAAGATGGCAGCGCGTAAATGGCGGCGAGTGGATGGCGGCGTGTAGATGTAGGCGTGAAGATGGCAGCGCGTAAATGGGGGCAAGTGAATGGCGGCGAGTAGATGGAGGCGTGAAGATGGCAGCGCGTAAATGGGGGTGAGTGAATGGCGGTGAGTAGATGGAGGCGTGAAGATGGCAGCGCGTAAATGGCAGCGAGTGGATGGCGGCGTGTAGATGGCGGCAAGTAGATGGAGGCGTGAAGATGGCAGCACGTAAATGGCAGCGTGTGGCTGAGTGCGAGTGGATGGCGGCGTATATATGGCTACAAGTAGATGGAGGCGTGAAGATGGCAGCGCGTAAATGGCGGCGTGTGGCTGAGTACGAGTGGATGGCGGCGTATATATGGCTACAAGTAGATGGAGGCGTGAAGATGGCAGCGCGTAAATGGCGGCGAGTAAATGGCGGCGTCATCAGCAAAAATTCGAAAAATGCTCCCGGTGCTCCTGGTGCTTCCGTAAGCTTTATTAAGCTTCATTAAGCTTCTGTAAGAGAGAAGTTATATTTTGCTCCCATAAGGATTTGGAAAAAAATAATCTCTTTCATTTCAACTAAAACACCGAGAAAGGAAATTTAAAATTTGTGTCTCACTTCGAAAAAAAGCAATATACCTGAACTTTTCATTTTTTTGCTGATGGTGTAGATGGCGACAAGTAGATGGAGGCGTGAAGATGGCAGCACGTAAATGGCAGCGAGTGAATGGCGGCGTGTAGGTAGCGACAAGTAGATGGAGGCGTGAAGATGGCAGCACGTAAATGACGGCGTGTGGCTGGGGCCGAGTGATTGGCAGCCAGTGGATGGCGGCATGGATGGCGGCGTGTAGATGGCGGCAAGTAGATGGAGGCGTGAAAATGGCAGCGCGTAAATGGCGGCGAGTGAATGGCGGCGAGTGAATGGTGGCGTGTAGGTGGCGACTAGTAGATGGAGGCGTGAAGATGGCAGCACGTAAATGATGGCGTGTGGCTGGGGCCGAGTGATTGGCGACCAGTGGATGGCGGCATGGATGGCGGTATGTAGATGGCGGCAAGTAGATGGAGGCATGAAGATGGCAGCACATAAATGACGGCGTGAAGATGGCAGCGCGTAAATGGCGGCGAGTGAATGGTGGCGAGTGAATGGCGGCATGTAGATGGTGACAAGTAGATGGAGGCGTGAAGATGGCAGCATGTAAATGATGGCGTGTGGCTGGGGCCAAGTAATTGGCGGCCAGTGGTTGGCGGCATGGATGGCAGCATGTAGATGGCGACAAGTAGATGGAGGCGTAAAGATGGCAGCGCGTAAATGACGGCGTGTGGCTGGGGCTGAGTGATTAGCGGCCAGTAGATGGCGACATGGATGGCGGTGTGTAGATGGCGGCAAGTAGATGGAGGCGTGAAGATGGCAGCGCATAAACGGCGGTGTGTGGCAGGGGGCGAATGAATGGCGGCGAGTGGATGGCGGCATGGATGGTGGCGTGTAGATGGCGGCAAGTAGATTGAGGCGTGAAGATGGCAGCACGTAAATGACGGCGTGTGGCTGGGGCCGAGTGATTGGCGGCCAGTGGATGGCGGCATGGATGGCGGCGTGTAGATGGCGGCAAGTAGATGGAGGCGTGAAGATGGCAGCGCATAAATGGCGGCGAGTGAATGGCGGCGTGTAGGTGGCGACAAGTAGATGGAGGCGTGAAGATGGCAGCACGTAAATGACGGCATATGGCTGGGGCCGAGTGATTGGCGGCCAGTGGATGGCGGCATGGATGGCGGCGTGTAGATGGCGGCAAGTAGATGGAGGCGTGAAGATGGCAGTGCGTAAATGGCGGTGTGTGGCTGGGGGCGAATGAATGGTGGCGAGTGGATGGTGGCATGGATGGTGGCGTGTAGATGGCGGCAAGTAGATGGAGGCGTGAAGATGGCAGTACGTAAATGATGGCGTGTGGCTGGGGCCGAGTGATTGGCGGCCAGTGGATGGCGGCATGGATGACGGCCTGTAGATGGCAGCAAGTAGATGGAGGCGTGAAGATGGCAGTGCGTAAATGGCGGCGTGTGAATGGCGGCAAGTAGATGGCGGCAAGTAGATGGAGGCGTGAAGATGGCAGCGAGTGGCTGCCGGCCTTTGCTGGCGGCGAGCAGATGGCTGCAAGTGAATTGCGGCGTGTGGCTGCTGTCTAGTTGATGGAGCCGAGTTAATGACGGCGTGTGGATTTCGGCGTGTGGATTCCGGCGTGTGGCTGGCATTAATTGAGTTGTGGAGCCGAGTTGATGGCGCCGAGTGAATGTCGGCGAGTGGATGGAGGCGGGTGGATGGCGGCGAGTATATTGTGGCCAGTGGATGGAGGCACTTGATGGCAGCGAGTCGCTGCCAGCCTTTGGCTGGTGGCGAGTGAATGGCTGTGAGTGGATGGCGAGTGGCAGGTTGTGAGTTGGTTGCTGTTACACCTGAATTATCTCAAGTACATAGCTACGCTAGAGAAAAGTTCGGAAGGATGACGGAACGCACTCGGAGAGTCTAGGAAGGAGATAAGGTCCGGAGATGAGCTTACGGCCGAGACGGGCCTAAGATACGTATCTCCGGAGATGAGGGGAAGACTGCAAACGACGAGAATGCTTAGGCTAGGACCCCTCCCGAGGGGATGCCACGTCGCCTGCTGATGGCGTACGGACCGCCGGACTTGGGCTGGGACCCCTCCCGAGGGGATGCCACGCCACCTGCTGATGGCGTGTGGAAAAGAGTCCAGAGGGGAAGCGCCCCGCCCGCTTGCATGAAACCTCATCTCCCCTTATCTACACCCTGCCAGGACCAATGAGTTGCCCATGGGGTCACTGCATCTCGCGCGAATCCAAGTCCGAGTCACCACTTCGCACGACGGCCCTGCTCAGATATAAACTCGAGGTTCCGCCCTGGCGGAAGGAGAAACCAGCACACATCCTCACCAAACACTACCACCGAAACCCACACACAAGATCTAAGATTATTCCGTTGTGAATTATCGAAAGTAGCCTGATTACCTTTGATTCTCTCCACACTCCAGTTACGATATAACCCCAGTGTCACACTATAATCTTGATCTCAAAATCACCCTACTTTCAGTTCATGCCCTCGTTCGAACAGGAACACTTCTTCTTACTCGAACTATCTACGATCTTCGAACCACAGTCAAGCTACCACTTCGACTACACCTACTCCTCAATTGACTCCCTCCTCGACCAAGAAACTTGCGACCCTCATACGGATGGGCCCATACCCTCGAAAGCCATCGACTGCACGCCACAACACTGGTATACCGAATACTGGTTTAACTGCGCATTCTCCCATCAGTGTGCAAACCTCAATGGATACGACTTTCGGGACATCTGTGACTACGAGTTCACTGACGACAAAACCGTCTACACCGGTCACCCATTAGACCTATACTAGAGAAGCCATGACGACAGCTTCAGACTTCAACATGCTTCGGCTCGAGGCCCCCCGGGACCTTCTCCAAATCACCAACGAAGCGCCAAATCCGGAACAGGCAGTAGAGATCGCCAACCCCGCGGTCTGGGTCAGGACTCTGGTACACCAGCAGCGACAGGCCGAGAACGACCTCCGACGGCTCACGGAGCTATGCGGTGACGCCTACGACAGAACTGACCGACGAACGCGGGAAATTGAGCAAGCCTACCAAACCTTAGCGGAAGGCACTAGGTACGTATATGACCGTATCAACGCTAATGAAAAAATAGCAGAAGAATGGATACGCAGTGAGCTGTCGAGCGTCGCAAACGCGTACCAATCCCTCGCCAGTAATATCTGGTAGGCTATCCTCGAGCACACCAGCGAGGCCAACGAATGGCAAATATGCCAGGCCACCCAGCTGGCCCGGGTAAACGACGCCCTGTCCTTTCTGGCAGAAGCTAACGCGGCCCGAAATCAACACCTGACCAACTTTCAGGGAAACGTGGAACTATGGGCAGCCGCCCACCAGAATCGGGTATCCTCCCTGGAAAACCAACTCCGGGAAGCAAGAGCGGAAATCCAACGCATTGCGACCAGAATTCCACTGCCCACAACGCCACCGGCGGCCCCAAACCCACCAACGTGGAGAAGCCCGGTTTGGCAAACTAGTACCAGCGCCCCTTCAGCGCATTCTCCACCAGTGTTGGGAAGCCCATTACGCCTCAACCCAGGACCACCTACCCGACGACAGAGACCTCCCGTGCTACCCACAACGCCGGAAATGAGGCAGCGACTGGCGGAACTTCGGTGCCACACCTCCCCGAGGCTACCAGCGCCCGAGCCAGCGGTGGGGCAAGGAGGGAACCCTCCATCAACACCCCCCGGATCATCCGCGGGGCCGCCCTCGGGCCCGCCGTCCGAGCCACCCCGTCCGCCTCTCCGGCCCCATCGTTCCCCTTCGCCACCTAGGAATCCGACACCTACGATCACCACACAAGATCTGGTGCGGCTAGTGGCAGAAGGAGTGGAAAGGACCCGACAGGCCGAACGACCCACGGACGGAACTCGAGTACACACTTCCCGACTGAAAATGGAGAACCCCGAAAAATTCGATGGGCAAAGCCCAACTGCGTTCAATCAGTGGTGGGAATCCGTCACTATGTACCTGGGATTCTATCCAGACACCACCGACCGACAAAAAATCGCCTGGGTCGGAACCCTCCTGACGGACACGGCTCTGGTATGGCACCTACACCGGTACCGAGAGCTGCGGGAAAAAGACACGTGGGCAAACTATTCAGCGGCCATCCGCGCAGAATACCACAACGAGCGAGAAGCGGCCGATGCCCAGCTAAAACTTGGCCAGCTTAGATACCAGGGGTCGATCCGCGCCTACCTTACGGAGTTCAGAGTGCTAAACAACTTCGCCCGCGCAAGGGGGGAAGCGCTACGAGAAAAAGTCGACCTGGCAATGCCGGACGCAGTGCTGGACATACGGTTCGCCCACTATCTCGAAGACTTCGCGGACGACGAAGGGTTCCTGAAAGCCACGCATCAGGTGGGCCTTCAGGTGGAAAAGAAAAAGGCGTTAAAGCAAGCCTGAGAACAAATGAAGGGGACCAGCGGGCGAAACGACGACCGGAAAAAACAAGAAGGGAAAAAGGGAGAAACAACCCCAATTAAAGCCGACGCAAGCAAGTCCTGCCAGGCCCAAGCAGGAACCCCGGCAGGAAGACCAACGTGGTGGGGAGCGAAGGAGCACTGGGCCTCAAAAGAAGGGGCTTTGAAGGGTGTTCCGCAGAAGGAACAAGAAACATATTTTAAGAACCGGGACGACTGCTGGCGATGCGGCGGGACCAGCCACCGAACATTCGAATGCTTCTCGTTCAGCACCCTGCAAGGAACCCCGTTACCGAAGGCCCCTTGGAAAGCCGCCACCGTGACGGTATCAAAGGAAAAGAGAGGGTGAGAGGAGGCGGAAGAAGGGCTCCCGGCGGCTAAGCAGCAAAAAGTAGCTGCCGTCGAGACCATGGACACGGAGGCCCCGACCCCGCTGTGGGAAGGCTCCGAATCGGATTTTTAAAAGGTCGGGACACGCCGCAACCCGAGACCTCTACGATAATATGCGGACTATCCCGAAAACGAAAAAATCCGGAACCAAGTACTGGAACCCGGTCAAAGAAACCAAGGGAAGAACCGCGCGGCACCCGCCCAGTCATTACGATGTTGCTACACCTGGACGGAACGAAGCACCAAGTCCAAGTGCTACTAGACACCGGATGTTCGGTGGCACTCCTCAACAACCAAACCGTGGAAAGATTGGGCATCACCAAGAAGGAACACAGACGAGCCCACACCATAGAAAATTACACGGGGGAAAGGGTGAAAGGGGCAGGCCAATTTTATACAGAGCCGATGCTCCTTCAGCACCGAAGACACTATTCAAAGGAGAAATTCGAGATTTCACCAATGGAAACCGGAATCGACGCCTTCCTCCCATTCGAATGGATAACAACACACCCACCACAGGGAATCTGGAAGGACAGCAAAATACGGTTCAACAGCGCGGAATGCATGCGGAAATGCACCCGGTACGAAACAGACCCCTTCTCCCTAACATGGGACAAAGCAATTGCAACCGACCCTGAGGCAAGAATTATCGGGTATGTATCGGCGGCAGCAGAAGAAGACCCAGTAAAGGCAGTGCCAATGGAGTTTCGGCAATACCTAGGGATCATGGGAAAGGAGGCCGCGGATGCCCTTCCCAAGCACCGGTCCTACGATTGCAAGATCGACCTACAGGAAGGAAGCACGGCGCCATGGGGACCTATCTACCCCCTCTCGGAAGAAGAACTCTGTAACGGTGCAGGGTCAGGCGGGCTCCCGGTAGCGGACAGGACAAGGATGGAGGCGAGCAGACAGCGCGCAGCGGGGACGGGACAAGGGCGGCGGCGAGCAGACGGCGCGCAGCGGGGACGGGACGAGGGCGGCGGCGAGCAGACGGCGCGCAGCGGGAGAGAAGTGTGGGAAAGAAAGGGATTTCTTCT
>Ga0307516_10001740_pt1 | contig 29919 bp, 22 predicted proteins | sample 19_EM_MG_FD_203310 | JGI IMG/M metagenome (GOLD analysis project Ga0307516, IMG submission 203310) | Populus trichocarpa ectomycorrhiza microbial communities from riparian zone in the Pacific Northwest, United States - 19_EM | ecosystem: Host-associated > Plants > Roots > Unclassified | place... | reverse complement strand
GGGTCACGGGAGCCGACATCTCCCGTACGGCCCTGGAACGCGCGGCCGGGCACGCCGCCGAGGCCGGAGTCGGCGACCATGTCCGGTGGGAGCGGCACGAGTTGGGAGTGACGTTCCCGGAAGGATCCTTCGACCTGGTCAGCGCACAGTTCCTGCAGTCCCCGGTGCCCCTGGAGCAGGACCGGGTCCTACGGCGGGCCGCCGCAGCGGTGGCGCCCGGCGGCACGCTCCTGATCGTCATGCACGCGGGCTGGCCGTCATGGCAGGACGAACCGCCCTTCGACGTGGAGTTCCCCACGTCGACGAGCCTGCCGGCGGCGCTCGCGCTGACGGAGGGGGAGTGGTCCGTGGAAACCGTGGACACGGTGCGTAAACCGAGCGTCTCCCCGGAGGGGATCGAGGGCTTCCGCGACGACCACGTGTGGCGGTTCCGGCGCACCGGACACTGACGACCGGCGCCCGCGCTCACCCCCGGTCAGCCGACGCACCGCCCCGGACCTCACCGAGTTCCTCGCCCGTCTCCTCGCTCGGTTCCGCACCGAGTTCCTCGCCCAGGATCTCCCGAACCACCTCCAGCGCCGCCGAACGGTCGTCCGGTACCAGCCCGATGCGGGTGCGCCGGTCGAGCAGGTCGGACGCGTCGAGCGCCCCTTCGTGGCGCACCGCCCACAGCAGTTCGGCGCGGGTGACGGGATGCCCCGGCACCACGGGCTCGCGCAGGCGCGCGTCGCTCGCCCCGAGCGCATGGACGGCCGCGGCCTCGGTGCCGTAGCGCCGGACCAGGTGCCGTGGCGCCCGCACGCCGCCGAGGACATGCGGTGACGCGGCGCCGACGAGCGGCAGCGAGGCGGTGGGGGACGGGCCCGCCGTGAGGCGGCGGGCGGTGACGGCGGCGTCCTCGGCCATCCGCCGATAGGTGGTGAGCTTGCCGCCGACCACGGTACCCTCACCGACGCCGGCACCCCGCCCCTGGTCATGTGCCACATCTCCCACGTGTACGAGAACGGCGCCTCCCTCTACTTCACCGTGGTCACGGCCCAGGGCGACGATCCCGTGGCGCACTGGACCCGGGCCAAGCACGCCGCCGGCGACGCGATCCTCGCCGCGGGCGGCACGATCAGCCACCACCACGGCGTGGGCACGGACCACCGGGACCGGTACGTCCGGGAGGCGGGCGCGCTCGGCGTCGAAGCCCTGCGCGCGGTCAAGCGGCGCCTCGACCCGGCCGGGCTGCTCAACCCCGGGGTCCTGCTGCCCGCGGACTGACCCTCGCCCCGCCACGATCCAGCCGTCCAGCCGTCACGTCATCCGGCCGTCCAGTCATCCTGTTTTCCCGTCGTCCCCTTTTCCCGTCTTCCCGTCATCCGTCATCCCGTTTTACCGTCAGCCCCGGAGGTACCCCGATGCGACAGTTCACCGCCGTCGTCAACCCCACCGCGGGCGGCTCCACCGGCGCCGCGGCCCTGCTCGCGGTGGCGCGGCTGCTGCGGGAGGCGGGGGCCGAACTGGACACCGAGTACAGCCACAGCCTCGCCCACGCCCAGGACCTCGCCCGGCAGGCCGGCAAGCGGGGGCGGGTGGTCCTGGCCGTCGGCGGCGACGGCATCACCGGTCGCGTCGGCGGAGCCCTCAGCGGCACCGGCGCGCTGTTCGGGCTGGTTCCGGCCGGCCGGGGCAACGACTTCGCTCGGGCGCTGGGACTGCCCGCCGACCCGGCTGACCTGGCCCGCATCCTGCTCCGCCACGAGCCACGCCCGGTCGACACCATCGAGGTCAGCTCGGCCGTCCACGACCGCACGGTGGTGCTCGGCAGCGTGTACGCGGGAGTCGACGCATTGGCCAACCGGCACGCCAACCGCGCGAGACTCTTGAGCGGCACCGCCTCCTACTACGCGGGCGCCCTGAGAGCGGTCGCCACCTGGCGACCGCTGCGTTACCGGGTCACCGTCGACGGCCAGGACCATCCGCACACCGGCTACACGGTGGTGGCCGCCAACTCCGGCTACTACGGGTCGGGCCGCCTCATTGCCCCCGACGCCCGTCTCGACGACGGCCTGCTGGACGTCGTGATGATCCGCGAGGCACCGCGCCGGCTGTTCTTCGCCCTCATGAACGAGCTCAGCTCCGGTGCCCACGTCCACCGCCCCGAGGTACGCGTCCTGCGCGGCAGGGAGGTCCGCTTCGAGGCCGACCGCCCGGTGCCCTACGGCGCCGACGGTGAGGTCGAGGCCGATCTGCCGATGACGGCCAGGGTGCTGCCCGGAGCGCTCCAGGTGCTGTCCTGATCCTGGCCGAAAACGCTCCTGCTCGGAGAGCGGAAAGCGGAGAGCGGAGAGCGGAGAGCGGACAGATCGCGAGCAGAACTCAATTCTCCGCACGGTTTGGGATGTGCCGAGACGGCTACCCGAAGTACGGACACCGAAGTCGAGTATGGCTTGGAGTGAGGAAACGTGGCCGGAGACCAGAAGGCCAAGGCGAAGAAGGAACAGGCCAAGGGAAAGGCCAAGGAGACGATCGGCCGCGCGGTGGGCAACGAGCGCATGGAGGCCGAGGGCCGGGCCGAGCAGTCGAAGGGCGACGCACGTCAGGCCAAGGAGAAGACGAAGGACACCTTCAAGCACTGAGCCCAGTGAGCACCGAGCTGCCGGCTCAAGGAATCCCCGGCGGGATCTCCGTTCATCGGACGGGGTCCCGCCCCTTTGTGTAATCCGGTGACAAAGAGCGCTCGGATGAGCTGAATTCCGGTGAGCACCGCCTGAGCGGACGACGGCCCCGGCTCTACCGTCCCGATATGAACACAAGTCGCAGCAGAAAAAGAACCTGGCGAGGTGTCGCGCTGGCGGTGCTGCTGACCGCGGGGACGCTGACAGCCGTCGCCCCCGGGGCCCAGGCACAGAGCGCGCGGACCGAGGCGCCGGTGACGACGTCGGCTCCTGCCGACGGCATTCTCGAGTCCGTGGTGCGGGTCAAGGCGCCGCTGCCGGCGTCCTTCGGGGCGCGTCCGGCGGCGTGCGACTGGCTGTCGTACCTGCGCTACCGCTCGTCCGCCGGGCCGGCAGCCTCGGCCGACGCCGACCGGGTCCTCCTCGCCCAGCCGGGCATCCTGGAGGGTGCCGGGGCCTTCGACAGCGTCGCCCGCAACACCGTGGCCCGCGCCGCCGAGCAGGGCAGCCACATCGAGTTCTGGGCCCTGGACCGGCGCTCCAACTGCCTGGAGGACCGCACCGGCATCGCCTCCGGCGACCAGCACACCTCCGTCGACTACTACTACCGTGGCAAACAGGTCGCCGGTCGTACCTTCGACGGATACGTCGGCAACGACCGCCTCGGCTGGATGGCGAAACTCGGCATCGGACAGACCGTCCGCGACGAGTACGACCTGCTCGCCGCCGAACTCCCCGACCAGAGAGTGCGCAAGAACAAGGTGCTGTGCGGCGGCCACTCGCTGGGCGGAGTGATCACCGGGTACTTCGCGACCGCCGACTTCGACGGCGACCCCGCCACCACCGCCGACGCCGGACACAACCAGTGCGCCGGCTACTTCGCCCTCGACACCACCGTCTCCACCTCGCTCGGCGACCTCAGCGGCAGCATTCCCGACGACACCAACCTGCCCGACATCGGCCTCGGCTACGGCGTGGTGCAGGCCGGACTGGACACCGGGATCCTCTCCCGCACGCTGTCCGCGCCCGTGCTGCTCAACCCCGAGACCATGACCCTGCTCGCCATAGCGGGGCTCGGCGCGATCGACGCCCCCGGCGGCGAGGCGGACCTGCCCAGCTACCTTCCCGTCAACGTCAACATCGAGGCCACCAACCGCTTCCTGTTCTCGAAGGACACCGCCACCTTCCTCAGCGGCACACCCGCGGTGAAGGACTTCCGGCTCACCAACGAGGCCGTCCTGGGAGCGCTGATGGACGACAACTCCGTCCCTCTGGCGTTCCTGCAGAGCAGCGTCGGACTCTTCGACGGCGGACCGATCGCCGACAAGAACTTCCCCGTCGCCAACGGTGGCGACGCACAACCGGCCCTGTTCGGCACCGAGTACAAGGCCATCCCCGACCAGCCGCACGGTCCGCTGTACACCTGGCGGAACTACGTCCGGGTCGGCGACCCCGACGATCCCGGACACCGGTCGGCGGACGGCACCCCGTTCACCGCCGCGGGCAAGGAGGTCACCGACATCCAGGAGCTGGCCCGCAGTCTCGCGCAGCAGCCGCTTGACTTCACCGAGCAGTACTTCCCGACCAAGCTGGTCACCGATCTCCAGCTGTCGACCTCGCCGCAGGTGAAGGGGCTCGTGGCGCATCCCGAGGGGCTGACCGCCAACCCGACGCTCACCGTGCTCGCGGGCGACGGGCTGCTGGCGGGCCGGGTCCCGGCCGACCTGCACCCGGTGGTCGCCGACGGCTACCAGCACCTCGATGTGCTGACCGCGGCTCCCGTCCAGAACAACGGACAGCCCGAGCCCACCTCCACCAACCTCGCGCGGTTCGCGCGCTCACCCCGGTAGGAGGCCGCGCACGCACGTGGGTCCGGGAGGCGATCACCTCCCGGGCCCACTGGTCTGTGTGGCTCAGACCTCGCCGGCTCAGACCTTGCCGGCGGCGAAGGCCGCCGCCGCGTCCGCGTCGGCGGTGTAGCCGAGGTGCGCCCCCACGTCACCCCCTCCGTCCTCACAGACGGGGTCGCCCTGGGCACAGAAGTCGATGGTGCGGCTCTGGTAGGTGCCGGTGACGCTCTTGCCGATCGCCCGGATCGGGTTGCCGAACAGCAGCACGGAGGAGACCTTCGGTTCGAGGGTGGCGGGGATGGTGGCCACGATCGGGCTGCCGACCACCGCGCCCGCGCTGCTGATACCGATCGAGTTGTCGACGACGTTCGCGCCCTGCGAATAGCCCACCAGTATGAAACGCTGGTTCGGGCATGCGGCGGCCTGACTCCGGACATGATTCACGAGGTCCGAATTTCCCTGCGCCGCCGAGGTCAGGGAAAGGTCCGCCGGATAGTTCACCTTGTAGCTGGAGAGGGTCTTTCCGGTGATTTTCTTCTGGAGTGCGGAATACACCGGGTCACCGACGATGAAGCCGAGCGTGCCCGGTTCGAAGGTGCCGCGGGCCGCGACCACGTCGATGTCGGTACAGGCGGCGGCCGTGGCTGTGGGGGTCGAGAGGGTGGCCAGTCCGGCCCCGCCGGCCAAAGAGAGAGCGGCGAGGCACAAGCGGATACGCATGGGGGAATCCTCTGCTTGCGGGGCGCGTGACGCGCCTGCGAAAAGGAACGACCCCGAACGTATTCGCTTTCCTGACGGAGTGTTATGCAGCGGATTATGGAATTGCCGCGTCTTTTTGTGCCCGCGTGAGCATCATTCCCGGAATGATTTTCAGCGGCCCTCCGTCCCCTGCTCCCGTAACGCCTCGGCGCGGAGCGCCAGCACGAGGTCCAGCCGGGTCTCGGGCTCGTGCAGCGCCTCGCCGAAGAGCTTCTCCAACTGCCGGAGCCGGTAGCGGACCGTCTGCGGGTGGACATGGAGCCGTGCGGCGACGTCGGGGACGTTGCTGCCGCTGAGCAGCCAGGCCAGCAGCGTCTCGGCGAGCCGGGGACGCTGCCCCGCCGACACGGAGTCGAGCGGGGTGAGGACACGCGCCTGCAACTGCGCGAGCAGCGGTTCGTCGCCGTGCAGCAGCAGCGTCGAAAGGTGGTCGTCGCACCGCACCACCCCCTGCCGGGGCAGGATCCCACGGCCCATCAGCCCCAGGGCCCGGGTGGCCCAGCGCAGCGACCGCGGTGCCTCGGTGAGCGGAACCGTCGGCCCGATGGCGGCCGGCCTGCCGCGCAGGGCGAGGGTGAACGCCCGGCCGAACCGGCCGGAGCCGTCGGGATCGGGCACCAGCATGCGCGGCGGCCGGCACGTCATGTCCACCAGCGCGCCCGCCGCGGCCAGCGGCCGGTCCTCCTCGCGCTGCTCCGGACCGGCCGCGAGCGCGACGACGGCGATCTGCCGCGGCACGGACCAGCGCGCGCCGTGCGCCAGATCGTGCACCGCCTCCGGGGACATCGGACCGTCCCCGAGTAACAGGTCGAGCAGGCGTTTTCGACGCCGTTCCAGTTCGTCCGTGCTGCGCAGCCGGGCCTCCGCGTAGCCGGCGGCCGCCGCCTCGGCGACCTCGTGCACGGTCCGGAAGGCGAGTTCGCCGAGCACGGCCACCACCGTCGAGTCCAGTCCCAGTTCCTCCGCCGTACGCCCCATCAACCGCCAGGCGTGCAGCCCGCCGACCCGCAGCGCGGACTGCAGCGCGTCCAGGCTGCGGCCCTCCAGGGCTTCGCCGCGCCCGAGTTCGTAGTACGTCGCCGCTATCGCGTCACCGCGTCCGCGCGGGTCGGCGATGTGGTCGACGAACAGGGTCAGCGCCTGCACCACCCCGGCTCTGAGGTTCTCCCGGTAGGTTCCGTCGGCGGGCCGCGCGTATTCGGGAACCCGCCGTCTGACCTCCTCCTCCACCTCGTCGGCGACCAACTCCAGTTGGTCGCGCAGCAGTTTGGCCAGTTCGAGCGGTACCGGTGCGGGTCCGGCCAGGTCCCCGTGGGGGGCGGGAACAGCCATCGCGGACACTCCTTTCGCCCGGAAGCGGCTCACCCGTGGGGTGTTTCCCGTGGGGCGAGTGGGACGTCCTGTGTTGGACGGACGGTCCCTGCGCTCCGTTCCGTGCCCCCAGGGCTCCGACATCACTCGGGGAGCCCCAGCGCACGGGCGAGCATCGGCCACGACGCGGCGAACTCCGGCTTCCAGTACGCCCAGTCGTGCCCACCTCCGGAGTAGAAGTGCGTCGTCACCGAAATGCCGAGGACGGCCAGCGCGCCGGTGAACAGATGCGCGGAGGGCCACAGCGCGCTCTCCAGCACCCCGGGCACCGGGTCACCGCCGCCGCTCCCGACGCCGCTGCCGTTGGAGACGTACAGGGCGGTGCCGCGCAGGCCCTGGGCGCGGGCGCGCGGGTTGAAGTTCTGCCAGGTGAGGAGGTTCAGGATCGGATTGCCCCAGAGCGAGGCGGGCGTCAGGTTCTCGCGGGCCACGATGGTGTCCATGATGGACGGCACGCCGGGCGCGGTGGTGTCGAGGATGCCGCTGTAGGAGGCCGCGGCGCCGAACACACCGGGGTGCCGGGCCGCGTGCGCCATCGCCCCGTACCCGCCGGTCGAGACCCCGGCCACCGCCCGCACCCCCGAGGCCCGGTAGTCGCGGCGCAGCAGCGCGGGCACCTCCTCCAGCTGGAACGTCTCGTAGTCGGGCCCGTCGCGCCAGGCGGTCGGGATCCCGGTGGGCCCGGCGTCCGGCATCGCCACGATCAGGTCGCGGCCCTGGGTGAACGCCTCGATGTCGGTCTCCCGGGTCCAGGAGGTGTAGTCGTCGTGGGCGCCGTGCAGCAGGTACAGGACCGGATACGTCCGGTTGGGCTGGGTGTCGAACGACGACGGCAGGATCAGCCGCACGGGCGCGCTGCGGCCCAGCGCCGCGGAGGACACGGACACGTCCAGGGTGCGTGGCCCGACCTGGGCCGCGGCCCGGGCGCGCCCGGCCCCGAACAGGACGGCGAGCCCGGCGGCGGCCGCCGCCTTGGTGACGGTGCGGCGGGGCACAGGGGCGGAGAGGTGGGACATGGCGGCTCCTAGGGTTCCGGCTCGGGGCTCCCCTCGCGGCCGGGCCGCTCGGGGTCCGGTTCAGCGGGTCGGCTCGGCGAGCACCCGCCGCAGGTGTACGGCGATCTCGTCGACGTGCGGCGGATCGAGCAGCGACAGATGGTGTCCGGCTACCGGGACGACCTCCAGACGAGGGCACACCTCGTCCCACCCCAGCGCCTCGTCCTGGCGTTCGTACGCCGGGTCGCGCACGGTGTGCGGTGCTGCTTGGAGGGCCCGGTACAGCACCACCCGCCCGTCGTACCGGCCCGGCCGGTGGGCCTCGCCGATCCGCAGGTCCAGATAGGAGGACCGCTGGTGCTCCAGCGCGGCGGACGGCACGTCGGCGACCTCGCGCACTGCCCGCAGCACGGCGTCGATGCGCTCGCCGTCGTCGTCCAGGGCCACGAGATCGTCGTACGGCAGCTCCAGCGGGACGCCGTAGGTGTCGCCGACGTGCCGGGCGAACCCGGTGAGGTGGGCGCGGATCCGGTCGGTCGGGGTGCGGCCGGGCGGGGGGAGGGGCCGTACGGAGTCGATGAGCGCCACCAGGTCCACGGCCCGCCCGGCGGCGGTCAGCTGCCGTGCGGTCTCCTGGGCGACGAAGCCGCCGAAGGACCAACCACCAAGCAGACAAGGGCCGTCGGGATACGCGGCGGCGATGGCCTCGGCACACCGACGTGCCTTGTCCGCCACCGTGCCCGTCTCCTCCTGTCGCTCCAGCCCGTACACCGGCCGGTCGTCCCCGAGCCGTTCGGCCAGTCGCCGGTAGACGTCGGTGGAGCCGCCGGCGGCGTGGAACAGGAAGAAGGGAGGCCGAGAACCGGTGCCGCGCAGCACCCGCAGCGGGGAGTCCCCGTCCGAAGCCGAAGCCGAAGCCGAAGCCGAAGCCGAAGCCGAAGCCGAAGCCGATGTCGAAGCCGCTGATGTCGAGGCCGCCGCCGCAGACGCCCTCGAAACCGGCGCCGAAGCCTCCCCCGGAACCGTCGCCGAACCAGCCGCCGGGGGCGCCGCCGGCGACGGGAGGACGCGTCGGATCCGGTCGGCCGCATCCCCTACCGTCGCGGAGGCGAGCAGGTCGCGCAGGGACAGCTCGATCCCGAACTCGCACTGCACGGCCGCCCGGATCCGGACCGCCATGAGCGAGTCCAGACCGAGATCCGCCCACACCGTGCCGGGCGTGATGCGCGCCGACGCGTGCCCGGTGACGGCGGCGACGTGATGGCTCAGCCGCTCCACGACGGAGCCGGAGCCGGAGCCGGAGCCGGAGCCGGAGCCGGAACCGGAACCAGAGCCGGAACCGGAACCAGAGCCGGAGCCGGGGGCTGACTTCGGCGTGACCCGCGCCGGAAGCGGCGTGCCGGTCGGCTCGGTACGACGGTCACGGACGCCGTCCGTCCACCAGTGCCGGACAGGCCGCCAGCGCGGGGCGGGCACGTCGACCACCCGGCCGGATGGCACGGGCAGCCGCAGCCCCGCGGTGTACAGGGTGCCGAGCTGTGCGGTGAACGTGGCCGAGTCGTCGGCGCCCCGGCGCAGGGTGCCCACGACGAGCGCGTCCGCGACGGTGTCCACCACGGCCGGCCCGAGGACCGGGTGCGGGGAGATCTCCACGAACGCGGTGTGACCGTCCTCGGCGGCCGCCGCCACCGCCCGGTCCAGACGTACGGGCCGGCGCAGATTGGCGGCCCAGTGGGCGGCGTCGAAGCGGGACTCGCCGCGCGGGTCGTCCAGGACGGTGGAGTAGACCGGAACGCGCGGCGGCCGTCCCCGCAGCCCGGCCAGGGCCTCGGTGAGTTCCGGCAGCAGCGCGTCGACCTGCGGTGAGTGTCCCGCGCCGACCACCCGCATGACCCGGGCGGCTCGGCCCCGCTCCTCCAACCGCCGTACGAACGCGGCCACTTCGGGCTCCTGCCCGGTCACGACCTTCTGCCGGGGCGAGGAGTGCACGGCGACGTGCACGCCCGGGAAGTCCCGGTGCAGGCCGTCCAGTTCGTCGTCGGGTACGTCGACCACGGCCATCGCGCCCCCGCTCAGCCCGCTGAGCAGCCGGGCGCGTACGGCGACGAGCCGGGCCGCGTCCGGCACGTCCAGGGCGCCCGCGCACACGGCGGCGGCCACCTCGCCCAGGGAGTGGCCGATCACCGCCACGGGCTCCACGCCCCGGGACCGCCACAGCTCGGCGAGCGCCACCTGAAGCCCGAACAGGACGGGCTGGGCCACCTCCAGTCGGTCGAGGTCGGCGCCGGTCGCCAGGTGGTCGTACAGCGACAGCCCGCACTCCGCGGCGAGTTGCGGATCCAGTTTCTCCACGGCCGCGGCGAACGCGGGCTCCTCCGCCAGCAGTCGCCGTCCCATACCGGCCCACTGGCTGCCGTACCCGGAGAACACCCACACCGGGCCGCGCCCGACGCGTTCGCGCTCGCCCGTTGCGACCCGCGCGTGCGGCCGCTGCCGTGCCAACGCGCCCAGCGCGTCCGCGAGTTCGGCCCGGTCGCGGGCCGTCACGGCGGCGCGTGCCCGCCCGCGGCCGGTGCGTCCGGCGAGGGTGCGGGCCATGTCGGCGAGGCGAGCCGTGCCGCCGTCGGGCGTGTGCAGCCAGTCGGAGAGCCGGGCCGCGGTGTCGCGGACACGTTCGGCGTCCACGTCGGACAACGGGAACAGATGGGCGACGGGTTCCCCGCCCGCGTCGGGCACCAGCGCGCCGGGCCGCCATTCCTCCAGTACGGCATGGGCGTTGGTGCCGCCGAACCCGAACCCGGAGACGCCCGCGGTGGCCGTGCCGCCGTAGCGGGGCCACGGCTCGGCCTCCGTCACCACCCGCAGCCGGGTGTCGTCCAGGGCGCTGCCGTCCGCGCAGTGCAGGGAGGGCGGGATGCGGTCGTGATGCAGGGCGAGCACCGTCTTCACCAGGCCCGCGAGGCCCGCCGCCGACTCCAGATGGCCGAGGTTGCCCTTCACGGAGCCGACCAGCAGCGGCTGGTCGGGGTCGCGGCCCTGGCCGAGCACGGCGTCCAGCGCGCCGGCCTCGATGGGGTCGCCGAGCGGGGTGCCGGTGCCGTGCGCCTCGACGTAGTCGACGGACGCCGCGGCGAGGCCGGCCCGCGCGTACGCGGTGCTCAACACGGCCCGCTGGGCGGCCGGGTTGGGTGCCATCAGGCCGCCGGAACGGCCGTCGGAGTTGACGGCGGTAGCGCGGATGACCGCCAGCACGCGGTCGCCGTCCCGCTCGGCGTCCGACAGCCGCTTCAGCAGGACGGCCGCACAGCCCTCGCCCCGGCCGATGCCGTCGGCCGCGGCCGAGAACGGCTTGCACCGGCCGTCCGGCGCCAGCGCTCCCGCCCGCTGGAACGCCACGGTGACCGCGGGGGAGAGCAGCAGGTTGACGCCGGCCGCGATCGCCGTGTCGCTCTCGCCCGTGCGCAGACTGACGCAGGCATGGTGCACGGCGACCAGCGAGGAGGAACAGGCGGTGTCCACGGCCATGCTCGGGCCCCGGGTGTCCAGGACGTAGGCCAGCCGCCCCGCCGCCACGCTGAGGGCCGCGCCGGCCGGCGCCCAGGGATCGACGGTGGCCGGGTCGGCGCCGGTGAGCTGCCCGTACTCCGGAGCGGAGATCCCGACGAAGACACCGGTGGCGGTACCGGCGAGGGACGCGGCCGGGACGGCCGCGTGGGCGAGCGCCTCGTGGACCACCTCCAGGAGGATCCGCTGCTGAGGGTCCATCACGGCGGCCTCACGCGGGGTGATGTGGAAGAAGTCCGCGTCGAACCCGGCGATGTCGTCAAGATAGCCGCCGTACGCGGGCACGTCGGCGGGCGGGAACGGGGTGAAGTCGCGCCAACGGTCCTCCGGCACCCGGCGGATCGCGTCGGTGCCCTCGCCCAGCAGCCGCCAGTAGTCGGCGGGCCCGCGCACCGCGCCGGGCAGCCGGCAGCCGACCCCGACAACCGCGACGGGCTCGTGGGGTTCGCCGGGCCGGCCGGGCGCCGCCCGGTCGTTGACGACGACCGGAGCGGCTTCCTCCGCCTCGCCGCACAGTCGCGCCACCAGGGCGTCACCGGTCGGTGTCTCCCACAGCAGCGTCGACGGCAGTTCGCGGCCCAGGATGTAGCCGAGTTCCCCGGCCAGGGCGACCGCGTCCCTGGAGGACATGCCGAGGTCCGCGAGCGGCCGGTCCATCGGAACGGACCCGACCGGCATGTCGTTCCAGCCGGCCACCCGCTCGGCGATCAGGCGGCGCAGCGCGGCCTCGCCGACGGCCTTCATCGCGCGACCTCGGACGCTCCGGCGGCCTCTGTGTAGGTGCCGGCCAGATAGCGCGCCCGGGTCAGCGCCCGGGACACCTTCCCGCTGGACGTCCGGGGCACGGTCCCCGGCGGCACGAGCACGACGTCGGCGAGCCGCAGCCCGTGCCGGGTGGAGACCGCCCCGCGCACCGCACGCACCAGGGCCGGTACGTCGATCTCGGCCACGCTGGTGGACCGGGTGTGCTCGGCCACCACCACGACCCGCTCGGCGGTCGGCCCCGGGACGGCGAAGGCGGCGAGCCGGTCCCTGCGCACGGCAGGATGCGTGTCCATGACGGTGGCCTCGATGTCCTGCGGGTAGTGGTTGCGTCCGTCGACGACGATGAGGTCCTTCAATCGCCCGGTGACGACCAGTTGACCGTCCAGCACCGTTCCCAGATCGCCCGTGCGCAGCCACCGGCCCTCTCCGGCCGCGGGGCCGGCGGACTCGGTCCGCTGGGCGGTTTCGGCGGGGCCGGTCGGTTCGGTGCGCTGGGCGGGTTCGGGGGGCTCGGTCCGCTGGGCGGGTTCGGCGGACCCCGCCTGCTCAGCCCGTCCGGCGGCCCCGGTGCCGAAGACACGGCGGCTCTCGGTGGCCCGGTTCCAGTAGCCGCGGCCGATGTTGGGTCCCTGCACCTGGATCTCCCCGATCTCCCCCTCGGACAGGACCGCGCCGGTGGCCGGGTCGGTGACGCGCAGCCGTTGCCCGGCCGGGGTGCCGCAGCCCGCGAGCAGGACGGCTCTCGGGTCGTCCGGGCGGGCGGGCAGGGCCTTTCCGGAGGCGAGGGCGTCCCGGTCGAGCGCGAACCGGCGCAAGGGCTCGCCGGGCCGGGCGGCGCTGACGAACACGGTCGCCTCGGCCAGCCCGTACGACGGGCAGTGGGTGTTCGCGGCGAGTCCCCGCGCGGCGAACGCGGCGTGGAAGCGGTCGACGGTGGCGGGGCGCACCGGCTCGCTCCCGTTGATCAGCGCGGCGATCCCGTCCAGCCGCAGATCGACCTTCTGCTCGGCGGTGACGGTCGAGGCGCAGTAGTCGTAGGCGAAGTTGGGCGCGGCACTGATCGCGTGCGGATGTGCGGCGAGCAGCCGCAGCCAGCGCGCCGGCTGGTGCAGGAACGCGGCCGGGTCCATCAGCACCGACGGCACCCCGCGGGCGACGGGAGCGGCGACACTCAGCACGAGCCCCATGTCGTGGTACAGCGGCAGCCAGCCCACGCAGGTCACCGGACGGGTGTCGACACCGTAGGCGGCCAGCGCCTGCCAGGCGTTGGCGACGACGTTCCCGTGGGTGATCTCCACGCCCGCCGGCGCCCGGGTCGACCCCGAGGTGTACTGCAGATAGGCGATCGCGTCCTCGGCCACCGCCACCGGACGCCGGTCCCCGGCGGCGGAGTCGGGCACGTCGTCCACGGTGACGACCCGTACCGCGGCGCGGTCACAGAAGTCCCGGACCTCCGCCCGGGCGCGGCTGGTGGTCACCACGACCGTGGGCGTCGCGTCGGCCAGCACCCCCGACAGCCGGTCGGCGTGCCCCGGCAGGCTCGGCGGGTACAGCGGTACGGCGGCCAGGCCGGCCGCCAGCGTCGCCAGGAACCCGGTGACGTACTCCGTGCCCTGTGGGCACAGCAGCGCGACCCGCGCCCCGGGTTCGGCCTCGGCGGCGAGCCGGGCGGCCAGCGCCCGTACGCGTACGTCCAGGCGGCGCCAGGTCAGGGTGCGGTGGACGCCGCGCGAGTGCGGGTCGGGATGGTCGACGAAGGTGAACGCCCGGCGTTCGGGGGTGGTCTCGGCCCAGTGCCGCACGTACTCCGGCAGGGTCCGGCACGGGGGCGCGAGCGGGGGGCGGCGGCTGTCCATGGGTGGCGTGGCTCCTCACGTCGCGGGGGCGGCTCGCGGGTGGCGCGGGTCGGTCGGGCGGGGCGGGGCGAACAGGTCGGGCGGGTAAGCCGGTCGGTCCGGTCGGCCCGGTCGGTCCGGTCAGAGCGGGATGTTGCCGTGCCGGCGTTGTGGCATCGGCGCGCGTTTGCCGTGCAGGGTGCGCAGGGCCCGGCAGACCTGGTCGCGGGTCTCGCGCGGCGCGATGACGGCGTCGACGTAGCCGCGTTCGGCGGCGAGATAAGGGGTGCCGTGGGTGCTCTCGTAGGTGGCCACGAGCCGCGCGCGCAGCGCCTCGGGATCGTCGGCGGCGGCGAGTTCACGCCGGTGCAGGAGGCCCACCGCGCCCTCGGCTCCCATCACGGCGATCCGGGCGGTGGGCCAGGCGAGGTTGACGTCGGCGCCCAGGTGCTTGGAGCCCATCACGGCGTACCCGCCGCCGTACGCCTTGCGCACCACCACGGTGACCTTGGGAACGGTCGCCTCGGCATACGCGTACAGCAGCTTGGCGCCGCGCCGGATGATGCCGCCCCGCTCCTGCCGGACGCCCGAGAGGTAGCCGGGGACGTCGGCGAAGGTCAGCAGTGGGATCCCGAAGGCGTCGCAGAACCGCACGAACCGCGCGGCCTTCTCGGAGGCGTCGATGTCGAGGACCCCGGCCGCGTGCAGCGGCTGGTTGGCGACGACCCCGACCGAACGCCCCTCCACGCGGGCCAGGGCGCAGATGATGTTCGGCGCGAACAGCTCCTGGACATCGAGGAGTTCACCGTCGTCGACGACCGCCCGCAGCACGTCGCGCATGTCGTACGCCTGCCCGAGCCGGTCGGGGACGACCTCGTCGAGCGGCACACCCTCTGCGTTCGGCAGGGCCGGGGCGTACTCCGGGGGCCGCTCCAGGTTGTTGGGGGGCAGGTACGACAGCAGGTCGCGCACGGTGTCGAGGGCGTCCTCCTCGTCGGCGGCGAGGAAGTGGGCGTTGCCGTTGACGGTGTTGCTGGTGTGCGCGCCGCCCAGCTCCTCGGCGGTGGCGCGTTCGCCGGTGACCGTCTCGATGACGTCGGGACCGGTGACGAACATGTGCGAGGCCCCGTCCACCATCACCGTGAAGTCGGTGATCGCGGGCGAGTAGGCGGCCCCGCCCGCGCACGGTCCGAGCACCACCGAGATCTGCGGGATCACCCCGGACGCCCGCACGTTGCGGTGGACCAGTTCGGCGTAGCGGGCGAGGGAGGCGACGCCCTCCTGGATCCGGGCGCCGCCGCCGTCGTTGAGTCCGACGACCGGGCAGCCGGTCTTCAGAGCGAGGTCCATCAGGGCGATGGTCTTCTCGCCGAACGCCTCGCCCATGCTGCCGCCGAAGACACCGGAGTCCTGGGCGAACACACAGACCGGGCGGCCGTCGACGGTGCCGGTCCCGGTGACCACCCCGTCGCCGTGCGGCCGGCGGGCCCCGTCCCCGGTGGACCGGGCCCGGACGAACAGCCCTGTCTCGGTGAACGAACCGGCGTCCACCAGCCGGTCGATCCGCTCCCGGGCGTCGAACTCCCCCCGCCTTCTGGCCCCGCCAGGGGACACCGCCCGCGCCCGACGCCGTTCCAGGTCGGCGATGCGGTCGGCGGTACCGTCGGGCACGTACGACGCGGTCTGCCTCGCCTCGGACGTTGTCGCCTCAGTCGTCACAGCCACCTCCGAAGTCGCCTTCGAATATGGCAGCGACTCGGGCGGGTACCGGGTGGATCGGGGTGGCGTTTGCCTGAGGTGAGTGCCGAGGGGCGAGGCTTCGTCCGGGCGTGACAAGCGACGTACAGGCACCGCACAGTCGGTGTCCGGGCGGCGAAGGGCCATCGAAACTTTCGTAACCAAGGGCGAATATCGTTCCCGGTCGGCCTTCTTGAGACAACTGTGAGTGGCCCGTGCGTGAGGCGTTGACGGTGTGAGGGCCCGGTCGTAACGTCTCCCGCACTCTTCGGAGTCAAGTCCGAAAGTTTCGAAGTGTCATGACCTCAACAATAGGAAGAAAGGGGATGAGATGGTCACCCGCATATCCATCGGCGCCCTGGGCCTGGCCGGTCTGCTCGCCGCCACCGGCGTCGCCGCTCTGTCCGGCACGGCGCACGCCGCGAGCACCCTGGGCTCCGCGGCGGCCGGCAAGGGCCGCTACTTCGGCGCCGCGGTCGCCGCGAACCACCTGGGCGAGGCAGCGTATGTCTCCACGCTGGACACCGAGTTCAGCTCCGTGACGCCCGAGAACGAGATGAAGTGGGACGCCGTCGAGGGCACCCGGGGCTCCTTCTCCTTCGGATCGGCCGACCAGATCGTCAGCCACGCGCAGAGCAAGGGCATGAAGATCCGCGGCCACACCCTGGTGTGGCACTCCCAACTCCCCGGCTGGGTCGGCACGCTGGCCGCCGCGGACCTCAGAACGGCGATGAACAACCACATCACCCAGGTCATGCAGCACTACAAGGGCAAGATCCACTCCTGGGACGTCGTCAACGAGGCCTTCCAGGACGGCAGCAGCGGCGCCCGGCGCAGCTCGCCGTTCCAGGACAAGCTCGGCAACGGCTTCATCGAGGAGGCGTTCCGCACCGCGCGCGCCGCGGACCCGGACGCCAAGCTCTGCTACAACGACTACAACACCGACGGCGTCAACGCGAAGAGCAACGCGGTCTACAACCTGGTCAAGGACTTCAAGGCGCGCGGTGTCCCGATCGACTGCGTGGGCTTCCAGTCCCACTTCAACAGCGCCTCCCCGGTGCCCGCCGACTACCAGGCCAACCTCCAGCGATTCGCCGACCTCGGGGTCGACGTCCAGATCACCGAGCTGGACATCGAGGGTTCCGGCACCGCCCAGGCCACCAGCTACGGCAACGTCGTCAAGGCCTGCCTGGCCGTGTCGCGCTGTACCGGCATCACGGTGTGGGGCGTCACCGACAAGTACTCCTGGCGTGCCAGTGGCACACCGCTGCTCTTCGACGGCAACTACGCCAAGAAGGCCGCCTACACGTCCGTCCTCACGGCGCTCGGCGGCTCGAGTTCGGGCGGCGGCGATACGGCGGCGTGCACTGTCTCCTACAGCAAGCAGGAGGAGTGGAGCGACCGCTTCAACGGCAAGGTGACCGTCACGGCGGGCGGTTCGGCGATCAGTACGTGGACCACGACCGTCACCGTGACCTCCCCGCAGAAGGTCTCGGCCACCTGGAACGGCACGCCCGCCTGGGACAGCTCGGGCAACACCATGACCATGAAGCCCAACGGCAACGGCACGCTGGCCGCCGGGGCGTCGACGAGCTTCGGTTTCACGGTGATGAAGAACGGCAGCACGGCGACTCCGGCACTGGGGGCGTGCTCGGCGTCCTGACGTGCCGCGGGAAGCGGGAGCACGAGTGGGGGCGCCATGTCCATGCCCATGTACCTGTGGCGCACCCGCTCGTGGTCCGCGAAGTCCCCAGCTTCTCGGTCGGCTCCTCGGCCGCCGCCGACTCGGGTAGGCCGACCCGGCGCGTCTGAGTACGCGTACTCATGATCGGTCCTCACACCTCCCGCAGGCTGGTCCCACAAGCCATCCAGAGGGAGTCAACAGTGCGTACGAACAACCGAGTTCGCCCCACCTCGCGCGTGATCAGCGGGCGCCGGACGCGGTCCGTGTGGGGCCTCGCGCTGGCCGGTGTGACCGCCGCGATGCTGACCGGCTGCTCCATGGAGGACGCCCAGTGCGGCGGCGGCGAGTACCCGGTCATGGCGGTGGGCAGCACCGGCGGCGCGTGTGTGACCAACGGCGAGGAGCCGCCCAAGGGATACGTCCGTTACCCGGAGGGCAAGGTCCCCGAGCACGTCGGCGACAAGTGGGACGAGTACTGGAGCACGCACACCATCAACGAGAAGGGCGACATCATCAAGGCGCCCGCCGAGTGAACGAGTGAGGCGGCCGGGCCGAACCGGCCGCGCGGAATCGCCCGGCCGGCGCCCGCACCTCCCCTCACATCGGTTCGTGCGACACCCGCAGCGGCTCGAACGAGATCCGCGTCCGCGCCTCGCCCGCGGCGGCGCCCCATCCCACCTCGACCTCGGCACCGTCGACCGTCACGGACGTGACGGCCTGAGCCGGGTCACCCGGTGCCGCCCCGCCGCTCAGCGACGCGACACAGACATGCACCGTGGTGCCCCCGGCCCGGCCCTCCAGCCGCGGCACCCGCGCCCAGGGTGTGTACGCGGTGCCCTGCGGGGCACGGGCCGGCTCGGCGGGCCCGCTCCACCCGTGCGGGCCGTACAGCGTCGACACCAGTTCCTCCTCGGGCCCTGTGGCCCACCCGGTCTGCGTCACACGGGTTCCGGCCGGCGCCCCGACCACCCGGTGCACCCGCAGCTCGTACGGCCCGTGAGCCACCGTCACGCTCTCCACCCGCAGCCCCGGCGCCATGGGCGGCCCACCGGCGAACACCGGCAGGTGCCACGACGCCGCCCAGCCCCAGCCGTCGCCCTGCCCCGCCCCGAGCGGATGGATCCGCCGCCGCACACTGCGCCGGCCGCCCACCTCCAGCGACAGATGGTTGTCGGCGATGTTCCCGGTCGCGGTCGGCCCGGTGCGGGTCGAGTAGGCCAGGCGTCCGTAGTGCGGATCGTCGGCTGCGGCGTCCTCCGCCTCGTGCGGGCGCACATGGTCGCTGCCGTGGTTGTGCAGTCGTACGATCCCGTCGGCGCGCGTCGTCTGAACGAGCAGACTCGGCGCCGGCAGGGCGAGCACCCAGTCGGCCTCCTCGACGGGCGCGGCCTCCTCGCGGGCCGTCCACAGCGGATGGTCCGCGGGCGCCAGCAGCGACACGAACGCCTTCGACGCCCAGTAAGGGGAGGCGGGACCCGAGTACGACTGCAGCGTCGCCTCGTGCGGGCCGAACCAGCCCAGGCTCAGCAGACCGTCGTCGGTCAGCGCGCCACGCCGCAGGAAGTACCGCAGACTGCCGCTCGCCAGCCGTCGGGAGGTGCCGGGGGAGAGCGGGGTGTCCCCGGTCAGAGCGCCCAGACCGACGGCCGCCGAGGCGGCGAACCGGTAGGTCAGGGAACGGCCGAAGTGCAGCGGTGCCCCGTCCGCGCCGAACATCAGCGCGAACCCCGCCAGGTGGGAGCGCAGGCGGGGGCCGTAGCGGGCGGCCATTTCCGTGTCGCCGCCCAGATGCGCGTCGAGCACCGGATACAGGTGCAGCGCCCAGCCGTTGTAGTGGTCGAAGGCGCGTCCGTCGCCGTCGGCGTACCAGCCCTCGCCCCGGTACCAGGTCTCCATCAGCTCCAGCGCGCGTTCCCGTACGGCCGCGGTCTCGGCGTCCCCCCGGCCGACCGACTCCAGGAACCCGGCGACGGTGAAGGGGAACAGGTACCAGTTGTTCGGCGCCGGAGTGTGCCGCAGCGCACCGCGCAGCCACTCCTCGGCCCGGTCCTGCACATCGCCGTCGAGGTGCTTCCACAGCCAGGGGGCCGTCAGCCGCAGCCCGAGCGCCACCGACGCCGACTCGACCATCGGCTGGCCCTGCACATCGTGATCGAGGATCAGCGGCCAGGACTCGGTGTCCTCGCGGCCGGGGGTGCGGGTGCCGGCGGCGAGGCCGTGCGCGTAGCGGTCCAGCCAGCCGTGCGGATCGTCGCCGCCTGCGCCCGCCACCCGGAAGGCGGCGGCGAGGAACGTCCGGGCGTAGCCCTCGAGACCGTCGGAGCGCACCCCCGAACGTGAGGGCCGGCCGGGCAGGTCGAGCAGCGCTCCGCCGGGTGTGCCCCAGCGCCACGCCGACGTCAGCAGCCCGTCGGCCACCGCTTCCCAGTGGGCCCGGGTGTAGCCGGTGTACGGGCTGGACTCGCGGTCCTCCGCGGGTAGTTCGAAGGGGATGCTCATGCCAGGAAGGCCAGCCTTTCGCGTCGTACGGGATGCCGGAACCCGGCGCCGGAGGCCCACCGTTCGATCTCGGCGAGCGTGTGGTCGGCCAGCCGGCGCCACTCGTTGCCCTCGGAGCCGGCCAGGTGCGGGGTGATGAGCGCGTTCTCGCAGGTCCACAAAGGGTGGTCGGGCGGAGGCACCTCGGGATCGGTGACGTCCAGGACGGCTCGGATCCGACCGCCCAGGAGGGCGTCGGTGAGCGCCTCCTGGTCGACGACGGCACCGCGTGAGGTGTTGATCAGCACCGCGTCGTCCGGCATGGAGTCGATCAGCGTACGGCTCACAAGACCGCGGGTCGCGGGCAGCGACGGGGTGTGCACGCTGACGGTGTCGCAGCGGGCGAACAGCTCCGTCAACTCCACGCGCCGGACGCCGAGTTCGGCCGCCTCCGGGTCCAGGACGTACGGGTCGTGGAGCAGCACCTCGACATCGTGCGGACGCAGCAGTTCGATGACCCGGCGGCCGACGAGCGAGGCTGACAGAATGCCCACCGTGCGGCGGTGGTTGCCGACTTCGAGGGGTGTGCGCAGCCAGTTCGCGCGCCGCTTCGAGGTGCGGTAGTCGCGGGCCCGTTCCAGCACGTGCTTGCCGGTGAGCAGGATCATCGCGAGGGTGTACTCGGCCACCGGCACGGCGTTGGCCGCGGCGGCGGAGGACACCTCGATGCCGCGCTCCCAGCACGCGTCGGTGACATGGCCGCGCACGCTGCCCGCGGTGTGCGCCACGGCCCGCAACCGGGGCGCGGCCCGCAGCACCGACGCGTCCAGCGCGGGACAGCCCCAGCCCGTCACCAGCAGATCCACGTCGGCGAGCACCTCGTGCGCGCGCGGTGTGCTCAGGTCGTCCAGGACCGGAAGCGGGGCGAGATCGCAGATCCGGGCAAGGGCGTCGAGCGACGCGGGGTCGAGGACGGCCCGGGCGGCGTCCTGGGACATCGCCAGGGCGGCCCGCGGGCGGAACCCCGGCCCCGGGGCGCTCACTTGACGGCTCCGGCGGTCAGCCCGCCGCGCCAGAAACGCTGGAGCAGGATGAACGCGAGGACGAGCGGCAGGACGGCGAGCAGCGAGCCCATGATCACCACCGGGTAGTACTCGGGCGAGACGGTCGCCGAGCTGTTCCACTGGTACAGGCCCAGGCTCACGGGATACAGGTCCTGGTCGGACAGCATCACCATGGGCAGGAAGAAGTTGTTCCAGATCGCGGTGAGCTGGAACAGGAACACCGTGACCAGCCCCGGCCCGAGCATCCGCAGCGCCACCCGCACATAGGCGGTCAGCTCGCCCGCGCCGTCGATGCGCGCCGCCTCCAGCACCTCGTCCGGGACGTAGCCCTGGCTGAAGATCCGGCCGAGGTAGACGCCGAACGGGTTGAAGAGCACGGGGATGAACACCGCCCAGAAGGTGTTGACCAGCCCCGCCTGCGACGCCATCAGATACAGCGGCAGCGCGAGAACCGTCTGCGGGACCATGACCGCCGCGAGCACCAGACCGAACAGCTTCTCCTTGTGGCGGAAGCGGTACTTGTCGAAGGCGTAGCCGCAGGCGACGCTCACCAGCGCGCCGACCCCGGCGCCCAGCACCGCGTACAGCAGGCTGTTGAGATACCAGCGCCCGTACTGGCCGCCGTCCATGGCGAACAGATCACGCAGGTTCTGCGCGAAGGAGAAGTCGCTCAGCGACAGCAGATCGCTGCCGAACAGCGCGTCCCGGTCCTTCGACGCGGCGAGCACCAGCCACAGCGCGGGCAGCAGGGTGTAGAGAACGGAGATGAGGACGACGGCGTTGACCGTCGTACGGCCGAGCAGTCGCGGGCGCAGCAGGGTGCTGCCGGTGGCGCTCATCGGACCTCCTGGGCGTCGGCACGGCTGGTCCAGCGGGTGACGCCGTAGGACAGGGCGATCGTGCACAGCAGCAGGACGACCGAGGCGGCCGCCGCCAGGCTGTAGTTGTTGCGGGTGAACGCCGCGTCGTAGATGTACATGCTCGGTGAGAACCGGGAGTTGATCACCGGGGAGGACTGGCTCAGCAACATCGGCTCGGTGAACAGCTGCAACGCCCAGATCAGGGTGAAGATCGCGACCATCACGATCGAGGCCCGCACCAGCGGCGTCTTCACCTGCAACGCCGTACGCACCGGCCCGGCACCGTCGACCACGGACGCCTCGATCACCTCACGGGGCACGGCCTGGAGAGCGGCGTAGAAGACCACCATGTTGTAGCCGAGGTTGCTCCACAGGGCGATGTTCACGATGGACGGGACCACGGTGTGCACGCTCAGGAAGTCGATCGTGATGTCCGCGCGCGCGAACAGGTCGATGACCGGGCTGATTCCGGGCGTGTACAGGTACAGCCAGATCAGCGCGGCGATGATGCCGGGCACCGCGTGCGGCAGGAACAGCCCCAACTGGGCCCAGGCGCGCAGCTTCACGACACCGGAGTCCAGCAGCAGGGCCAGGGCGAGCGCGCCGACGACCATGAGCGGGATGTAGATCAGGCAGTACAGGGCGACGGTGCCGAGACCGGCGAGGAACGTCGGGTCGGTCAGGACCGCCCCGTAGCCGCGCAGGCCCACGAAGACGGTGCGTTCGGGGCCGAAGCCGAGGCCGGGCTGGTCGTCGCTGTAGAAGCTCAGGTACACGGCGGTACCGACGGGGATCAGGAAGACGGTGACCAGCAGGGCGAAGAACGGCGTCATCAGCACGCCGCAGGCGGTGAGTTGGCGACGGCGGGCAGCCTTGCGGGCACGCCGGTCGACGACCGGTGCGGCGCTCGGTGGCGCGGAGGCGGGCAACGGGTGCTGGGTGGTGGTCGCGGTCATGGGGAGTTCACCTGCCTTTCGGTCGGCTCAGGTGCTGTGCTGGGTGGTGGACAGGCCCAGGGCCCTGAGGTCGGGCATGGTGCCGTCCTGGGCCGCGCGCACGGATTCGAGGAGGGAACCCCGGCCGCCGCTCACGCGGGCGAAGTTGTCCTGCATGACCTTCAGCGTGGCGGTCATCCGGGGCCCCCACACCCAGCCGTCCCGAATCCTCTCGGCCTCCTGCTGGAAGAGGGTGTAGATGTCCTGGCCGCCGTAGTAGGAGCGGTCGAACGCCTTGCGTCCCACGGCGACGAGCGCGGAGGCGGCCGGGTACTGGCTGCTGGCTCCACTGGACAGCCGGGCGCGCAGCGAGTCCGGGTGGGACACCTGCCACTCGATGAACTCCATCGCGGCCTCGGGCACCCGGCTGTCCTTGGTGATGGCGAACGTGGAGCCGCCGTGCGTGCCGACGTGCGGGCGCCCGGTGTCCCACCGTGGCAGCGGCGCGATCCGCCACCGGCCCTTCTGCTCCGGGCGCGCGTTCATCTGCGCACCGGCGTCCCAGGCGCCGCTGAGCCGGGTGAGCGTCAGCCCGTCGGCGATCTGCGCGTCGGACTGTCTGCTGTCGGCGGCGTTCATGAACACGTCGTCGCGGTCGATGAGTTGTTGCCAGTACGCGGCCACGCGCCGGGTGGGCGCGTCGGCGAGGGAGACGTTCCAGGCGCCCTTGCCGGTGTCGAACCATTGCCCGCCCGCCTGCCAGGAGTAGGCGGCGAACTGGGTCCCCCCGTCGGTGGCGAAGAGCACCAGCCGCCGGCCCGGCGCCTTGCGGTGCACCGTGTGGGCCAGCTCGGCGAACTCGTCCCAGGTGCCGGGGACTTGGAGGCCGAAACGGTCGAACAGGTCGGCGCGGTAGTGCATCACCATGGGCTCGACGTCCAGTGGGACGCTGAACACCCGTCCCTGGAAGGTGGTCAGCCCGAGCGCCTGCGGCAGCAGCTTGCCACGCAGAGTGTCGCTGACCAGGTCGGTGATGTCGCGGGCGACGCCGTCGATGGCGAACCCGGGGATCTGCGGGTACTCGATGGTGGCGACGTCGGGGGCGTTGCCGGCCCGGGCCGCGTTGCTGAGCTTCGCGTAGCCGCCCTGGGTTCCGGAGGGGATCTGCTGGAAGTCGACCTGGACGCTGTCGTGGGTCTTGTTGAAGGCGTCGACCACCTCCTGGCTGCCGCGCAGGGCGGACCAGAACGTGACGCGCGTGGTCTTGCCCGTGCTGCGCAACGAGGAATCCGACGTCCCGCTGCAGGCGCTCACGGCTCCTGACAGTGGTACGGCGGCCGTCGCGGCGAGCATGGATCGGCGACTGGGCCGACCGAGCATGGCACCTCCCGCGGCTCTGCGTGTCGGTGGGACACGGCGGTTCGGGACACGGGAATCCTCATTGCCCGATCGCAAACGGTCAATAGATCGATCAGAAGAAAATAAAGCGGTCAAACGCTCATTGCTACGGGGCTATCGGCTGCCGCGTCGAGCCCCGCACCGTGAGCGACGGCAGCAACTGGACGCGGCGCACCGGCGACCCGGCGCCGTGCCCGCCCTTCAGCCGCTGCGACAGCAACTCCGCGGCCACCCGCCCGACCTCGGCCTTGGGCGGGGCCACGGCGGTGAGCGGGATGGTGCCCAGCCCGGCGAGCACGTCGTCGTACGCCACCACCGAACAGTCCTCCGGCACGCGCACGCCGTTCGCCGCCAACTGCTGGGCGACCATCAGCGCGTCCACGTCGCTGTGCAGCACCGCCGCCGTCGCACCGAGCTTGCGCAGCAGCGCGGGAACGTCCGCCGTCTCGTGCGCCGTGTACGGTCCGTCCTTGCCGACCCCCGGCGAACTCAGCGCCCACGCCCACTCCTCGACCAGGGGATGGTCCCCGGCGATCTCGGTGAACGCGGCCCGCAGGCTCCGCGCGGTGGGGCTGTCGTCCCGGGTCGCGAACACGATCCGCCGGTGGCCGAGCGCCACCAGGTGCTCCACCGCGAGATGCGCGCCGTACCAGTGGTCCGAACACACCGAGTCCAGGGCGTGCAGGGCGCTGCCCGCCCGTGGCCGCCGCTCCATCAGCACCGCCGGTACCTCCAGCGCGGCGAGCCATCCGTAGTCGGCCTCCTCGACGGCGGGGGTACGCCACCGGGGCGCCAGCAGCAGACCCCGCGCGCCGGCCGCGAGCGCCCGCTCCGCCAACGGGCGCTCCGCTCCGGGGGTCTGGGGCGCGATGTGCAGCGCGATGCGCAGGCCGGCCTCCGCGAGCACCGTGCGCGCGCCGTGCAGGGTCTCGTAGAGGTACGAGTGCCGCTCCGGTACGACCACCGCCACCGTGTCGCCGTCCGCGGCCGGGGCATCGGTGCCGCTGCCGCCGCTGTCGGGCAGGTGCTGTGCGGGCGCGTGCGGTACGGGCCCGTGCGGTTCGGGCCGGGTCGAGTGGACCACGCCGTGTCCGCGGCGCAGCCTGCCCGAACGGGCCAGTTCCTCCACGTCCCGGCGTACCGTCACCACCGACACCCGCAGCTCGGCGGCGAGATCACTGACCCGGGCGGTGCCCCGCCCCTCCACCGCGGCCACGATCCGCTGATGCCTGAGATCGACCGGCTCTCGCACGAGGCCTCCCGAGCGCATGAATGTTCGTTTGAGCGATGCGCGCCATCATAACGATCGTCCCGGGAAACGGGGCCACCCGTACTCCCTGCGCGCGCCCACGGTCGAGTGACGTTTCTGCGGTGAATGCGCTACGCCGGGCGAGTGAGCGCGCCCGGTCCGGACGCGCGCCCGGCGGCCGGGCCCGTGAATCATCTGGCGTCTGAATCATCCGGCGTCGGCGCGGGGCCACCGAGTGGCGGCGGCCCCGCAGGTACGACGACCGCACGACACCGGGCACCGAGCCTGAGAAGGAGTCACACGTTGACGTACGGGAGCACGCTGCGCCACCGGATCGCCGCACCGGGGACCACCCCGCTGATCGGCGTCCACGACATGTACTCCGCGTCCCTCGCGGCGCGGCACTACGACGGGATGTTCGTCTCCGGGTTCGGTTTCGCCGCGTCCCACTACGGCCTGCCGGACATCGGGTTCCTCGCCTGGCCGGACATGGTGGCGTTCGTCCAGCGGCTGCGCGGCGCCTTCCCCCGGCACGACCTGCTGGTCGACATCGACGACGGCTATGTCGACACCGAGGTGGCCTGCCATGTGGTGGAGAACCTCGAACGGATCGGGGCCTCCGGAGTGATCCTGGAGGACCAGAAGCGCCCGCGCCGCTGCGGGCACGCCGACGGCAAACAGGTGCTGCCGCTGGAGCAGTACCTGGACAAGCTGGCGGCGGTCCTCGCCACCCGCCGTGACCTGGTGGTCGTCGCCCGCACGGACGCCACCGAGGAGGAGGACATCCTGCTGCGGGCGAAGTCCCTCGCCGCGACCGCCGCCGACGTGGTGCTGGTGGACGGGGTCCGCAGCGTGGAGTGGATCCGCCGGATCCGTGACGTGGTCGGCGACAAGCCCGTGCTGTTCAACCAGATCGCGGGCGGAAAATCCCCACGCCTCTCGCTGTCCGAGCTGTCCGAACTGGGCGTCGACGTGGCGATCTACAGCACGCCCTGTCTGTTCGCGGCGCACCGGGCGATCGACGCCGCGCTCACCGAGCTGAAGGCGGCCGACGGCCGGCTCGCGCCGATGCCGGAGGAAGGGGGCGTGGGGGTCGCCGAATCCACGGCGCTGCTGGAGCGGAACCTGGCACGCCTGCGCGATGACGGCGGTGCCCCCACGGCCCGTTGACAGGACGACGGTCTAGCTGAACGGATCCAGGGTCAGATACGCCTGCTGCGGACTGCCGTCGTGGACGAGCGACTCGTGCTGACCGACGTCGTCGAAGGCGAACGCGTACGCCTTGCCGTCGGCCATCTGCCCATGGATGGTCCGGGCGTAGTGGTTGGTCACCGAGTCCTGGTAGAAGTTCGCCGCCGAGGCGTCGGGCTGGTTGGCGTTGACGAGCAGCGTGGAGCGGTTGAACCCCGCGCACAGCGTGCGGGAGATCGGCCCGCGCACCGCGTCGTTGGGCGCGTCGAGCAGCTTGTGGCAGCCGAAGACGCTGTCGGCGTCGGGCTTCTGGAATGCGGTGACGACCGCTCCGGCGCCGTTGGTGAAGTTCATGACGTTGCCCGACACCCGGCCGTAGTACTTGGTGCCGGGCTGGTCGGCGAAGGGCGTCACCGTCAGGGTCGCGGTGGCGTACTTCTGCCAGACCCGGTTGATGTATCCGTCCAGTACCGAGGCGGGCAGCGCCCCGCTCTCCACACCGTGGCCGGGGGAGAGGGCGCGCAGGACGGTGCCGTCGGAGCGGGTCTGCACCAGCCCCGCCCAGCCGCCCGACTGCGCCCGCAGCCCATTGAACACGGCGTTGTACCCGCCCGCTTTCAGGTGTCCCGTGTTCACGGTGCTGCCGTCGGCGCGCTGGACGCCGACCGCGTAGGGGGCGGAGAACATGTCGACCTGGGTGCTGTTGAGCCACAGACCGGAGTCGTTGAGCGTGTACTCCGACCAGTTGAACAGGATGTCGCGGTTGGGGTCGCTCGGGTTCTGCACGGCCGGCTGCACCAGACCGCCGGTCGCCAGCTTGAAGACGAGCTTCTGCCCGTACGAGAAGTAGATCCGGCCCGAGAACTTGGGGATCCGGATCGTCTTCGTCTGCCCCGTCGCGGGACCGGGAATCGACGCGTCGGGCGCCGGGACGGGCGGAATGCCTCCGGCGGGCCAGGCGTGGAACGTACCGTTCGCGTCGGCCCAGCCCTGCTGGCCGGTCGTCAGTGAGGTACCGATGGTGTAGACGTAGACCGGCTGGCCCAGGCCGGAGTTGTTGGTCAGCTTCAGCGGGATCGTCGCCGGCACCGCCGCCTGGGCGGACGAGGGCGCCGCGAACACGAGCAGCGATCCCAGCAGCGCGGCCGCCATGGTCAGGGGCAGCAGCCGGGGTTTGAGTCTTTCGAGCACTCTCCACCTCCGTGGGGGGAACGAGGGTTGGTCCATACCTTTTTGAGAGCGCTCTCAGGGTTGCGCTGCGGCGAGTGCATGTCAATAAGTTCGGCCATTCACAGTCGCGCGCGATGACTCGCGCCGCCCCACGGGTGGCCCAGTGAGCCGTGTGATGGTCGGGATTTTGATCTTTGCCTCCTTAGTATCCGCACGTCCGTTGTGTGCCGGTTCGGGCTCGTGGAACCGGCATGCCCCCGCACCGCCGACCGTGGACCAGGACCCCATGAGCTCTGTAGACCGCGAACTGCGGGCCGCCGCCCGCCACTTCGGGCGCCGCCGATTCCTCTCCCTCACCGCCGCGGCGGCCGCGCTGGCCTTCGCCACGAACGTCCCGGCCGCGGGTGCGGCGGGCGTCGGAGAACTGGACACCTCCAAGCTCGCCGACGACCCGTTCACCCTGGGGGTCGCCTCCGGAGACCCACTGCCGGGCTCGGTGGTGCTGTGGACCCGGCTGGCACCCTCCCCGTTCGAGCCGGGCGGCGGAATGGGCGGACTGGCCGCCACGGTGCAATGGGAGGTGGCCCAGGACGAGCTGTTCGCCGTCGTCGCCCGCAACGGCACCGGCACCGCGTTCCCCGAGTACAACCACACCGTGCACATCGAGGTCGACGGCCTCGACCCGGGCCGCGAGTACTACTACCGCTTCCGCACCGGAAGCTGGATCAGCGAGACGGGCCGCACCCGCACGGCCCCCGCCCGTACCGCCGCCGCCACCACGATGACCTTCGCCGCGGTGTCCTGCCAGGCCTACCACGACGGTTACTTCACCGCTCACCGGCATCTCGCCCAGGACGACGTCGACCTGGTCTTCCATCTCGGCGACTACCTGTACGAGTACGCCGTCAACTCCTCCGGCGGCGCCCGCGGCTACCGCAGCGGCACCCTTCCCGACGTCTTCAACCGCGAGACCGTCTCCCTGGAGGACTACCGGCTGCGGTACGCCCTGTACAAGAGCGACCCGGACCTGCGGGCGGTTCACGCCGCGCATCCGTTCGTCGTCACCTGGGACGACCACGAGACCGAGAACAACTACGCGGGCGCCGTCGATGAGCACGGCAGCCCCGCCCAGCAGTTCCTGCTGCGCCGAGCCGCCGCCTACCGCGCGTACTGGGAGAACCAGCCCCTGCGCGCCGCCCAGATGCCCGTCGGGCCCGACCTGCGGCTCTACCGGCGGCTCCACTGGGGCACCCTCGCCCAGTTCGACGTGCTCGACACCCGCCAGTACCGCTCCGACCAGGCGTACGGCGACACCCTGCACGTCCCCGGACCCGAGTCGGACGATCCCGCGCGCACCATGACGGGGCAGGCGCAGGAGAAGTGGCTGATCGACGGGTGGCGGTCCGCGGACGCGCTGTGGAACGTGATGCCCCAACAGGTCTGCTTCTCCCAGCGCAGACTGGACCTCAACGCCCAGGCGCTGATGTCCATGGACGCCTGGGACGGCTACCGCGCCTCCCGCGGCCGGATCCTCGCCGGAGCGAAGTCGGCCGGAGTCGAGAACCTGATGGTGCTCACAGGCGACGTCCACGCGAGCTACGCCTTCGACATCAAGGACGTGTTCGACGACCCGGCGTCCAGGACCCTGGGCACGGAGATCGCCGCCACCTCCGTCGCGAGCGGCCGGGACGGCGCCGACAAGCCCCCCGACTGGGACACCTACACCCGGGCCAATCCGCACCTGAAGTTCCTCAACGGACGGCGCGGCTACGCACGGGTCGAGCTCGGGAGGCAGACGGCGCGCGCCGACTTCAGGACCGTCCCGGCCGTGACGACTCCGGGCGCCGGGATCAGCACGGCCGCGTCCTTCGTGACCGAGGCCGGCGACCCGGGGCTCACGCCCGTGTGAGGGGCGTCCCGTTCGGCCGGGCGGGTCCCCCATGTCGTCCGTTACGCGGAACCGGCGCACGCGGGACATCATCCGCCCCGCTTGCGGCAAAGGCTCTGCTTCGAGGCGTTTGCCCACAGAGACCTCCCACAGAGACCTCCCACAGAGACCAAGGAGACGTGAATGCCCAACAGACACATCGCAGCGGCCTGCGCCGCCGTGACCGCGCTCGGCGCGCTGGTGCTGACCGGACTGCCCGAGGCGTCGGCCGCCGTGTCCCCCGTACCGGTCGACGCGCCCTCGGCCGCGCGGACGCTCGGAGCCGACAGGCCGGCGCCCGAGATGCTGCGCGCGCTGCGGCAGGATCTGCGACTGACGGACGCTCAGGCCCGGACCCGACTGGAGAACGAGGCCGAGGCCGGCGCCCGGGCGGGACGGCTGCAGATCGCCCTGGGCACCCGCG
>Ga0307516_10001739_pt1 | contig 29923 bp, 45 predicted proteins | sample 19_EM_MG_FD_203310 | JGI IMG/M metagenome (GOLD analysis project Ga0307516, IMG submission 203310) | Populus trichocarpa ectomycorrhiza microbial communities from riparian zone in the Pacific Northwest, United States - 19_EM | ecosystem: Host-associated > Plants > Roots > Unclassified | place... | reverse complement strand
CGTCCATCTTGGTCGAGACGAGAGAGAGAGAGAGAGAGAGAGAGAGAGAGAGAGAGAGAGAGAGAGAGGAAGTAGGGCGGTGCTGAGGAAGGAAACATTCCTCGACTGGGCGAGATTTGCCATGTTTTTGTATGCGTCGTCGCGCAGAGGGGCTTGAGATGTTTCTCACGCTTGCTTCACCTCCGCCAAAGCCACGAGAACCGAAGGGTGGGACTGACCGGAAACCTTGGGATTGAGCGACGGAACTGTCGTTGGATTCAGGGCGAGCGTTGTGGTAGCGGCGACGGGGATGAGACAAACGGCAGAGTTTCGCCGGTAGCGATAGTGGGGTCGTGTGGTGAGGGGGCGGTCAGACCTTTCATTTCTCCCGTCCAGGATCTTGGCTCGAACCGGGTCACGCCTGGAACCCGTCCTCTTCAAACCTTTCCACCCTCATATCATTCGTCACCAGGTAAGCCCTCTTGTCGTGCGCACCCAAATTTGCAACCAAAATCCTGGGAATTTACTATTTCTTTGCGCCCTTGCACTCACCCGTGTAGACACGGACTGCTTCCAGGTCCGTGAGGTTTCTGTCATCTCCCCCTGCCCTCGGAAAGGTCGTCTCTTCCGTGAATCGATCCAGACGCGATATGTGCTCAACTTCACCGTTTCGAACTTCGTCCAAGATCTGTACCTCAAAGAACTCAAGCTCAAGGTCAACAAGCCAGCGCCAAAAGGTAGCACATCCCGCGTCTTCACCAGAGCTCTCCACTCCCGCTCTTCCTCGCATCTGACCTCACCCAGTATGTCGCGACCGAACCCGTTTGGGGTATTGTGTAATAATCCTCCAGGTCGGCAGAACGAATAGATATTGGCAATCTGTTTCTCTATTGACCTGTCCGCTAGATCTGCGTTCCCAGACTCTTCTTTGAAGCTCAAAGGGGAGGATCTCGGAACGACTGTGAGCAGAAAGGGAGGCAGTCGGCATCCAGGGTTTGGCAGCGTGAGGCGAGAGTTCCTCGTACTTTACGTAACCAATTCAATTTCTGTGGTGCCCACGAGGCCGCGAGTACACCCCTGTTTAACCCCAACAGCGAGTTACAGCTCCCTTTTCTATCTTCCCGCTTAGAAGAGCAGCCACGATGGATCGGCATTGGGCAGACCCTTCCATGAGTGAGTCGTCAACCCAACCGAACTCGAGCAGCGGTAGCTGACCGACAAATGATTTAGTCGAGTTTCCTCCCCTTGGGTACGAGGACCTTATTCGATTGAGGGAGGACTTGTTGCACGTACATCCTGTTTATTGTAAGGAGAAGAATCCCACATGGCCAAGTTACGATTCCCCATCGCCGATCTCCACCGTGATATCAAGGAGTGAAACTTCCCCGACGGGTTTGTCCCCAGCGGAGGCAATTGTATTGGCGGAAGCGTTCCGTAATGTACCTCTCCTCTGCCAACCTTCCTCTCAGTGCCATGACGCATTTGATGGTCAGGCCATACCCGATTGGGGTTCTGCGGGTAGCTGTTCGGTCCGTGGACCAGACTTTTGACGCACGCCCTCCTCCGCGGATCGCGAATCTTCCCCGGCTTGAAACTGTGCGACAAACCCCCGGACTACACTCGCCTTGGATTCACTGACATCTGGAAGGGAGAGTATCATGGGAAGCCAGTGTGCGTTAAGGTGGTTCGAGGTCAGAACCTGGCCAACCTGAGGAGGGTCGAAGAGGTACGGCGACCCTTCTATTCAACTGGAGGTGTACTCAGGTCGCTTCATTCCAGACATACCGTTGTGTCGTCGAAGAGAGCGAGCTCAATTCTCATCCGAACGTGCTCCCCATCATCCGGGTTTCGGAGGCGCAGTTTCCATTCTGTATCATGAGTCCGTGGATGCCAGATGGAAACATTGCTCAGTATACCCAAGTGAACCCGGGTGCCGACCTTCTGGTGCTTGTACGTGCCCACCGGCCTGAAGATTGATGGGGATAATCTACTGACTACGCCTGTAATAGCTTGCACAAGTGTGCCGCGGCCTCATGCACCTTCATAGAATGGGGATTTTACACGGTAGCATCAGTCCGGTAGGCGAAACAAAGGATTGAGCGAACCTCCACCCTGATGCTCAATGCGTCCAGAACAACATCCTGGTGACTCAAGACGGTCAGATGTGTCTTGGAGACTTTGCGATCGCGGGGATGTTCACATCAAAGGCGTATTCATTCAGGGACTATCGGCCAGAAACTCTTCGATATATAGCCCCGGAACGTTCTATCTCTGACGACATTTCCTCCCCGGTGACTGGCCCTACAAAAGAGAGCGATGTTTACTCCCTCGCGATGACTTCTTTCTCGGTACGGGCCTCTTTCGGAAACCATCCGCCTATGTGATATAATTGTCTCGTTACAATCAGGTCCTCACAGGGGTATTGCCCTATCATGGAAGTGATGTCAAGGACATGATCACCGATATTTGTGCTGGTAAACGACCACCCCGCCCAACAGACTCAAGCCAGAGTCGATTGTTGCAGGACCCCGTTTGGAATGTGATCACGACTGGCTGGCACGATAAACCAAGACGGCGATGCAAACTTTCTGTTATACACCGCGCATTTTCACCACCCAGCCAACAGCGGCAACGTGGGAAAATCCTCCCACGGGTCGCTTCCTTCTTCCAGTTTCTGCAAGATTCGCAGCCAGAAATTCAGAAGCGTATTGATGAGATGGATGAGGTACGCTTTCCACCCTCCCCCCACCCCAGGCTGACACGGGTTGTAGCATCTTGAAATTGACATCATGTCGGATCGAGAGCGGCCAAAGTTGCTCAACGAGCTTTGCAAAACATGCAGCCGGCACCGCTTGATTCCAAGGTCCATGCACATCCCCGACTGCTTGGAAGACTCCGTGGAAGTTGAATCTGGGGGCTTCGCCGACGTGTCGCGGGGTACACACGAAGGACGTCGGGTAGCTATCAAAGTTGTGCGCGCCTACGTCACCAGTGACCTGGACCTTATCCGCAGTGTGAGTGTTTTATCTATGCCATTATATCCACCCGGATAAACGGGTTGCAGAGATTCTGCCGAGAGGCGGTTGCGTGGAAGCACCTCCGGCACCCCAACATCTTACCGCTGCTTGGGGTGACATTGAATGAATACCGGTTTGCTTTGGTTTCCGAGTGGATGGAACATGGCAACGTCAACGAGTTTATCGAGAGGGACGAGCATGTAAACCGCACCGAGCTTGTACGTTGTGACCTGATCTCGCAGCACTATTACTGATGCTACCGTTCAGTTGGCCGGTGTTGCAAACGGGTTGAAGTACATGCACGACCTCCGGATGGTACACGGAGATCTGAAAGGGGTGCGGCTCGTTTCTTCCGAATGAAATACCTCCATGTTTACACCCCAAAATCCGCAAAGGCAAACATACTGGTCAACAAGGACCGGCGAGCCTGCATCGCAGACTTCGGTCTCTCGACCATCACTGGCGTCACAACCCACGCTACCGCTGTGGCCTCTCAGGCGTCGTTGATTTCCCAAGACTCACTCATGTCGTTTACTGATGGAGGGACCCGTCGGTGGATGAGTCCTGAGCTCTTGGATCCGGAGAGGTTCGGGATGCCGGAATCAGAAGGCAATCGGCCGACCAGGCAGTCTGATTGCTACGCTCTCGGGATGGTCATCTACGAAGTAAGTGGCCGCACAAGTCAATTCATTGTTGTGGTCAGTTGACTGATGGTTATCGTGACTCAGGTTTTGTGCGGGCACCATCCCTACCTCGAATTCCCATCGGATATTCTGGCTGTCCATGCGATTACGGAGGGAGTCCGACCGATCAAACCGGAGGGGGCTAAACAACTCGGATTCAACGACGAACTGTGGAGGATTCTTGAACTGTGTTGGCTGGAGGACCGCAACGCACGACCAGACGTGGGAGTTATTCATTCTTGCCTAAGCGACGCCGCGGCATTCTGGTACATGCGAGATTCCTAGCTCAGCAGAACATTATCACCGCTTGCGACCCAACGTTCGCTCGCCACATCCCCCATCCGCGTCTCTTCATATGTTTGTATAATATGTACACAGCAAGACTATATACGTTCATCGAGTACCGCCAGGACCTGATTCGGAGCTCGAGGGGAAAAGGTCCCCGCAGGCAACGACACAAAATAGTGATCGGTGTGGCGACCACCCCAGCAACTTTGAGTGTATTTGTAGCCTTCAACACCTCGGATATCATTTCGGAAGGACTTAATCTTCCCCATGCGTTGACCTGGCCTCAATAACTGGCGTACCTGAAGCCCGGGAGTCCTCTCCCTCAGCCATTGCTCCGGTTGGACTTCTCTTGCGAGAGGCATCTAAGGTTACCACGAGTGGAACCCAGTATGTTCCTCTTGAAAGTAATCGTGTATGGTGAAGGCGTGAGATTACGATGATACACCAGGAATGGCCGGCCAATAAACGTGCTTTCTGGATCAGCAGGAGTGAAGAGCATATATCAGAACGCTTGAGGCGGACGCTGTAGTCACAGAGCATGACTGCCTGGTTGAGCTTGCATGGCTGTCAAGCCAACACAGAGTCTCGTCGTATTGTGGGTGCGGTTCTCTTCAATATAGCTTCACAGGACACGGAGTCTGAGATCTGGGAGCGCGGATTCGGTGGACGAGTCAAGCGAGGGACGGAAAATGACGGCTTTTATTCATTCCGCCCACCTGGGCGATTACTACATGATACCGTGTTGACCCCTCTATTGAAATTGTCCAGAGTCGGGACCGATGGCGGGCCGCGTCCTGGGGACATCAGCGTGCAGGAATAACAGGAAGATGTCGGTGTCGGTAGGTCGGAGAAACGTGGCCGGCGTCAGTGGTAGTGGCAGGAGGAGTGAAAGCTGGTTCGGTCGCACCGTACTGGATGGGTTCTGGAGCGAGGTTGGTGGGAGTAGAGAGTTCATCTACGGAACCGACGCGACCGTCGGTGGCCAAGAGGCGGGCAAGTTTTGAAGTTGAAACGTTGAGGGATGGGTGAAAGCGCGAGTCGTGGCCTGAGTTCCTTGAGATACAAATCGAGGGTGCACAACGTTCGACGCCTTATGAAGAGGGGAAAGGGGAGGAAACCAGGATGAGCGCTGAAGCGATCGATTGGGTCAGTGCCAGCTCGGACTTTGCGGAGTTCTTACTCCTGTGATGACTACATAACCGTACCATCTCCCTTTCCACCACCGTATTCCCCCAGCCTGGACGAACAGTCATGTGCGACACGGGTCCTCTCAACAGTGGGTCGCAAACCTAACGGAACGCGGGTAACGGTAGCTGATGAGAAGGCGAGTTAGTGGGATTCCCCCGGTCGATCCAGCTGGAAGCTCATTCGACTGGGGAAGGATTCGTCGCACCCTCCTAGCGTTGTCCGGGAACGTTCGGTGAGGTTCACCCTCCTCGCTAATTCCTCCTTCGGTTTCTGACCTTTGTCTATATCATTCTTACCTTCCTGCAGGCGTTGATACTTACCTCGTCACACCTGTGGTTCAGCCCTTATGTTCAGCCCTCCTCCACGAACCACGGATCTTCCCCAACGTTGAGTTGTGTGACAAATCCAGACTGGGCGGGCACAGGCTTTGCGGATATACGGAGGGGAGTTACCATGGGGGACCGATGTGCGTTGAGGGAATCTGGTCAAGGAGCTGAGACACCCGAACAATGTGCAAGACTCGAAGCCAGAAATCCAGAAGCGCGTTGGAAGGTTCAACGCTGCCAGTGCTCACCCCCACTGGGGTCCGGGCGCCTCAACGTCCGAATTCCCTGCTGCAATTACCAAACCACCTCGGGTTTCGACCATGGACGCGAATTCCCCACCCCAAAAATCTCAGACTCGTGTTATCTCCCCGTTAGGTACAGCCATCGAGGTCGCGAATCTCACGAAGCTGGTCTCGGGCATGACGCCAACCGCCGCCGCCTGCTTCTGCGTGATTATCCTCCTGACGTTGATAAGGGTCCGCCTTCTTTTTTCCATCGACTCGCTCCTGCTTCACGTTGAACGTATCTAGGACTTCGTGGCAGATGGAACTGATTACGTCCAGTTCGGGCAAGCCTGCCTCGATGTATGCAGAACCCTTTCCGGGCTCACGAACGGGAAGAAACTGGAAGACCTTAGCCAAGCCTGGCGTGAGGCGGTCATGCAGTTGACGACGTTGGTTAAACCAGCAATAGATGACCCGCATAGCTCACCGACAATGCTCTCGACACTGAACTGTGGCGGATATCCAGGAGAAAGCCGTCGAGAACCTCTCCAAGCTGTTGATGCGAAGAAGTACGAGGGCACGGTTGCCGCTTGGGAGTCGGACCTCAGTGGGGTCCTAACTAGGGTGCGTCTAGTCTTTCTTACTCGATTGTTGCTTGGCCTTCTTGACAACCCGGTCTTTCTCCGTGTGATATCTACAGGTGCGGCTGTGGAGTAAAGCCAAAATTGTAAGGGGTTCTAGATGCCCGTTGCACGTTGCTGGGGATGCGGGTGCTTCGGGTGGTATTTTTCTTTTTCGCGCCATTCACGATCCTCCCTAAATGCATCATAGAATGTTCTCATATGTATATCAGAGAGAGGGGATTCCTATGTAAAACACTGCCGGAGACTTGACCCCCAGTTGAACACAGCCGTCGCTCCCCTCATGGTGGGTCAACAACGTGGGGTTTTCCTTCAAGACTTCAATATCAACCTGCATCTGCACACTTCCCCCCGCCGACACCGCCCCCAGCACATCTTTAGTTGTTTATTTCCAGGGTATAACTCCGGAAGTCCGAGGAGCTTAGCACTCTGTGCCGGGAACAGAGAGCGCACTGTGACCCGGCGCTATTTTTTACATCGCCAACTCCCGCAATGGTGAAGGCAGCGCGAAACTACGCGGAGAACTCTCCAAGTGGATCTGTCAGGTCCCTAATGGCGAGGACATTCCACACGACCTCCATGCTTCGAGGAGGTTTCAGAGCTTTGCTTTAGATCACCAAACAGTTAACCGCATGGCCTGCGCGTAAAGGAGACGAATGAGACTCCCATCCTCGAACTGGTCTGAGGACCACGCGGGCACAAGATGTGAACCAACGCGGCTCGGGGAACCGTTTAGGTGCGGGGTGTGGGAGTGGGGGGAGGGGGGTTGGAAGTTAATGATGCTGGATGCCGTAACATTCTGAACGGTTCGACCCTACGGGGACGCACCCCCGCCTGCCCGCCGTTAACGTTCATCGTGTGGATCTCTCAATGATACTTATAGGGTGAAGCGCGATGAAGTCCGTAGGCATAATGAACCAATTTACAATCTCAGGTAATTGTGTGAACTACACGGTTCCGGTACCAAAAAGCTGCGCAAACCATTGTCAGCACCGCCGGATAAAAACCCCGTCCCCCCGGAGAACTCACGGCACGAGGTTGTCATTCGCTCTGACTGCTCTGTGGTCAACTTTGTCCTGCAGACCGTTGGTCTTGACGTAGTTCCATAAAACGCGTATCACGTTTATTCGTGGTTCCTCCTTCAGGCAGAGCAGGTTGGCTGTTTGGCGTCAGCTCAAACGAGAATGCCGACCGAGAAGAGGTCGGGGTGAAGTTTGTACTGGGAGGGTTGGTGGCTGAGGTAGAGGATGATTCGGGTTCTAGCAGGTGGGTCACCCGTTTTGCGTAACGTGAAACCATCCATTGGTGGCGTTTGTGTTTGCGCTTTGGGCCACTGGGGTGGATGTCAGATATTTCCCTCCTCCAAGCCGCAACTCCAAGGACACACCTCAGCCACATCTCCGTCTGGTGGATTCCTGTCAATCTCCAGAATCATTCGCTTCACGAACTGGGAAAATTTTGGAAGCGGAAGCCGACCTTTGGGGTGTTGTCCGGGAAGCTATAGTACCGTTAGAGCAGGGGACACGACCAACAGTCAACCCAGTAGCGCTACCTCCAATTTTCAGTTGCCATGTACTAGGGGATGGTGACCAGCCTATTCGTTCATCCTCAACTTCGACACTCACTCGTGACCTCTGCTTAGGCTGCCAGTGACCATGTCGGCTCCGTAAAAGAGTTCTCCGCCCCCTCAGATGCCCGCCCTTCCCGCCGACCTCGCATCGGAACTCGCCCAGTATGACGCGACCGAACCGGTTTCACTAGGCTGGAATCCAACCTCAAGTTCAGAGGGGAGCAGCTCTAGGTTTCACTCCTTCCACCACCACCGCTGAGACTGGCCACGTCGCTCCTGGAACGACCGACGCAGACGCGTTCTTGTCGTTCCTGGAGGTCGATGTCCCAAATACCGAGGCTCACCACTAGGCCGACTCTGCTCGATTTTGATGGAGGAATTGGTGTCGTATCGTGTAATAATCCTGCAGGTTGACAGAACGAATAGATATTGGCGATCTGTATCTCTATTGACTCGTCCACTGGATCGACACTCCCAGATTCTTTGAAGCCACATCGAGGAGATCGACGGGTACAACATGAGCACCGGTCGCCGATACTGGGGCCAACGTTCATCCTTTACGTAACCAAGAAGCGAGGGAAGGGCGTGGTCCCCACGAGGCCGCGAGTACGCCCCTGTTTAACCCCGACAGCGAGTTACGCTCCCCCCTCCCTGCCGCCGCTACCCTCCCGCTTGGACGAGCAGCCATGAGTGATTGGGCAGACCCTTCCATGAGTGAGTTGTCGACCAAACTAAACTCGAGTAGTGGTAGCTGATCGACAAATGATTTAGTCGAGTTTCCTCCCCTTGGTTCCGAGGACCTCATTAGATTGAGGGAGGATTTGTTGCACGTACATCCTATTTATTGCGAGGAGAGGGATCGGCCCGCCGTTCGAAAGAACGAATCCGTATCGCCAATCTCCACCGTGATATCAGGGGGTGAAACTTCTCCGACAGATTTGTCGTCAGAGGAAGCGACTGTACTGGTGGAAGCGTTCCGTAGCGTACTTCTTCTCTGCCAGCCTTCCTCTCAGTGTCTGACGCGTCTGGTGGTTAGGCTTTACCCGGGTGGTATATCGCGGGTAGCTGTTCAGACCCGTGGACCAGACTTTTGACGCACGCCCTCCTCCGTGGATCGCGAATCTTCCCCGGCTTGGAACTGTGCGACAAACCCCCGGAGTACACTCCCCTCGGATTCACTGACATCTGGAAGGGAGAATATCGTGGGAAACCGGTGTGTGTTAAGGTGGTTCGGGGACAGTTCTTGGACGAGCTGAAGAAGGTCGAACGGGTGCGCCGGCAACCGTTTTTATTCAATCGGAGGTGTACTCAGCTTCATGCCAGACGTACCGTCGTGTGGCCGAAGATAGCAAGATTAATTCTCATCCGAACGTGCTCCCCATCATCCGGGTTTCGGAGGAGCTGTTTCCGTTCTGTATCATGAGTCCGTGGATGCCAGATGGGAACATTATTCAGTATACCCAAATGAACCCGGGTGCTGACCGCCTGGTGCTTGTATGTCCCATTGGTGGAGATTGATGGGAGTTATGTACTGACCACGTCTGCCACATTAGCTTGCACAAGTGTGCCATGGCCTCATGCACCTCCATGGGTTGGATATTTTGCACGGCAGCATCAGTCCGGTAGGCGAAACAAAGGATTAGAGAACGTGCACACTGATGCTCAATGCGTCCAGAACAACATATTATTGACTCAGGACGGTCAGATGTGTCTTGGAGACTTTGCAATTGCGGGGATGTTCACAATGGGAAGGTTCTCGTTCGAGGACTATCAACCAGAAACTCTTCGATATATTGCCCCGGAACGTATCTCTCGTAGCACTTCCTCCCCGGTGGCTGGCCCTACAAAAGAGAGCGATGTCTACTCCCTTGCGATGACTTCTTTCTCGGTACGTGCCTGTTTTGCAATCCATCCTACTATTTGATACAATTGATTCGTTGCAATCAGGTCCTCACAGGGGTATTGCCCTGCGATGGAAGTAATGTCAAGGACATGATCACTAACATTCGTGCTGGCAAACGACCATCCCGTCCAATAGACTCGAACCAGAGTCGATTATTGCAGGACCCCGTTTGGAATGTGATCACAACTGGCTGGCACGATAAACCAAGACGACGATGCAAACTCTCCGCTATGCACCGCACATTTTCGCGGCCCAGCCAACAGCGGCAACGTGGGAAAATCCTCCCGCGGGTTGCTTCTTTCTTCCAGTTCCTGCAAGATTCGGAGCCAGAAATTCAGAAGCGTGTTAACGAAATGAATGAGGTTTACTTTTCCACCCTCCCCCACACCTCAGGCTGACACGAGTTGTAGCGTCTCGAAACCGACGCTATGTCAGATCGAGAGCGGCTGAAATTGTTCAACGAGCTTTGCAAAACGTGCAGCCGGCACCGTGTGATCCCAAAGTCCATGCACATCCCCGATTGCTCGGAAGACTCCGTAGAAGTCGAATGCGGGGGCTTTGCCGACGTGTCGCAGGGTACACACGAAGGGCGCCGGGTAGCTATCAAAGCTGTGCGCGCATATGTCACCAGTGACCTGGACCTCATCCGCAGTGTGAGTGTTTTATCTATGCCATTATATCCACCTGGATAAACGGGTTGCAGAGATTCTGCCGAGAGGGAGTTGCCTGGAAGCACCTCCGGCACCCCAATATCTTACCTTTGCTCGGGGTGACATTGAATGAATACCGGTTCGCTTTGGTTTCTGAGTGGATGGAACACGGTAATATCAACGAGTTTATCGAGAGGGACGAGCACGCAAACCGCACCGAGCTTGTAGGTTGTGACTTGATCTCGCAGCACCATTACTGATGCTACCATTCAGTTGGCCGGTGTTGCAAATGGGTTGAAGTACATGCACGACCTCCGGATGGTACACGGAGATCTGAAAGGGGTGCGTTCACTTCCTCCAGACTAAATATTTCCACACTCACATCTACAAAGGCAAACATACTGGTCAACAAAGACCGGCGAGCCTGCATCGCCGACTTCGGTCTGTCGACCATTACTGGCATTGTGACCCGCGCTACCCCTGGGGCCTCTCAGGTGTCGTTGATCTCGAACGACTCGCTCATGTCGTTCACTGGTGGGGGGACTCGCCGGTGGATGAGTCCTGAGCTCCTGGATCCGGAGAGGTTCGGGATGCCGGAATCAGAAGGGAATCGGCCGACCAGGCAGTCTGATTGCTATGCCCTCGGGATGGTCATCTACGAAGTAGGTGCTCGCGAGTAAATTCATCGTTGTGAGTGGTTCACCGATGGTTACATAGGTCTTGTGCGGGCACCACCCCTACCTCGAGCTCCCATCGGATATTCTAGCCGTCCATGCGATTACGGAGGGGGTCCGACCGATCAAACCGGCGGCGGCGAAGCGACTCGGATTCAACGACGAACTGTGGAGGATTGTTGAACTGTGTTGGCTGGAGGACCGCAACGCACGACCTGACGTAGGGGATATTCATTCCTGCCTAAACGACGCCACGGCGTTCTGGTACATGAGAGAATTCTAGCTCAGCGGAACGGTATCGTTCAATGTTTGCGAATCGATGTTCACTCGCCACATCTCCTATCCGTAAACCTTCTTATGTTTGTATACTATGTACATAGTGGGACTGTATATGTTCATCGAGTACCGCCAGGACCTGACTTGGAGCTCGAGGGAAAAAGGTCCCCGCAGGCGACGACACAACATAGTGATCAGTGTGGTGAACACCCCAGCAACTTTGGGCGTGTTCGTGGCCTTCGACACCTTGGATATCATTTCGGCAGGACATAATCTTCCACATGCGTTGACCTGGCCTCAATAACTGGCGTACCGGAAGGCCCGGAGTCCTCTCCCTCAGCCATTGCTCCGGTTGGACTTCTCTTGCGAGAGGCATCCAAGGTTACCGCGAGTGGAACCCGATATGTTCCTCCTGAAAGTAATTGTGTAAGGTGAAGGCGTGGGATTACGACGGTACACCAGGAATGGCCGGCCAACAAATGTGCTTTCTGGATCAGCAGGAGTGAAGAGCATATATCAGAACTCTTGAGACGGACGCTGTAGTCAGTGTCACAGAGTATCGCCGCCTAGTTGAGCTTACATGGCCATCAAGTCAACGAAGAGTCTCGTCGTATTGTGGGTGCGGTTCTCTTCAATATAGCTTCACAGGACACGGAGTCTGAGATCTGGGAGCGCGGATTCGGTGGACGAGTCAAGCGAGGGACGGAAAATGGCGGTTTTTATTCGTTCTGTTAACCTGGGCGATTACTACATGATACCGTGTTGACCCCTCCATTGAAATCGTCCAGAGTCGGGACCGATGGCGGGCCGCGTCCTGGGGACGTCAGCGTGCAGGAATAACAGGAGTCAGTGGTGGCGCCGGGAGGAGTGAAAGCTGGTTCGGTCGCACCGTACTGGATGGGTTCGGAGCTAGGTTGGTGGGGTGGAGAGTTCTTCTACGGAACCGACGCGATCGTCGGCGGCCAAGAAGCAGACGAGTTTTGAAGTTGAAACGCTGAGGGGCGCGGGTCATGGCCTGAGTTCCTTGAGGTACAAATCCTAGACGAAACTGCGGGGCTGAGAGGGTGCACAACATTCGGCGCCTTATGAAGATGGGAAAGGGGAGGAAACCAGGATGAGCGCTGAAGCTGAAACGATTGATTGGGTCATTGCCAGCTCGGACTTTGCGGCGTTCTTACTCCCGTACGTAACCGTACCATCTCCCTTTCCGCCACCGCACTCCCCTAGCCTAGACGAACAGCCATGTGCGACGCGGTACCTCTCAGCAGTGAGTCGCAAACCCAACGGAACGCGAGCAACGGTAGCTGACGGGAAGGCGATTTAGTGGAATTCCCCCGGGAAGATCATCCGACTGGGGAAGGTTCGTCGCACCCTCTCTAGGGTTGTCCAAGAACGTTCGGTGAGGTTCACCTTCCTCGCTAATTCCTCCCTTGGTTTCTGACCTTTGTCTATTTCATTTTTATCTTCCCGCAGGAGTTGATACTCCCCTCGCCACTGCACCTGTGGTTCAGGCTTCATGTCCCCACCCTCCTTCACGAAGCACGAATCTTCCCAACGTTGAGTTGTGTGACAAATCCTAGATTGGGCAGGCACAGACTTCGCGGATATCCGGAGGAGAGCCACCATGGGGAACCGGTGTGCGTTGAGGGATCGGGTCGAGGAGCTGAGGCACTTGAACAATGCCAAAAGGTGTGTGGCCCACTCAGTTATCAAAAACATTGAGTGCACTTCACGTCAGACGTTCGCCATGGAGTTAAGTATCAATCCCCGCCCTAACGATTCCACCTTTCTCCCAGTCCCTGCAAGACTCGAAGCCAGACATCCAGAGGCGCGTTGAAGAAATGCATGGGGTAGACTTTTCCACGTTCTCCGCCTCCCTAAGGCTGATATGAGCCGTGTTGTCTAGGGAGCTACGCCATGTCAAATCGGACCAATGTTTTTCAACAACCTTTCCAAAACGCTCAGTCGATACGGTGTGAACAAGAAGCCCATGCGCATACCGGACTGTTCGAAAGTCCCGACGGAAGCCGGACGCGGTGTTTGCCAACACATCGCACGGTACATAATAAAGACGTTAGGTGCGTATCAAAATCGTGCGTGTAGCCTGCGCAAAGCAACCTGACCGCAGCCGCTATACTTTTAGCGGAAGCCGTTGTGGTCAGGGGTTTTCATGGAGAATTCGGCCGGCTGTACCGCTGCTCACGCTATCTGGGGTACCCCTCGCATTGGACCGTAGGGTTTTTATGTGGGCCTTTTCCTCCTCGCTGTAGGCCAATGGTCAGGAGGTACGCTAGAGGCGAGATACCCGGCCGCTCAACCGCCCTGTTCTCAGATCAAGGTAGCTGTAATGCTGCGCCAATCCGACCGAGTCAGCTGATGATAAAAATAATCATTAGGGTCAACGGTTGCGGCGGATGGCTGGGAGACCATGACAGTTGAACGTTGAGCACGGACGGCGGCCCCGCCAGTGACAACGACCGACCAAACTCCCTCACCGAATCGAAGCTTCCCTCACCTAGCGATGACAAGGTTCACCTCGCTCATCGTTCCTGCCTCAGATGGTGCCTCTCTTTTCTGGTTTGGATCAAGCCTTCGAACTCCGAGCCAGAGGTAACGGTGGAATGAGAAAGACCGTATTCAACTCCATGCGCAGTACAGGAGAGGTCCAGTGATGGAGGTCGTAGAAATCACTCTCGGCTTCCCGCCGCCTCCACCAGAGCACGATTAAGGCACCTTATCCTGAAGTTCGAGAAAACGAAGATAACAGGCTCACCGATACTCTACTACCGTGCGCGTGGCCCACGCCACCGCATGGGTGCGTTTGAACGAGGATAAGACTGCTGGTATCCTCCAACACCCTTCCGGTATATTATCGTGGGTCTGTAGTAAATTTATCAGCCATTTCCCTGACGCGTTTCCGTAGCAATTCCTGTGGGCGGAAATCAAAGCCAATCGCGACCGTCGGTTCAACACCACAGGAAACGTTAGACAGAGAGAAGGAAATACACGCATGGCGGAGTCTCAGATCCCGGATCTCACCCATGGCACTGAGGAGGTTTGACCCAACTCGAGCTTGTTGATGCTTCGTAACTATGTACTACTACCCCAGATTGAACTCGATATCTGATCGGTACCCCATCCTGCGTGCTACGGAATACCTGAAGGAAATTCCATGGATTGTGGCCAGCCACAAGGCATCTACCGCTCGGTACTGGCCGGTGGCCACTGAGAGGGCCCATAACCCGTTATGTCAACGTTCAACCCCACACATTCCTGCGATCGTGGGCGTGATTCAGTGCTTCGCGAGTCCCCATATCACCCAGAGCCCATGTCTCCATAGCTACCCCCATAGTAGCCTGAGCTCATAGAATCGGTGCCTCCATTGCTACCGCCTCCATAGCCACCGCCTGAAGTGCTCATTGAGTCAGATCCTCCGTAAGAGCCCCCGCCGACTGATGTGAAGGAGGCAAAGATTAGATTGTGACGTACATCAGAGGACGATTGGGGAAATTTACCTTGTGGTTCAGGAGAGGGGGAACGGGCGACCGGAATGGTCAAGGCATTGACGGAGAGGGCACCGACAACGAGGGAGATGAGAGTGAATTTGGAGAACATGGTGGTAGGGAGTGTCGTGAGGAAGAATAACGGCACTAGGCCTGAGGTTTAGAAGGTAGGAGAGTAGAACTGGGACGAGCTGCACAGCGGCTGAGGAAACCTGAAAGTCCACCTCGACTGTTTTATAGACGGCCATGGGCGGAACCTGCGACATATTCCAGGCGCTCTGGCATCTAAGAATACTTACCCCAGGCTTTTTGAGCCTGCATCATTTCCCCGTGGTCGGGAGTTTCGAGAGGTTATCCATCACAGTATCTGTGATAACATACCCTGAAGCAAATCAAGGGAACGTGGGAGTCCACAGGACCGACCCATGTTCATGATCAGCGAGGCATTCAAGTTGGGACAGGGTGTTGGCGACGAAACAAAGAACGCGTCAGGGCGATCGGCCAAACACTAGGAGGCTTCAGCGCTGCAGTACGGACCCTCGCCTGCAGTGTTGGGGTTCGGGCGTCTCTCGTCGTATTCTATCGGTCACCTCGGGTTCCGACCCTGGACGCGCATTCCCGACTACAAAAACACCAGGCTTGTGCGATCTTCCCGTTAGGTACGGCGATCAAGGTCGTGAATTTCACTGGGCTGGTTTCGGGAATGACACCAGCCACCGTCGTCTACCTTTATGTCACTATTCCTCTACCGTTGGTGAGGCCCCGCCTTCTCTTGTTTGTCCTATTCCGGCTTTACATTGGAACGTAGCCAGGACTTCGTAACCAATACATAGAACGGACTACGTCGAGTTCGGGCAGGCCCGCTTCGACGTGCGCAGAATCCCTAATACTCCCCGCTACCGTACACGCGTGGCAACAGTGTCGCATGGGAGCGTTTGGATGAGAGAAAGACCACTTGAATTCTCTGATACCAACTCCGGCAGATTATAGTGAACCTTTCAGCCATTTCCGAGGCTATTGAACGCACTTGCGCGATTATTGTGTATCAAAATCGAAGTCGGCCCAATCATCCCGCAGGAAATGTTGGAGCGAGAGGAGACACTTGTAGGGCGGTGTCGCAGATCTCACATATGACACTGAGGAGGACTTTGACCCACATCGGGTTTCCTGTGTGCTTCGTAACTCTGCGCCATTATGATTATCCCAGATTGAACTCAATATCCGATCCGTACCCCGGGCCTATCCTGTGTGCTACTGGAAACGTGGGGGGAAATAAAGGCTATTGCCAACCGCAGGGCATCCGCCGCTCAGTACAGGTTACTGAGACTCAGAGGGTGCCATTGCCCGTCTCGGCAACCCCCACATTCCTACGATCGTTGACGTGCTTTAATATTTTGGGCCCCCGTAACCTTGGCCTCCGCCACTCCCATAGCCACTCCCATAGTAGCTCCCAGAACCTCCAACGGAACTTCCATAGCCTGAGATTCCATAATATCCTCCATAGCCACCGCTCGTTGAAGAGCGTTCAAAGTCCTGATGCAATCCATTCCAGTCGCCGAGGGTTCCTGTGAAGGAGATGAAGATTAGATTGTGATAAAATATGGTGGAGAACGGTTGGGAAATTCACTCAGTGGTTCAGGAGAGGGGGAACGAGCGACCGGAATGGTCAAGGCGTTGACGGAGAGAGCGCCGACAACGAGGGAGATGAGAGTGACTTTGGAGAACATGATGTTTGGGAGTGTCGTGAGGAAGAACAGATAATAACGGCACTAGGCCTGAGGTTTAGAAGGTATGAAAGAAGAACTGGGATGAGCTGCACAGCGGCTGAGGAAACTAGATAGAGTCCACCTCGACTGTTTTATAGAGGGTCATGCCAGGCGGAGCGCCGCGACATATTTCAGGCGCTTCCGCCGCTATCTAACAATAGGTCCGACATTGACTGTGACATTCTTCAATGGTCAAGAGTTTCGAGGGGTTATCTATCATAATCTGTGATGCACCCTTGGGCAAATCAAGGGACGTGGCAGTTGAAAGGGCTGACATATCACAGTGCTCATGATGAGTCGGCGAAGCATTGGGGAACGGCACAGGAGTCAGGGAACAGATTCATGTTGGTACAACAGATCGAGTAGCTTGGATTCCCACCCACCCTGCTGAATCCCGCTCCTTTCATATCCCAACCGATGTGCATTTGCCCTTGGTGACCAGTCCGAACCCGACATTTCATTGCGTATCCTCGAAAACACCCATATTTTCAAACGAGCTCCTCGCCGGCGCTCAACCCATGTCGCCCTCTGCTTTCTCCGTAGGTGGCACCTTGCTGGGCGGACCTTGGTTGGGAAGGTCCGTCGGTGGCGAACCCGTGAAGAAGTTGTCAGGGTCATTGGCCAAACGCTTGGAAGCTTCAGCGTCATAACTGAATGGTCCCTGTTCTGCATTGGGGTCCGGTCATTTTCTACCGGTCCCCCTAGGGTCTCGACCACGGATGCAAATTCCAAACCCCAGAAGCGTCAGACCCGTGCTATCTCCCCGCTTGGTACCGCCATCAAGGTCGTCAATTTCGCGAGGCTGGTCTCAGGTATGGCCCAGCCGCCGCTGTCTGCTAAGTTTTGCGTCATTATTCTTCTAACGTTGATAAGGGCCAGCCTTACCCTCTCCGTCGACCTATTCCGGCTTCACAGTGAACGTATCCAGGACTTCATGACCAATAGAACCGACTGCTAGACGTCGAGTTCGGGTAAACCTAAACGTAAACCCGCTTCGAAAGCTCAGTCGCAAAGGCCCTCCAAGGCGCTTCCAACGAACACCCGTGACCAATGTTCCCACCGCCCTCTCCTCGTCATACATTCCTCAGGTAGCTCTAATCCACGCGACACCTTGCCACCAACGCAGTGGAACTCGAGTTTATTGACAAGTTGGGCCAGAGGAACCATTCTGGTCTCGCAGCCGTCGAACCGCCTTATTCGGAGGGATTTTAAACGGAACCCAATTTCCGACCAGGCCGTGAGAACCTCCTTGAGCGTCTTCACCCTGGACACGTTCCGGAGTTCGAGAGTAGATAAAAAGGGGAAAGGTGAACTATCTTCATCGGGGGAGAGCATAGGGAAAACGCGGAATTGAGCTTTCCGCCAGGGTCAGTTTCGATGATAAATTTCTCCGAGTTGCGCAAAGCGTGGGGAGGCGGGACTTTGTAGTGGTCTTCTTGGCCGATATGTAGCCAAAGTCCCCTCAAGGGGTATGTCCCGTGAGGCTTTTCCGTCATCCGTTGGGAGGGTCTGTGGCACCCCGTAGAGAATCGGTGCGTGTTGTACCGTTTGTAGCGTGGAGTATCGATCCGCCCAGGAGAGGGTAGATTTCGATTTTCGTCGCGGCCCGCGGAGAAAGTTCTGGTGCAATCACCTCCGGGGGAGCGGAACAAACTCTGGGGAGGTGCCCGAGAATCGGATGGAGATCCCGCGGGGGAAACGGGCAAGTGCCCCGAGAGGGTGTCCGGTTGCTTGGGCCAAAAGACGGCAATATGCAGTCTCTTGAGAGCAAGAGTTCTTTGAGATGCGGGGAACACCGTATGGCGTCGGGAGAGAGAGTATATGTTGGGATCGGGGTCCCTTTGGCAGAGGAGGGTTAATGAAGTAAGGGTTCCAAACTGATTGTTCGGCCAATGAACGCATCTTGAGAGGCTCAGCCGGCGACGCTCCGGGATCAGCTCTTCAGCACTGAGTGGGTTAAGCCCGCTCGCGGGGGAGCAGGGGAAGTCGAGGGGTCGGACTCCGGAACGATGTATGCAGAGTCGAGCTACGGAAACCTCCCATTCCACTGGCGCGCTACGGCTGAGGATGATGTGCGTCCACAACTCCGCGGCAGAGACTGCGACCTATCTCCAGTGGCGGCGAATGCGACTGACCGCGAGTACTTCGTAATGCCTGAAAATAGTTTTCCCCAGTCACGATAATTCCACGGACAAAGGTAGGAGAATATTCCACGAAAAAGTTCGGGGGGAAGTCCATTGGATGGAGTTATGGCGTTTGCGGTGTAGTGGAAGTGAAGCCTCGAAATGACGATTAAAAGCCGGCCGCGTATTGTGCGAGCTGCAGGAATTCAAGTTGTGGTGTGAACCCTAGGAGTGAGATCGGCATACGCACCTATTGGTCAATCGCCTTTCTCTGTTGTTCCTGTATCGGCGGATTTTTCAACTGGCGGGATTGTGGCATGAACGATGGGTTGATCAATTCGGGGCTATGGCCGACTTACGAAATCTGAGCAGAAACTGGTGGGAGATGGTTCGAGGTCGTCCATCATCCGTGAGAGTGCACCGAGGCCATGGCGGTGAGTGAGTGAGTACGAAGATCCCACGCGTCGATCGTTTGTCGACACCAAGACGCTCACCCCATTGCCTTTTGTCATGAGCTCTGAGTGGCCAGGTTATAATGCACGGGGTCCCGTTATTTCACACATTTCAGATCGCAGTATGTATATTCGAATCGGGAGGGTGCTACAAAACGTTCGGCAATTTCCACCCCAAAGGCCCAGCTGGCTCCCCTCTGAACTTGAGGTTGGATTCCAGCCTACCCAGCTGGGTGGATACGCAGACCCAGTGGATTACAACTTCGATCCGCGTCGTCGAACCTCGGAAGCCGCAGGCACTTCAACATCGTCCCTCCGCAGTGGTCTTAGGTTCCGCGTGGACGCAGAACGCTTAGATATGAGAAGAATGAGGGTGTGGGGGCTGGACGCCGACGATGTTGGATATTGAGGCCACCGGTCCAGGGGTGATCGCATTCATAATGTGGGCGTGGGGCTCCCGGCAGTTTCAGGGGTGTTCGTGGGCAGGTGACGAGGTAGGCCCACATGTTTCCGCGTATGGTTCATGCAACGAGTGTGTCCGCGGGTATTGGTGGTTAACCGCAGAGGTAAAGGGTTGTCTGAACGGTACCGTATTGTCAGGGCCTGACACGTTCGAGTCTTATAGGCAATCCCAGTGAGCCCTGGTAAATCCTGAGCGATGACGTGGCCAATGGACGTACCGCGCGTTATGGAAGGCGGGGGTAAAGCCTAAGCCAAAGACTCAGGATGGGGACGTGTTGCAGCACAATTCTGGGATTGCCAATGGATGTGAAATTGAAGGACCCACGGAGATGCGGCAAGCCGCTCGGCGCTTAGCGTTCCCTTCTCAACTTGATTCATCCGCCACAACCCATAGCCAAACCAAGTTTTACGAAGATTTGACTTGCGTCTAACCCTCGGGTCTAGGAGTTCCCCTCTCTTCGTGTCGCGCCTACGATGCTGCTCCCCGCGTTTTTCAATCTTTTGGTTGTCAACGCGACCTTAGACAAGTTCAACCTCGCCCACCAAAGTTGTCTCACTGACAACTACTATGGTACGTACGGCGACCAAAATCTATTCATGCTGGGCTCGGATTCCAACTGTGACCTCTCCGAGCTTGAGCTTGGAACGGGATCGAGGTTGAGCCCGATAGCCCTTCACCCATACCACGAACTTTTGTTCGTAAAGAAAATGGAAATTGAAAGCGCAAGATCTGACGAGTATAGCCTCCTTGGCGGGCTCGAGCGACTCGTTTCTCACACAGCCTATGACGCTTCAACCGCGTCTGGTACGCAACGACCACTCAACTCGGGTGCGCCCGCATACACCATCACATATCATACGGAGACTTCCACCATCCTCACAATCTCCCCTCACCTCCTTGCGCACGTCGACAAAGCCCTCCCGCCCTCGTATAAAGCCTACGCCCTCCCAAAAATTCCCCTCCCGCTCCGCCCCGTACCCGAAGAAGCCAAGGAACGACTCTTACGCTGGACGGACTCTGTAGAGCATGATCTTGAAATTGCCTTGCTCGTCGAGGGATTGTCCATACGTGAGATGCGCGAAGACATTCGATACCTCACCGGAGAGAATCCTAAATCTCCGATCCTCTCAAGAAGCTCGTTCTCAGAGGGTGCTCGACTAGCGGCGGAGTGGATCCTTGAAGAGATCGAGGAGACCGGTGCGGAGTGTGAATTGGAGTCGTTCTTTCTGGGCTTTTCTCCGAATGTGGTCTGGTGAGCTCCCTTCTCGTTGTAGGATAAAGGTTGAAAGCTCAGCGTAGACTCCCTTTCTGGCAGCAAATATGAATCTTTGGACGAGTCCGCGGGCACGATAGTAATAAGCTCCCACTACGATAGCCGAGGGACGCTTGGAAATTCTCGTGCCCCGGGAGGCGATGATAACGGTAGATGACATTCCGAGTGAACAGAGGAAACGAACCTAAAATGCGGTAGGATCTGGGACGGTGGCACTTCTTTCCATAGCACGCGCGATAGCCGAAAACGGTGTCCTGTTCAAGTCGAACGTGCAGCTGGTGGCATTTGTGAGTTGGCTCCGTGTGGCTTGACCAAACCTTTGTCTTTTGTCTTAACCTACTTTTGCTAGGCGGGCGAAGAGCAAGGTCTATGGGGGTCCCGTGCTTACGCCCGTAAGTCTCGACAGGTGCCCAACGCGTTGGACGACCAGTACCCCTGATCAAAATGACCATCTTGCAGGCGAGTTACACAGCCAGGGGGTAAATGTAACATTGATGGCACACTCTGATATGCTCGCGTATCGTGTGCCAGGGGAGCCCCCTCAACTGGCTTTCCCCAGGTCCGTGCTCTTATCTTGTGCCAGCGTGACAAACGTTCACCGCAAGGGACGGTGATAGTATCGGTACGCAGGAGGCCATCGACCTAATAAGCAAGGTCGCGTCAATATATAGCCCCGAATTGGTTGTGGGATCTACCCCAGTACGCTTTCAAATCCGGAAAGGTTCGCGGTTGGCCCCTCCTAACTCGAAAATGCCAGGCGTGCTGCAGCGATCACCAAACTTTCCACGAACAAGGGTTCCCCGCCGCCCAGCTGTTTGAGCGGGGCGGGCCGATAGCGGATCCTATGTACCATAGCTCTGGTAAGTGAATCCGCTTGCAGGTTTACGCTCGGACGACTAGCTCACGAGCTGCGGTTGTAGGCGACCTCAGTGACAGAGAGGGATACGATTTCGAGCAATTGAGGAGTATTACGAAGGTCTTGGTGCGGGTGGATTATATTTCACTTTTGGTGTTTACTGATCTCGTGGGTCTTTGCGCCTAGATGGCAACGCTGTTGCACACGGCGGGATATGAGATTGGCGAATGGGTTTTGGGTCGCTCCTGAGCTGTCCAACCCAGGGCATCACATTAAACTCACGGGCGTGCATGACAGCTCACATGTATCGGGCAAACTGCGCATTGGTTCTTGTCATAGACGCGGAATAGGCAAATATGATTCTCCGTCTCTTTATCAATCTCCACCCTGGCTTGGCCCTACCAGCTCTTTGAGAAAGTTACGGGCTGCCCGGGCTGTTGGGGTGACTTCTGGGCCGTGGGGATGGCAAGCGAGAGCGTATCCATGTGACCGGCGTACCGTGGCGACGTGCCCTTGCCTCGTTTTGCGGGAACACGAGTTGGATTCCTCGGAAATTTGTCACGGTACGTCAGAACGTAGATGACAGCGAGGGATAAAAATAAGTTGACGTTCCCCTTTCACGCGAGCGTTAGAGGGGGACCACCAGGACCGTTCCAGGTGTCGGTTCCTCGCACAGGAGGATATCCAAATGCAAGCGAGGGACCAGAACGTTTCGCACACCGAAAAAAAAACACGCCGACAGTGAACATTTCTTGAACCAAAAGGCGTTCCTTTAGAGAACGCCACCCACCCGCTACCGGAAACTCGGTGGGGGCCAGTGTCCAAAGAAGCCGGAGAGGGAGACGCTCGAGAAGGCTAGATGTGACCCGGGGCGACGTGTAATAAAATATATCTGGTTGAGTCATTTCGTGCCTTTGTTGAACTTCCGGCGCCCCATGCGAACGGGGCCGAAGTCGGCTAGAGAGTGCCCACTTTGCCCTCCCATTTCACTCGGTGCGAGGTTTCATTCAAAGTCGTGCTTGGAAGGACATTGTCGCGCTGTCGATGCGCAGAAGAAAGCTCGCGAGATCTCAGCGTAGTCGTCCTAAAGGGAAGCGCCGTCTCAACCCCAGGTAAAATCGGCTCTCATCTTTGTAAGCGAGGACAAGGAACTTGGATACCCCACGACCTGGCGGCCGACTGGATCGTGATGCTGTCCCCGGCCCACGTCCAGTCTCATGAGTGACAACTTTAAGAGAGGTAGTCAGCAGGTGGTACAAAGTAGGCAGTCGGGAACGGTGGCCACTTGGGGGGGCGTGGTGCGGACGATTTACAAACATGGCAACGCAGATATCCCGCTGGATCCGGGCGCAGGTCCTCCGGAGGTCTCGCTCCATGGAGTCAACGGTGTGTTCGCTGATGAAGTTCTCGTCGAGGCCACCATCCACGGGGAAGTGGTGAAGCCGGGGTGAGAAGTTGAGGGAGCCTGGAGGTTTAGACTCACAACATGGCTCTCTCATACGCGATTCGGAATAAACCCGCCCCACTCCCTCCAAGATTTGGCCCCGCATTGGGTAAAGCGACGACGATTCGGGAGATCACTCCAGTGGCAAAGCAGTGGCTTCGTTGGGGCGAAAAGCGGCCGCTCCTCGCACCGGGGCATCAGCGGGAGGGGAACATGTGCTTAACCAAGCCGCCCCGGAATAAAAAACAAGCCCCGCCGGGCACGAAGATGGGGATTGGAGAAAATGCCATCTCACAGTTTGTGAATTCCTCACGCAGTAAGCTTAACTGGCAGTCTACAGCTTTCAGAACTCAGTGGACGTTAGAGAGAGAAACACAACCAAGGGCTTCCAGACGGATGCGACGAATCCTTCAAGGTGACAAAATGATGGTCGTAGGAATGGACCTCGTCGCTAGGCGGGCCGCTTTGGCGGTTCAAGGCAAGGGCGTCAGATCTACATGAGCGCCTGATAAGGAAGGATTTTCCTTTGCGTCTGGGCTGATCCCGATCCTGGCACACGCCTAATCCCTGGACCCGCAAATTAGTCGTGTATGGTTACCAGAAGCTGTGGAGTGGGTATGACCCCTGAGCAGAGAAAATGGTGTCGCGACGGTTTGCTCACCTTTCCCTTCTGGCCACCTCGATACACTGGACGCAGCCTAACCGGGCGGTAAGCGGGTGCCACGTCGAAAGAAGCAACAGATCTCGGCCTCTTTGGGGTGAAATCTTCCTCGAGCAAGTGGTAGCTTTCGCCACTATCATCAGAGGGCCAGTGTGTTCTAGCCATCTGCACCCGCACGAAGGGATTAGCCTGTTGCAGGGCGATCGCGGGGAGGATCAGTGTCCCTGCGCTCCCGATTCCCTGGTCATAAGTTACCTTCCGTCAGAGAAGTAATGCAAGCCGACTCCACTCAAAGGCGACGGTGGCGCCAGTGTCCGAGCAGGGGTGGGGATGATAAGAAATTGGAGTCGGTTTGGTCGGGATGGATCTATTTTTGATCCACTGCATCCCCGTCCTGTAACTTGGCAACGAGGACCAGGGCTTCGGGCGGAACGGGGATTGCACGCGACCGTTGGCGATAGAGTGCAATGAGTGCCAACGGAACGTCAGCGTCGCATTGCAACATTGTTTTCCCAGGGTGTGGATCAATCACGGGGACTGTGAACTTGGACCGGGAATGCGTTGTCGCCTTGTCCGATCGGCCCGCTTCGCACCTCGCGGACAAGCGGCATGGTTACCTCAGTCCCGCCAACCGACTTGCTTCTGTCCTTTCTCCTCTCCTTTTCACTTCCTCTCATTTCTGGCTGGTCCGGGCTCCCCAAACGCACATTTCCCCCTCACAGTGTCGTTTGAACCGCCCCGGAGGCTCTTGCTCTCGGTCCAAGCAAACCAGCCCTCTCTCCGGATGCTCTGAAGTTGGCGACACACCAAACCACATACATCCAACCCGCTTTTGCTGTTTAACATTCCTCCCCCTTCCACTACAACTTTGGAACGGCCCGGAGTCCTTCTGTTTCGCCAGGAGCGAAAGCAATTCGTTTGGCATCGGTCGAACCGATCCCCCTTCGACTCCATCCGCCTCAGCCGGCCTTTGCACCGTCCCGCTGAGCACCACGCTCCTTTCTGGACCTTACCAAGATGTCACTATCACACATCCGACAGCGGGTGATAAATGGAGTACGCGACAATCGTCTCAACGTCGCGATTTCACTGACCAGGTTCCGCGTAGTATCAACACATCATGGCATCCAACTTCGTCAAGGCTTGGGTCGCGCTCGTTGTTGTACACTTCGTCGTCCAAGTAGCCCTTCAAGGTCTCACCCTCAGAGACAATAAGCAGGCAAAGGGTATCACGAACCTTTGTCTCTCACTCGCACAAGTTCCGAGCGGGCTGCCACTCCTGAACCGTGATGGTCTCAGCATGTGCGACGGAATTCCTGGACACAACGACGTCACCTGTTTGCTCATTACCTCAAGAAACTCACAACTGCCTCCAAACGGTATGCCCCCGAGGGCTTTGTCAGATTTCAACTTGGACAACACCAGCACGATCACATTGGATGGGAGCGAGCACTCCATCACTGGACGATGCGCCCTGTCGTTGCAATGGATTCACAACATGTGGGCAATCAACACGATTTTCATCCTACTCCGTTTGACACAATGGCAGTTTTCGAGACAACGTTGCAGAAGACGTCGCTACGATCTGCTTCCAGTTTTGGCTTCTGGTTGTGTCCCTCTTGGCAGTAAGCGAGCCACCCGCTTTTTTTATCCCCGTTTCTGAAGCTCGCGCTGTGCAGGTTCTACAGGACTCCATCCCTCATCTGTACGAGATATCCTCTCTTATCGCGAATTGGACGTTCTCATCCTCCCCAACAGTGCTGTCTGCATTGCAAGTCACTTGCTCGATGTTGGATGGGTGGGGTTCAGGATCAAAAGCACCATCACGCTCCGGAAGAGGTACTATAGATTCGTTGTCAATGGTGCATGTGGAGGGGAAGATCTGCTGGGAAACTGGTGGGATCAACGCCTTTCTCATGCAGTAAGTTCAGAGCCATACCCTTCAGCGACTCCTAAGTTGACTCGATTGACAGGCACCGTTGTTTGCGACCAACGTGATTACCCTCATTTTACTTGGAGTCCTCTCCGCAGTCTTATTCCGAGTGAGCGAAATTTGTCGCCGACGAGCCGTCCGCGAACTAACGCAATCCATTATAGCGGTTCGCGAGAATCAATTTCAGTCGTGTTGGCGCCTCACCAGAAATTTCCAGGATGTATAAGGTGCGGACGTTTGTACTTCAGGCTCATTAACCCGATATAAACGGATCCTGCAGATCGCCTTGGCATTCTTGGTCTTTTTACAACTCGCAGCATTTTTCACCATCCTGGCGGTGGGGATGTGGATCGACCGCGTCTCTTTCGGCGCAATCAACACCCTCGCTGAACACATCCGGGTGTACCAAGCCATATTCATTGTCCTCGCTGTGGTGAGTCCCTCTCTGACCCGCTACATTCGTTAGACTTATGAGGGCGTTCCAGATCATCACTCCATGGATCCTATCTGTACGATCCTTCCCCACCCCCTCGCTCGTTTACTAACCGCATTGATAGGGCTGGTGGGCCGTCTTCAGAGAGATCAAATGGGCTTTCATCCTCTTCGGGGTGCTCCACGCGTTCATCCTCACCCTTTGGCCAACAATGTTTGCAAGCCCCATCTACAGATACGTTTTCGGGGGCTGGTCATTCTTCGCAAGTGTTTCTGTTGTCAGTTACTTGTTCATAATTGCGACCACCATCATGGCAATTATCTGTCGATTGCATTTCGGAAGGGGTTTAGAACACTTCTGTAAGCCCCCGCTCGTTTCATTTCACACCACGATCCGAATCTGACGAAGTTCTGTAACAGTACAGGTGGAGGCCGCTTTGAGCTCGAGCGGCTTCCCAGCTTCCTACTTCACAAATGATCCAACGTACTCTCGCGACGGTTCCCCGACGTCATTCGATTTCAGCCTTTCGGACGTGAAAAAGGCCCGAAATGGACCTGTCGATAACGAGAAAGCGGGTTCGATGTACGTCCGGCCGTACACGATGGAATCAAATGAATACTCCATCCACACACTCTCGTTCGAGACATCGACAAACGGTTCCAAAACTCCTGGCTTGACAACCCTCCCCCCTCCCGGCGACACTAGTGTAGCGATCATCAAGGCCTTGAAGAAGGGCAAAGTAACGCCTACACCTAAAGGGGGCGCGAAATCTGAGCCCCGCACCGGCAACGATGGCCCCAAAAGCACCATCTTCACTCGCGACAGGGAAAAATCTTGGATCCAGCCTCCCCCAGAAGCCTACCTTCAAGCACCGCCCAACGAAACCCGCTCAAGGAAGGAAACTCCCAGCTTGTTAACTCAGGCCACCGGCACATCGACGAACTCATACACTCAGGCGGTGATTACCTTCGCAAGGAAGAGCCCTTTCGTCAGCGCAACTCCCAGAACCTTACACATGAACACCATGTCTTCGAAGGACGCGTCGTCGCCTGGAAAACCGGTCACCCTGCGTGAGGCCCGCCCAAGCACCGACTCGAGGACCGGCGTCAGCATCAGCATGGTACCACAGCGAAGGCCGAACCTCGTCACGACCGTCAACAACGCTCAGGGTATGACCCAATTCGTCGCACCGGCCGACTGGGAAACCACTGGGGGAACGAGTCAATTCCCATCCGCAACCGGATAGCCACGGGATGATCTAGCGACCGTGCCTGAACCCCGTCCGTTCGGATCTCTTCGTGCGACTTACTTCTTTTCACTTCCTCCTGACGACCTTTTCAATCTTCGACCGGCTCAATGAGTCTCGTCAGTTTTTATTTATGTATTTACTCTTTTTCTCCTTACTCTCAACCACCTTGGTTCGTCCCGGATTTTTGGGAGCCGAAGGGAGGAACTTTTTGACCTATTTTTGGTCTTTTTACTTGCACCCATGCGTTACACTTATATGCTGTTTCTGCACCCCTCGCACTTATGCGGGCAGGTGGTTCACCGTCCTTGACTTTATTGCGTAGATTGTACAGACTTCTGTGGAGGAATCCGTGTATACTAACGCCTCCTACTCATGTACTTACCCGTTCGATGTTGGACCAAATTGGATGCGTCCCACCGCCTGAATTGGAAGCTTGGAAACAAAATGATCGGGGACCTCGGGCTTTTCCACGGACCCGACGTTCTCCATCGCTGAGCAACGAATCCTCTGTTTTTCTTCTCATCCCATGATGTTACACGTCGGAAACCACCACAGCCCTGACAAGCGTCGCCGTACACGACCCTTCACACACAACGATTTCCCTGCTTACCCGAATCCGCCCGGTCACCTCAGAAGGTCCATGAAACTCTGCCCTGAGTATGAACGGCAATCTCGCGTGGCTCAACGTCTTGGAGGCCCTGCCCAGGGTTGTAGCTGATTGTAGTCGGTGCGTCCGGCTTGGATGTCGGACGTGCCTCCCTTTGTTTCCCCATATGTGGTATGACGGCTACTCGCTTCCTCTCGCCCTTCTTGAAGTTCTCTTCCACCTGGGCCATGGCGATTCCCGTGGGGTGGCTACCACCAATCCAGATCGTGGATAAAGAGGATAATGATATGCAATTCTCTTGTAGATTCTCTTCCCCGTACGCATCCCCTTTCGTCTGACCACGTGGAATCCTTCCCTACTGCTGGCCGAACTCAATCGAACAATGGGATGGGATCCGACAGGTCTTGATTTCTCCTTCCGCCTAGCGCGGGCGTGTTTTTTCTCGTCGCCAGGGGTACACGCAACTTGCAGTTCTCTGGGTCAAACGCGTGTCCAAGGGGAATCCGTTCGGAATTCCCAGTACACCATGAAGATCTCGAGTCCCGGATTTGGCCATTAGACGATTTTCTTCCACTGTGAAACCCTTGTGTCCATTTTGTGTCAATGATGCTTTTGCTTTCTCTGTCATACGTATGGCTCTCGACCACGTTCAAGGCGATCTGATTCCACTTCTTCATGATCATCCTCGCGGCTTGGGTCTCAGCCTTCGCCAATTTCCCTGCTCTGTCCAACCGCAGTTCACAACCCCAACTGTCACGTTCCAGATACGATCGCTCATGCCCATCCATGCCCAATGAGCGAAGAAGCGGCTACACAGCTGAACGAGTTGACCTAGATGACAGGTGGTAGTCGCTTGCAAATTCTGTGCGCTTGCTGACGGTTTGCCGGTGCAGGGCCGTAGTCGGGCTATCCAGGTGACCGGCTATGCTCCAAAACTGTAAGCCATGTTGTGCACGGCGGTGAGCCCGTTCCTTCGTGTTGCACCAGAATCCGTATGAATTGCTGAACAACGTTGAAGAAAAGGAAAAAGCTACCGTAGTCCCTACTTTAGCCGACGATATATACGCTGTTGTACTATATATCTTTTCTCACGCTACCGAGCTCCGGCTCGGATAGCTTACAAAAACTACTCCCACCTTCCCGGGACACGGCATACACGGCGGAGCGAAACCCTGGACAACCCATAATCGTACCTCGCGTCCGTCGGCGAACCGCGACCAAGCTCGGCCACGAATATACTGATGGCTTTCAGCCTTTCAACGTTCGCCTGCGCCACCAAGATCCGTTTTAGCTCCCCTCCTGTACATGCCACCCACCCGAGAGTTGTCCCGGTCCCCCGGAAAATGCGACCGAAGCTCACTAGCTTATCTGAGGGGGTGATCGACACGTGTCGAAAGACATGATCGAGAGGCACGCTAGGACCGCGTCGGTACAAGTTGAACGCCTGAATGCTCTTTGGAGGTCGGCGAGGGCCCGGCGTGCGGTCAACCCTGCATCGGTGACGGGGCCTGGAAGGGAGCGGAGCCGGCACGGAGCCGCAGGCCGCAGGCCGCGGGCCACACCACGTCCGCCGCCTCTCGTCGGAAGCTGTGCGATGGAGTTGGCGTGACGGGCAAATTCCCGGGACGTATAGTACCGGGTCTTATCGTGCCTTATTCCACGGTCCCCCGCCAAAAACTTGATTCCTCTGCCAATCGTCACAGGTCACGACCTGGTCACGCCGGCCTCCTTTTGTTTTTTG
>Ga0307516_10001738_pt1 | contig 29930 bp, 33 predicted proteins | sample 19_EM_MG_FD_203310 | JGI IMG/M metagenome (GOLD analysis project Ga0307516, IMG submission 203310) | Populus trichocarpa ectomycorrhiza microbial communities from riparian zone in the Pacific Northwest, United States - 19_EM | ecosystem: Host-associated > Plants > Roots > Unclassified | place... | reverse complement strand
AGTAGTTTGGGCGGCTGCACCGCGTGCCCGGCAGCAACGTCCTCCGCCGCCACGAATCCCTTGTCGATCAGCAGATCTTCGAGTCCCAGCAACCATTTCCTGTAGTATGAACTGCTGAGATAGACGTGCGGCGGCAGGGTCTCGCGATAATAGCGCGACGCATCCATGTTGAAGGCGCCGGCCGCGCCCATCGCACGTACCATTGCGAGAACGCGCCCCTCCCATTCGGTATGAAACATCGGCTCGTTCAACTCGGGCTCTACCTTGCCGAAACCGTCCATGCCGCCCATGTCGTGCACGCCATTCATGACGGCGCGCCCGGCGTTTTCGGGAACCCGGTGCCGATCATCGAGTCGCGCGTCACCAGTTCGGCGAGTTGCTGCTCGCTCCATCCCTCGGTGCCTGCGGGCCGCATCGGCAGCACCAGGAAGCGTGTCTCGGCGGTCGAATCCCAGACCCGAACTTCGGTTTCCTTCGGCAGGCCGACGCCGAAGTCGGCGAGCACGCCACGCGGGTCCTTTACGGCGCGGGACCGATAGGGCGCGGCCTTGTACCAGACCGGAGGTAGCCCCAGCATTTCCCAGGGGTAACAGGAGCACAGCGTGCACACGACCATGTTGTGGCGCTGTGGCGTGTTCTCGACAGCGACAAGGTGGTCGCCGACCCGGCTGACGTGACCGAGCGTGCTCACCGCCTTGGTGGCGTCGTCCAGCAGGGCCTGTTTGAAAGCTGGATCGGTCCAGGCCTTGGCGACGACCTGGGCGCCATTGTGCGGGCCGATCTTGGTTTCGTAGGCCTGGATAATGGCATCGAGCGCGGCTGGCTCGACATAGCCTTTCTCGGTCAAGATCGTCTCGAGCGCGCGCACGCGCAGCTCGGTCTCCGACAATTCCGAATGGTCGTGATCGTGGTGCTGATGATGGTCGTGGTCGTGATCATGGTCGCTCATGGGGGCCAAGATAAGCGAAGAATCCGGGCTATGTCGAGACAAAGACTCTGCTAGCATTTGGCCCGGGGAGAGCAGGATGGGGATCAGGGCAGGGTGCGTCGGGCTGGCCGCGGTCGCTGCGGTTTTCGGTGGGTTTTCCGCCCACGAGGCGGTGGCCGCCAACGGCGCCTATGCGGTCGATGCCGCCGACATTTCCGAGGTCGGGTCCTGCAAGGTCGAGAGTTGGTTGCAGGCGGCGACCAATACCGATTTTTCCGCGGTGGCCAATCCATCCTGCGCCGTGAATATTTTCAGGCCTGTGGAATTGAGCTTGCAGACGGTGCGGTCGCGCAGCGATGGCGACTGGAGTACGAGTATCGCGCCGAAGGCCAAATGGAACTTCATTCCGACCGGCATTGGAAAGTGGGGCATGTCGTTCTATGCCGGCGGCTCCTTCGACGCGGCGACCGGGGAGAACCTCACCGCTTTTGCGGTCGTGCCGCTGACCTACCGGCTGTCGGAGGACATGCGGATCAACCTCAATGGGGGCTGGCTGTGGGACCGCATGGCGGACCGGCATTACCTGACCTATGGCGCGGGCTTCGACTGGAAGTTCACGCAGACCCTGCAATGGACCATCGAAGCGTTTGGCCAGCTCGGCGCCGCGGACGTTCCAAGTACAGTCCGGCCACGGTTTCAGACCGGCGTGCGCTACCGGCCCAACGAGATTTTTTCGGTCGACGTGATCTACGGCCACAACATCACAGGCGAAAACGCCAACTGGATCACGCTCGGCACCACGATCCGTTTTCCGGCGCCGGAAGCCAAACCCGAGCATCACCGAACCGGCCATTTGTGAGCCATGATCGCCGAAAACGGCGAACATGACGGCACTTCGGACCCACAGCGGAATTGCAGGCGCGCGACCTCTTCTCAAGCACTTCTTTTTCGGAGCTGTTGCGTAGTTCCATCCCCCTATATCTAGAGAAACTGCTGCCCGCCACGAAGCCTTACGACGCGCCAACAGCTCGTCGTACCCAGGCGAATTCGTGCCCGCACCAGAACCGCGGCGGAGAAAGTGTGTGCGGCGGATCGAGGCGGGACGGGAATTCATTGCCAGTAGGACACCCACTACACTAGCAAGCGAACGGTGCTGCGATCTTGGTATTTTTACGTGGCAGAAGTGGCTGCGAATGGAATTATTTATTTAATACTAGATGTTGATACTCCGCCCGGCTCGCTTGCTGGCACTTATCGGAAACGCGTTCGCAGCCGCAACAGCGAGTTTATTCGTGGCGCATATGTCCTCATATGCCTGGAGATTCGGATGTCCTTCCTTGCCCGTTTCCGCGTCCTTACCAAAATCCTTGCCGTGATATTCATGATGTCCGGCATCGCCGTCGGCCTGAGCTGGTTCGGTATCCGCGCGCTGAGTTCGCTCAACGACGGCGCCGACAACATGAATGTCGCCGCGCGGCGCACTCTCAAGGGAGCGCGCGCCAACCAGAACGTGATCGCGTTGAATCGCGCCGAGTTCAGTCTCGCCCTCGACCCAAGTCCCGAGAACCGAGCGACCGTGCGCAAGATCATCGATGCGGAAATGAAGCTCTACCGCGAGCGTATCGAGGATGTCAGTACGACCCGTGACGAGGAGGCGAGGGCAATGCTGCCCGCGGTCAACGAAGCCATGACCGTTTACGCGAAGGCCCTGGAGGATATTCTTCATCTTGCCGATGGAGGAAAGGACGAGCATTTGAGCGAGCAGGCCACACGGTTGCGTGACCTGGCCGTCAATAACCGGGTAAAGGCGGAAAAACTGAAGGCCAATCTGGCGGCTGTTGTCGACCGTCTGAATAACCGGGTCGATTACTTCGCCAAATCGGCGACGCAAGAATATGAATCGGTCTCCCGGCTGATGATCGTCACCGCGATCATTGGCATCCTGCTGGGTGTGGCTGCCGGGTTCATGGTCGGTCAGTTCGGCATCGCCAAGCCGATGCGAGCGCTCGTCGGCCTGCTGCAGAAGATGGCGAAGGGTGAAACGGTCGAGATGATCGGCGCCGACCGCAAGGACGAAATCGGCGAGACGGTCCGCGCCGTCGACGAAATCAAGGTGATGCTGGCGCAAAAGGCTCGCCAGGAGGCGGAAGCCAAAGTCAAGCAGGATCAGATCGCCGAGCAGCAGCGCAAGGCGGACGTGATCAAGCTGGCCGACGGCTTCGAAGCCGCTGTGGGCGAGATCATCGAAACCGTGTCCTCGGCCTCCACCGAACTCGAGGCTTCGGCAAGCACGCTGACGTCGACGGCCACACGGGCTCAGGAACTCACCACGATGGTCGCCGCAGCCTCCGAGGAAGCCTCCACCAACGTGCAGTCGGTGGCTTCCGCCACGGAAGAACTGACGTCCTCCGTCAACGAGATCAGCCGCCAGGTCCAGGAATCGGCAAGAATGGCCAATGAGGCGGTCGATCAGGCCCGCAAGACCAACGATCGCGTCAGTGAACTATCGAAGGCTGCCGCCCGCATCGGCGACGTCGTCGAGCTGATCAATACCATCGCCGGCCAGACCAATCTGCTGGCGCTCAACGCCACCATCGAGGCGGCGCGCGCCGGCGAGGCTGGGCGAGGTTTCGCGGTCGTGGCATCCGAAGTGAAAGCTTTGGCCGAGCAGACCGCGAAGGCCACCGGCGAGATCGGCCAGCAGATCGCCGGCATCCAGGCCGCGACCCATGATTCGGTCGGCGCGATCAAGGAGATCAGCGGTACCATCGAGAAGCTGTCCGAGATTTCCTCGACCATCGCGGCCGCGGTGGAAGAGCAGGGCGCGGCGACGCAGGAAATCTCGCGCAACGTGCAGCAGGCCGCGCAGGGCACCGAGCAGGTCTCGTCCCACATCACCGACGTGCAGCGCGGCGCCAGCGAAACCGGATCGGCCTCCTCGCAGGTGCTCTCTGCGGCGCAGATGCTGTCCGGCGACAGCAACCGCCTGAAGCTCGAGGTCAGCAAGTTCCTCAACACGGTGCGCGCCGCTTGACAAAATGTAGCCTGGCTCATCAACGAGCCAGGCTTCGCCCCATGCCAGCCAGCGACGGCTTTCAAATGGGGGGCGGCAGATGGACAATGTCTTTCCATCGTTCCAGCAAAAGACTGTCGGATCCCATCCGAGACCCAAGACTATCCTCGGGGTCGCGGCCGCTGATATTATGACATCCAATGCCGAGTTGGCTCGCACGGACGCGCTTGCGGCGACTTCTCGGCTGATGCCGGATGGCAATCGGTGACGGCGGTCGATCCAAAGCCCGTCCTCGATCATCCAATTTACGCAATGTCTCACGCGAACCTCTGACGCGAACCTCGGCAATCGCGCTGCTCGGCGAGCTTTTCGGTGGCGAGTGTCGGGCCGAAGTCCGCGCAGTGCCGACGCACCAGTATCATCGTCAGTTGCCGTACCGCCGGATGCAGACGGTTGTTGCTCGGCGCTCCGCGTCGCGCTTGGGGGCGAGGCTGAAAAACCTAACTGAATTTGCACCCGTCAAGCCAAAAACCTAAGTCTTTTCAATTGTATTTGTCTAACTGAAATTGCGATGGTTCCATGCTTTGTCCATCGGAATCTGCGTCTCATGTCGATATGTCCATCGGAAACTGCTTCTCGTTGACACGGCGTCCATCGGAAAACGCTCTCGTTACGCGACGCGCAAACGACTGCGCGCCGACATAATGCCGACGTTCCGAGTCACAGTTTTTTCGGGAAGACTAGACGAATTCGAGCGGGTGACAGCGCGCGATCTCGCGTTCCATTTCTTCGACCGAAGGCGCTTTTCCGGGCCTCGGTATAAGGCGGTACCCCGACGGATTCCGCGCCTCTTGCCATCCGAACCCGCGCTCGATGAGCGCCTGGGCCGCTGCGCGATGGATCTTCGCCGGCGTCAACCCCGTGTCGGTCATGCCGGCCCTGACTATAGCTCTTTTCAACAAATCCCATCCGGTGCTGGTGTTGAGCTTGCGGGTCAGCAGGCGCCTCGCATCAATGATGGTTCGGAATGACAATTTCTTATTGCAAATGGGAATCGTATATTTGGAAGAGTGAGCTCGCGACGCAAAGCGACCGTGTTGCTGTTCACTTTGCCGAGGCGATTTCTGACGACGATAGTCTCAAACACAATCCATATCACCTGCTCGACAGGGCTATCGTCTTGTCCGGATTTTCCATCAGGAGGATGGTCGAAAAAAGACTTGTCACCGATCGCCTGGCGGCAGAGGAAATAAGTGTTCGCATTTTTCCTGCGCGTAATGATGGCGACTTTCGGCACCCGTACGTTGGATATGCAGGCCAGAGCGCTTTCAGGAATTACGATCTAGAGCAACCGCTTTCCCAGGGACTGAAGATCGGTGACGTGGCAAACGAGATCATCCACGCTTCCCAGATCATGGTGTCTCAGGGAGAAGAGCATGTTCAGGACGGGCTTCTTATCGCATCCGACTGGCGGTTGAAGGACCGGCTGCTACACTTCACAATCGACGAGTTCTCTTGGTTAGTCAGGCGCGTTTTGGACGATTTTGTCAGGTTTGAGTCCGAGCAGTGGGATCCGGAAACCGGCAAAGTGTCCGCGCAGAGGGAGTAGGCTTGGCGACGGGACTGGTCCCGACGATCGAGGATGGAGACGTCCGGCTCTGGGAGTCGAACGTCATCGTCCGCTATCTCCGCACAAACACTCCATGGGTGAACTTTGCCCCGCCGATATGAACGCTGGATGGACTGGCAGACGGCCCGCAACTAAGGGCACGTCCTCGATGCCGGGGCCTGTTGAGGTCGGAAGCCAACTATGGAAGCACCTCCAGAGACCCTTCTCTAACAACGGGCCCAACGATCGCGGCATTGGCATTCAGCTGGCCTATTCGCTGGCGCGCGTCCTGACCGGCTTTCTGCTCGCGATGGCGGTGGCGATACCGCTGGGCTTCATGATCGGGATGTCGCCGCTGCTGAGCAAAGCCTTTGATCCCTTCATCCAAATTCTCAAACCGATTTCGCCGCTCGCATGGATGCCGCTGGCGCTCTACACGATCAAGGACTCAGCCACATCAGCCATTTTCGTGATTTCATCTGTGCGATCTGGCCAACGCTTCTGAACACGGCGTTCGGCGTCGCGAACATCAGGAAAGAGTGGCTCAATGTGTTACGAACCCTGCAAATAGGTGCGCTTCGCCGTGCCTACGCCATCATTCTTCCTGCAGCGGCGCCGATGATTTTCACGGGAATGCGGATCTCCATCGGCATCGCATGGCTGGTCATCGTGGCGGCGGAAATGCTGGTCGGCGGGACCGGTCTTGGATACTTCGTCTGGAACGAGTGGAACAACATGTCCATCACCAACGTCATTGTCGCCATTCTGGTCATCGGCGTGATCGGAATGCTGTTCGACCAGCTGCTCGCACGTTGTACCGCGCTCGTTTCTTACTCCGAATGATTTCTGACAGCCGATAACGGAGACCAAGCACCATGAGCGGCAAATTCATCTCCATTGAGGGCATCGCCAAGCGCTATCCCGTGCGTGGCCGTGTCGGAGAGGAGACGGCGATTTTCGGGAATCTCTGGCTATCGATGAAGAAGGGTGAGTTTGCCTGTATGATCGGTCATTCCGGATGCGGCAAGACGACTGTTCTCAACATCCTGGCTGGACTCGACGGGCCGTCGGGTGGCGCTGTCATCGTCGATGGCCAGGAGATCGACGGACCAAGTCTCGATCGCGCGGTGATTTTTCAGACTCATGCCTTGCTGCCGTGGCGGACGGTTCTCGGCAACGTTGCGCTTGCGGTGTCATCGAAGTGGCCGTCATGGCCGGCTGCAAAGGTGAGCGAACATGCCAAAGCGTTTATCCGGCTCGTCGGGTTGGAAGGCGCCGAAGCGAAAAAGCCTTCCGAACTGTCCGGCGGCATGAAGCAGCGTGTCGGCATCGCGCGAGCCTTGTCGATTGAGCCCAAGATCTTGCTGATGGACGAGCCGTTCTCCGCGCTGGACGCGCTGACGCGGGGCACGCTCCAGGACGAAGTACGCAGGATATGTCTCGAAACTGGCCAGACCACATTCATGATCACCCACGATGTCGACGAGGCCATTTATCTCGCTGACAAGATCTTCCTCATGACCAACGGCCCGGATGCCGTTCTCGCCGAAATCGTCGAGAATCCGCTTCCCAAGAACCGTTCGCGGCTGGAAATCCACCGGCACCCCTTCTACTACGCCTTGCGCAACCATCTCGTGGATTTTCTCGTCAGCCGCAGCAAGGTCTTTCTCGACACGACGCCGTCCCACGACCCGATGCGACCGGTCCACGTTCAGATTGGTGCGATGGGTGCGTTCATCGTACACTCTAACGATGAGCTTTCCGGTGGTCGCGCCCCAACTTGCGGCCGCCAAGCCGCTTATCGAGAGAGTTGAGCGCACCCCTCAGCGAAGCCTGACTTTATTCGAGCACTGGGCAAAAACCGTACAGGCGATGCCGTCGATCGGTTCTCTGCGACGGTGTAGTTGCATTGATGCTTCGCGCGAATGGCCGCTGTTGGCGCAAAGCGGCCACTCCCATTGTATTCGTGTTCAGGCATAGTATCGCCGGCACGACCGTGCTGATCTCAACAGCGCAGGGTGCTGCTTATCAGCGAGCCGATAGGCCGCAATCGCCAATCATGTTCAGGTAGATCGGCAATTTCACATGCCAGGAAGTCTTAGCCGCGATTAGCCGAGCGAGCGCGCCCCTTGATCTTGTTCCAGTTCGGAAGATTTACTTGACCCAGGAGAGAGCGAGCCGTCAACAAGGCTGCTCGCCCTCGAAAACCTCTCTATGGAATGGGCGTGAATTTCAGTTCACCAAGTGGGACGACCTTGTCGGTGCGTACCATCTTGTATTCTGTGCCGGCCCCCAGCCATTTTTCCCAGATTTGATTGATCTCGCCACTCTTGTCCATCGCCATCAGCGTTTCGTTGACCTTTGCGAGAAGCGCCGGCTCGCCCTTCTTCATGCCGACACCGATCGGTTGAAAGATCATCGGATCATCGATCATCTTGAGTTTGACAGGCGTATTCTGAGATTCGTTGACGAGCTTGGTGATCGTCATCGTGTTGGCAACCATTCCAACGGCCTTGCCCTGCTGAACCGCCATAAAGGCCGAGCCGGTATCCTGAAAGGTGAGAGGATCCGACCCGTTCAACTTGATCGACAATTCCGACGTCGATCCCTTGGTGGATGACAGCCGCTTGCCGGCAAAGTCGGCTTTCTTGGTGCCGGGGTCGCTCGCTTTGACGGCCAGCATTTCCTTTGCCATGTAGTAGGGATCGCTGAACAGGACCTGTTCTGCGCGGCTGAGCGTGTAGGCGAGATTCGCGACCGTGATGTCCACGTGTCCCAGCTTCACCTCGGGCACCCGGGCATCCACTGATAGCGGGGTGATCTTGGCGGTGACGCCAAGGGCTTTTGCGATCGCCCTGCATAGGTCGACGTCGAAGCCGACCATCTCCCGGGTTTTGGTATCAGGTGCGGCGAACGGAGGCACGTCGGCGAAAGTTCCACAGCGCAGTTCCTTGCGTTGCATGATGTCTTGCAACTGGTCGGCGTGGGCGACGAAACTCGCCGTGCCGAGACTGGCAGCGACGATTGCGACATGAGCGACTGATTTTCTGAACGACATGATTTGGACTCCTTCAATGTGTTGTTGGAAAAATTATCGCGCGTGAAGATCGGCAAGAAAGCGTTGCGCGCGGGGGTGTTCCGGATTGCTGAAGAACTGCTTGGGCTCGGCCATGCTCAGGATGCTGCCCGCGTCCATGAACCAGACGCGGTCGGCGACTTCGCGAGCAAACGACATTTCGTGGGTGACGCACATCATGGTCATTCCCTCCTTGGCCAGTCCGCGCATGACCGTGAGGACTTCGCCGACCATTTCGGGATCAAGTGCGCTAGTGGGTTCGTCGAACAGCATGGCGGGGGGCTCCATCGCCAGCGCGCGCGCAATGGCGACGCGCTGCTGCTGCCCCCCGGAGAGTTGCGCCGGAAACGATCGCGCCTTGTTGACCAGCCCCACGCGATCGAGAAGAAGCATTGCCTTGTCGTGCGCTTCGGCATGCTTGAGCCCTCGAATACGCATGGGCGAGAACATGATGTTTTCCAGTGCGGACATATGCGGAAACAGGTTGAAGCTTTGGAAAACAAACCCGATGCGGCTTCGTATTCGATTTAGATCTCTGCTGCTCATCTTGGCATGAACGTTTTGACCGTCGAACGTCAGCGTTCCGGATTGAATTTCCTCCAGACGATTGACGGTACGGATCAGGGTGGACTTTCCCGATCCCGACGGTCCGCACACGACCACGACTTCGCCCTTGTTCACCTGAGCGTTGATGTCGACCAGCGCGTGGTATTCACCGTATTTCTTGTTGACGTGCGAGAATTCGATCATGTGCGGTTCTCCCGAACTGCTGTGTCGAAAATGGTCATAGCTTTGCCGCCAGAGGTTGGCCGTCACTTGCCAAGCCCATTCCAAGAGCGCCTCCGCTGCCGGCCCGCTTTGTCGCGATCCGGCGCTCCAGCCAGTTCGCGAGCTGCGTGAGGGTCCAGCAGACGACGAAATAGATCATCGCGAGAATGAAAAAGACTTCGAACGGCTTGGTGAGCAGGCGATTGTTGATCTGGTTCGCCGCGAATGTCAGTTCGGGGACGTTGATGACATAGCCCAGGGTCGTGTCCTTGATCGTGGAAACGAATTGGCTCAGGATGCTCGGCATCATGTTGTAGAGCGCTTGCGGCAGGATTACGTATCGCATTGCGCCGAGGTGGCTGTGGCCGAGCGCGCGGGCCGCGTCGGTTTGTCCGGTGGGCAGCGCCTGGATGCCGGCGCGCACGATTTCGCTCAGAAACGCGGCTTCGTAAATCACGAGAGCGAACACCATCGTGACGAAGCCCGGAACCACACGTCCGATCAGGAGCGGAACCAGAAAGTAACCCCAAAATATGATTACGAGCAGCGGCACGCCGCGCATGGTGTAGACCAGCGCCGTCGCAGGCGCGCGCAGCAGGAGCCATGGCGAAATCCGCGCCAGGGCGACAAGAACGCTCAGTGGAAACGCCAGCGAGATGCCGAGCACCGAGAGCAGCAGCGTTGCCGCGATACCGCCCAACGGTCCGTTGGGATATTGTCCGATCAGCAGAAGCAGCCAATCGTCCTGGATGATGTGATAAACTTCAGTCAGCATCGGTCAACGTGCTCCGACTGATTTGGCGCGTCGGCCGAGCCACGCGCCGATGCCCATCAAGATGAGCGAACAGGCGAGATAGACAACGGTCGCAATCAGGAACGTCTCAAACGTGCGGAAGCTCTGGTTTTCGACCTCCTTGACGGCGTGCGTCAGTTCGGCGGCGCCGATGGCTAAGGCAAGGGTGCTGTTCTTGAACAGCGAAACGGTGTGGTTGACCAGCGCGGGGAGAGCGTTGGCGAAAGCCTGAGGCAACAGCACATAGCGCATGGTGCCGATGTAGCTATGTCCGAGCGCGCGCGTCGCTTCTTCCTGTCCAGCCGCGACCGACCTCAGGCCGGAACGAAGGTCTTCGCTGAAATACGCGGCCTGGCAGAGGCCGAGGCCGATGATCGCGAAAGTCGTCTCACCATAGTGGTTGCTCAACCAGTCCTGCAGGCCGGATGGCAACAGGCTGGAGATGCCGAAATACCAGATCATCAACTGAACCAGCGTCGGCACGTTGCTATGATAGGAGACATAGACGCGGACGGCACGCTCCGCGATGCGGCTTGGCATAAGCCGGATCACGAGCAACAGGATGCCGAGGCTCATCGACAGGATCCAGGACCCTGCCGCGATAATGAGCGTGACCCAGAAGCCGTCGACCAGCATCCCGGCCAGTTGGGGATTGAGCAGGATTGCGGTGACGTCGAAACCCTGCATCGTCTGCTCAAGAAGTGGGGTTGCCGGCGGGCGGCGCCGGCTTCACGGTCGATAGCCCGCCAGGTACCTGGAGGGTCGGTGTGATCTCGAGGTGGCCGATATTGACGGCTACCGGGGCCGCAATCGCAAAAGCGATTGCGTCGGCAACGTCCGACGCCTGTGGAAGCTCATATCCTTCGATGAACCGCTCGTAGGTGTCTGCCGAGTCGCCATGGACATGCGCGAAAATATCCGTGGCGATACGGCCCGGACAGATCTCGGTCACGCGCACTCGCCGCCCGAATGCATCGATGCGCAGTTGGCGCGACAACATGCTGACGGCGGCCTTGGTTGCATGATAGGTGGAGTTTCCACCAAAATTGTAAGCGCCCGCGATCGAGCTGATATTGATCACGTGGCCCCGGTCGCGCGCGACCATTCCGGGCACGACTAGGCGACACAGATGCAGCACGGCGCGCAAGTTGACGTCGATCAGAAGATCGACGTCCTCGGCTTCTGCCTTCAGGAAGGGGGTGGGGCGATCGACGCCTGCATTGTTGACCAGAATGTCGAACGCGACCTGTTGGGTGAGACGGGTCACGCCTTTGAGGTCGGTCACGTCAAGCACATGAGCGATGCAGCCGGTCCGTTCCGACAGTTCTTCAAGCGCGGTCACACTGCGCGCCAGCGCGTGGACTTCGAGATTCTCACGCCGCAGGCGCTCGACCACGGCGGCACCGATGCCGGACGAGGCGCCTGTCACGAGTGCGGTCTTGTAATCCGAAAAGGGCATCGCTGGCTTCCAGATCGTTGCAGGAGCTTACCGAGCCGCGGGGCGGCGCGATAAGATGGAATGTCTGTGGCGGGATAAGACCGCCTTATGTCTTGCCGCCGGCCTATTCCAGCAGGCGCGAGATCGGAAGGACTCTGCCGCCGGCCTCCTCGACCTCCCGCCGGATGCTCCGCGCGAGGTCGAGCGCGCCGGGCGTGTCGCCATGTAGCAGGATGCTTCGCGGCCGCATATTCAATGGCTTGCCGGTGCAGGTGACGACCTCGCCGCGGTCGAGCATGCGCCGAACGCGCGCGATCACGGCGCCTTGGTCATGAATCACGGAGCCCGGCAGCCCGCGCGGGACGAGCAGGCCGTCATCGTCGTAGGCGCGGTCGGCGAGGAACGTCGTTGCAACCTTCAGCCCGCAGTCGGCGACCGCCGCCTCAATGGCGCGGCTGCTGGACGAGATGATGAATAATTGAGGGTCGAATTCTGCGACCGCCCGGACCAACGTCGCGGCCAGTGCCTGATCGGCGGAGACCATATTTCCAAGCGCGCCGTGAAAACTCATATGCCTCATCCGGCCGCCGGCCGAGCGCGTGATGCCGTCGAGGGCGCCGAGCTGATAGATCACCATCGCGGCGAGTTCGGCGGCGTCAATGTGCATGATGCGTCGACCAAAGCCCTGGCGATCGGGAAAACCGACATGGGCGCCGATATCCACGCCCCGGGCCAACGCCAGCCTGACCGTGCGCAGCATGATCAGGGGATCACCGGCGTGAAAGCCGCAGGCTACATTGGCCGACGACAGCACGTCCAGCAGTGCTTCGTCGTCTCCCATCCGCCACGGGCCGAGGCCTTCGGCGAGGTCGGCATTGAGATCGATGTCCATCGTCGGTCCTACCTAGCGTTGGCGTGGATGTAGTTCGACAAGGCCGGTTCCGAACCCGACGACGGTCTCGTGGGCCACCAGCATAGCGCCAACGATTCCGTCCCGTGGTGCGGGCACCGGAACCAGAAGGGTCCCGATCCGAAGCAATCCGAGGGCCTGTCCGGCGCGGACCGGCGTTCCCTCTGGTGCCAGCGCGGTCTCATGCAAGGGATGGCGGTGCAGGAATAACCCCACCGTGGATGCCGCGACAACATCGCTGGAGGGCATTTGGCCGGAAGCGGTTTCGCTTTGCCGGTCGCCAGTCGGATCGTCATGCGCTTGCCAGCCATCGCCGTTTAGCCGTAGCCGAAACGACGGTCCGGTCAATTCGAGTTCGTCGATTCCGGCCTCAGCCATCCATATCGACAGGTCGCGGAGATCGTCGAAGGGCATGTCAGTTGCTCCTCGTCCGGCCGCGGTGGAGGTCCGCCAAGCGGCGCGCCTCCGTCAGCCAGCGCGCGTTCAGCTCGCCAACGGCGATCGCTTCGTCCCAGGAGGTTTTGATGAAGCGGATGCGGCTGCCGATCGGCGCCTGGCCGAGCCGCCAGAGATCGGCCTCGATCACGACGCCGATCTTCGGGTAACCGCCGGAGGGCTGTGCATCGCGCATCTGCACGATCGGCTGTCCATTTGGTGGCACCTGGATGACCCCGGGTACAATTCCGTGGGACCGAGTCTCAATCGGCGCGACCGGATGCAGCGGCGTTCCGTCCAGGCGATATCCATAGCGGTCGCTTTGCGGCGTGACCCGCCAAGGCTCGTTCCAAAGCGCATCATGAGCGGCTTCGGTATATTGCGCATATTCGGCGGCCGGCAGCACCCTGACGGCCGGCAGACCGCCCTCCGTCAGGGGCAGATCCAGAGCGGGGGGGCTAAGTCCGAAGCCTGCGTGTCCTGATACCTTAGCAGTCGCTCCGGCCCGCAGCCTGTCGCCGCTGCGAAGCTGCCGGCCTTCAAGGCCGCCGAACGCGCCGCGGAGCTGGGTGCTGCGCGAACCGAGCACCAGCGGCACGTCGACCCCGCCGGCGAGGCAAAGGTAGGCACGGCTGGCGCGCCATGTCCCCTGGCGCGGCAGGCCCAAGCTCAAAATCTGGCCAGCCGATGCCGAGTGAATCCACCATGGCGGCAGCGGCAGATCGTCGAGAGAAGCCGCGCAATCGGCGCCAGTGATCGCGAAAACGCAATCGTCCGTGAAGCGGGCCTGAAACGGAAAAATCTGAATCTCGATACCGGCGGCGTGCTCATCATTCCCGAGCAGGATGTTTCCCGCCGCCAGCGCGAGATCGTCCAGCGCGCCTGATGCGCCAACCCCCCATTTGAGGGTGCCACGGCGACCGTGATCCTGCACGGTCGCGAGCGCACCCGTTGCGATGATCTCGATCATCGGATCACCTCGGTGATCTTGAACCGTAGCCGGTCGCCGGGACGAAACAGCGCCGGTGAATCGAGCGCAGGATCGAAGAAACGCATAACGGTGCTGCCGATCGTGTTCCAGCCGCTTGGACCGGCCGAGGCTGAAACGCCGGTTTGCGCGCCGCCGATCGAGACCGCTCCACCCGGAATACTGACGACAGGCGTTTTGCGCCGTGGCGTTGCGATCCGCGGGTCCATGCCGCCCAGGTAACAATAGCCGGGATGACTTCCCAGCGCGTAGACCACGTAGGTCGGGGCGCTGTGAATCGCCGCGATTCGATCGATGTCGAGGCCGGTATGAGCCACGACGTCGGCCATGTGCGGACCACCGTCGCCGCCATAGACGACCGGTAGTTCGATCAGGCGTCCTTCGACCCGCATCGGCTCGGCCGCCGTCCACGCCGCACGCAACCGCGCCTCGATTGGCTTGCAGGAGCCTGGCGGCCGCGAGAAATTCAGCATGAGATTATTCATGCCGGGGACGGCTTCGCGTATTTCAGGCCAGCTCTCCGCCTCTCTCGCAAGCGTCCAGATGCGTTCTTGCGTGACAAGGTCGGTTTCGCCCGGCGCCTCAAAGAGCAGGGCACTTGTGCCAAGCGTGCTGATGCGTGGCTGATCGGAGATCACACCAGGGTTCCTTCGCGCAATTGTTTCTCCAAATGATGGATGTCGACACATCCGGCAATGACGGCCTCGTCCCGCACCAACCGGCGGTGCAGCGGGAGATTGGTGGCAATGCCTTCCACCTGCATTTCATCAAGCGCGATGCGCAGGCGGCCGAGGGCATCCTCGCGCGTATCGCCGTGCACGATCAGTTTCGCGATCATCGAGTCGTAATAGGGCGATACCCGATACCCGGCACCGGCGTGGCTATCGACACGCACGCCATAACCCCCAGGCAGATCCCACCGCGTGATCATGCCGGGCGAGGGGACGAAACGCTCAGTGTCTTCTGCATTGATGCGGCACTCGAACGCATGGCCCCGACAGCGGATGTCGGCTTGAGCAAACGTGAGCCGCTCGCCTCGTGCCACGCGGATCTGCTGCTGCACGACATCGATGCCGGTCGTCATCTCGGTGACCGGATGCTCGACCTGCAGTCGCGTGTTCATCTCGATAAAGTAGAACGCGCCATCCTCGACAAGGAACTCGAAGGTGCCAAGCCCCAGATAGCCGATTTGCCTGCAGGCTTCGACGCAGCGCGATCCGACCTCCGCCAGCAGCGCATCCGGAATTCCCGGCGCCGGCGCCTCTTCCAGCACTTTCTGGTGGCGGCGTTGCAGCGAACAATCGCGGCTGCCGAGCCACAACGCATTGCCGTAGCTGTCCGCCAGCACTTGAATCTCGACATGCCGCGGATGGCCAAGGAATTTTTCGATGTAGACTTCAGCATTGCCAAAGGATCGGCGGGCTTCTTCTCTCGTGACGGATAGCGCGCCGAGCAGGGCACTCTCTTGCTCGACCACCCGCATGCCCCGTCCGCCGCCCCCGCCAGCGGCCTTGACGATGATGGGATAGCCGATCTCGCGCGCGAGATTGTGGATCTGGTCGGGAGCGTCGGGCAGTGACGAGTCCGGGCCAGGCACGCAAGGCACGCCCGCCGCTCGCATGGCGCGCTTGGCGGCGACTTTATCCCCCATGACCCGAATGCACGCAGCACTCGGGCCAATGAAGACGACGCCGGCTTCTGCGACCCGTTCGGCTAACAACGCGTTCTCCGACAGGAAGCCATAGCCGGGGTGGATCGCCTCTGCGCCGGTGACCTTGGCGGCCATGATGATCGCCGCCTGATTGAGATAGCTTTCACTGGCCGCCGCCGGCCCGATGCAGAGAGCCTGGTCCGCACGGCGCACATAAGCGGCTTCGCGATCCGCTTCGGAATATACGACAATGGTCTTCAGGCCCAAACCGTGGCACGCCCGCTGAATGCGCAGCGCGACCTCGCCTCGATTGGCTATGAGAACGGATTGAAACATGGCATCAAGCAATGCGCATGAGCAATTGTCCGGCCTCGACCTCGCTTCCCGTGGTCGCCTCCACGGCTTTGACGACGCCGTCTCGCTCGGCGCAGATGTTGCTGAACACCTTCATCGCTTCGATGACGCATAGCGTCTCGCCGGTCTTGACGGCCTGACCGGTGACGACGAACGGCAGCGCGTCGGGCGACGGGGTCAGGTGGACGATGCCGAACAGGGGTGCACGCACTTCGGTGCCGGGTTTGTCGGCGATCGCCGGCGCGCCGCCCGGCCTATCTTGAACTGGCCGGGACGAGTCGGAAGCCGGGGCGCGGGACGGCGTCCGAGCCGTTCCCCTCACCAGCCTGAGCGCCCAGCCGTCCTTGCTCGCCTGCAATTCAGTCAGGTCGGACGATGCCATGGCATCGATGAAGGCCTTGATCTGCTTCAAGTCCATGGGCGTATACCCAATTCGGGCTCCTCGCGCGGACACGCGCAGCCACTGTACGAAAGGCTACTGATGCTTGGGCACCGGCGCCAAGACATAATGGCTTTGTCCCGATAAGGCGCGCTTATGAAGCCGGGCGCTTAGTCGTTCATCCAGGTACGATCTCGCTGCCATGCAGCGCGGCGATCAGTTCCAGAAGAATATCCCTGACAGCTTGCGCCGGTTCTGACAGCGGCAGATGGTCGGATTGGCAGAGGGCGAGGGGCGCTTCGATCACCGGGTCCGTGATCCGCGATTGCCAAGCATTGCACGACGCAGCAACTTCGCGAGCCATCGATTCCGGCAGGATCGTGGCTCCGAGGCCGTCGGCGATAGCGGCCGTAAGCGTGCTGGCCGATTCGATCTCGGCGACAACCCTGGGCGTCATTCCGGCAGCGGCGAAAGCCTCGTTCACCATCCGGCGCACGACATTGTAGGGTCGCGGGAGAAACAGCTCCAGCTCTCCGATCATGTGCAGCGGCACCTGCTCGGGCGGAGCCAAAATTTGGTCGGACCCGACCAGGAAGAGCTGTTCTTTCAGCAAGGGAATGAACGACAGGCCATGCACCGCGGTCTGCCCACCATATAGCACGGCCATATCCATGCGCCCGTTCATGACAAGTTCGGACAACGTGTTGCCATAGGTTTCATTGAGGTAGAGCAATACGCCTGGATGGCGGGCGCGCACCGTCCGCAGCAGCGGTAGTGCCAATCTGGCTGCGGCCGTGCCGGGAGCCAGCCCGACGGATACCGCCCCCGAGAGCCCCTGGCCGGCGGCGTTCATGTCGACTTTGGCCTGATCGCACTGGCGCAGGATCAATTGGGCGTGTCGGTAAAGCACCTTGCCGGCTTCCGTCGGCGTGACGCCGCGTTTGGTCCGAAGCAGGAGTTGCTGTTTTACCTCGCCTTCCAGCGTTGCCAGTTGCTGGCTAAGCGCTGGTTGCGCCACGTGCAGAATGTCGGCGGCTTGAGTGAGACTGCCGATATCGACGATTTTCACGAAATATTGCAAGCGCCTCAGATTCACCGATTGCTCCAGCCGGGCCGTCGCCCCTACAGCTTGCTCGGCCAGATCTTAGCTTGGCACTAGCAAGAACTCCGCCACATTAGCCGAAATCGCCACCATCTATAAGAGATTCGTATCGAGGAAGACCGAACTCATCTTGGCCTTAACCCGTGCTGGAAGATAGCGTCGCGACCCGACAGTATGATCGAGGTCCACGTGAACTCATCCCGTATCGCAGAGCGCGTCAGGCGAATTAAACCCTCTCCCAGCACGGCCGCAGCCGACCGCGCCAACGAGTTGCGCCGGCAAGGCAGACAGATCGTCAGTCTGGTGGTCGGCGAGCCCGATTTCGACACGCCGGCGCACATCCGCCACGCGGCGGTGAATGCGATGGAAAAGGGTGCGACGCGATATACCCTGATGGCGGGCACCGTGGATCTCAGGCGCGCGATCGCGGCGAAGCTTGAGCGCGAGAATGGGCTGAACTATGCGCTCGACGAGATCATCGCAACGAACGGCGCAAAGAGCGCAATCTACAGCGCTTTTGCGGCGACGCTGGAGCCCGGCGACGAGGTGATCATTCCCGCACCGTACTGGGTTTCTTATCCCGATATGGCGCTTGCCTGCGATGGCGTCCCGGTCTTTGTTCCGTGCGACGAGACGCAGAAATTCAAAATGGCTGCGGCGCAATTGGAGGGTGCGATCACGAGGCGAACGCGCTGGCTCGTGATCAATTCGCCGAGCAACCCGACCGGCGCAAGCTATACGGCTGACGAATATCGTGCGATCGCCGGCGTGCTGGCGAAACATCCGCATGTTATGGTTATGACCGATGACATCTATGAGCATATTCGCTACGACGGCGTGAGCGCTCCGCACCTTCTCAAGGTCGCACCCGAACTTCGCAACCGCACGCTGGCCATCAACGGCGTTTCCAAGACCTATGCCATGACGGGCTGGCGGATCGGCTGGATCGCAGGTCCGAGCGATCTCGTCCAGGCGATCAACACGCTCCTGTCCCAATCGGCCGGAAACTGCTGTTCGATCAGCCAGGCGGCAGCCGCCGCGGCCCTCGACGGCGACCAGAGTTTCGTCGAGCGAAGTGTCGCGATCTACCGGCAACGGCGCGACGCGACGTTACCGCTCATAAACGCGATCCCCGGCCTGAGTTGCCTGGCGCCGGACGGCGCTTTCTACCTCTACGTCAATTGCAACGGCTTGATCGGCAAGTCGACGCCCGACGGCAAACGGCTCGATGCCGACAGCGACGTGGTTATTTATTTTCTCGAGAGTGCCGGCGTCGCGTTGGTTGCCGGGACGGCCTATGGGCTCTCGCCCTATTTCAGGCTTTCGATCGCCACCGACATTGAAACCTTGACCAACGGCATCGAGCGCATCGCGCGGGCCGTGTCGGATTTACGCTAATTCTTCCCATAGGGATATTAAAGCCATGCAGACCTCCGGTCTCACGAAGAATGCCTCCGCACCGCAGGTATCTGCCGATATCATCGCTGTGCTTCGCGACATCCCCGTGGCGCTGCTGAGCGACAATATGCAACGCAACTGCGGTGCCGTCGGACTCAAGCCCTATCACAAGCCCGCCCCGCTCGCCGGAACGGCGGTCACCGTGCTCACGCGAGGTGGCGACAACCTCGCTATTCTGCGTGCGTTCGAGTTCTGCCGCCCGGGCGATGTCATGGTGGTCGATGCGGGTGGAGACACGACGAACGCCGTGATCGGAGGCATTCTATCCTACTATGGCGCAAGAATAGGTCTTGCCGGGATGGTGATCGACGGAGCGATCCGCGATGTAGCGGAAATCTGCGAGCGGACTTTTCCGGTCTATGCACGCGGAGTGAATCATCGCGGTCCCTATAAGGATGGTCCAGGCGCGATCAATGTGCCGGTCACGGTCGGTGGAATGGTTGTGCAGCCTGGCGATCTGGTCGTCGGCGATCAGGATGGTCTGCTCGCGTTCGCGCCCAATGCGGCTCGGTCGTTGATCGAGAAAGCCGAGACTCAGCGTGTGCGCGAAGAAGCCACTATGCAAGCGATGCGTGACGGCCGGTGGGACCGTTCGTTTATTGACGCATTGGAAGCGAGGTGCGCGAACTGACGCGCAAAAGGCGAAGGAAGCAGGGGTCTTCCGGCACGGCTTGCTGAGCCAGGCAGCCCCGGTCGAGCCGGCGAATGATGACGTTCTCCGGATACCCGGACATGTAGACCACCGGCCCGCCAGGCCTGCGATTGTCGATCTTGACGGCAAGCTGTCGTCCGTTGATGCCGTCCGGCATGATCAAGTCGGTGAACAAGACATCGAATTTCGCACACCGATCCGTCAATCGAAGCGCTTCGGTCGTGTATTCTCCACCTCCCGCCCTCCGCGTCGTTCGATCGCGAGCGTACCAATCTATACTGAATAGGCAGGCTGGTTTGCCCAAGAAACTGCTGGCGACCGACCGCTTCTGGCGCAAAGCGGCCGTTCGCCGAATGAAAGTTCTGGTGCGATTGTGTCGTGTCACTCGGCTGAACGGCCAGTGGCGATTTGCCCTTTACCTACCGGACCTGGGTGGTTCGAGCATGACCTCCTTCAAGCGATCGCCACTGGCGATGAAAACCACGAAGTTGAGTTTGCCATCGTGCTTCATTAGACCTCCGGCAAGAGCGCTTCCCGCCGCAGCTTTCTCGGCGATGCGTACGGCGTCCGATAGCTCTAGCTCAACTGATTTCAGGGCAATGATGTTGCCCAGATATTCTCGGTCGAGCTCCCTCAGCGGTGACGAAATTTCCTTTTCTGTAACGCTTCCGGTGTTCGCATCTATGACATTTTCCCAGACTCGCTCATCTTTTACCGTCCGCACTCGGTAAACGGGCGGACCGGATATGTCCAAGCTAATGTCGGCGGTCCTTGAACCGTCATGTATATGCTCGGCGATCGCTACCGCCTGACTGAGTGGTATTTTTATGGTGCGAAATTGATCGAGCAAGCGGCGGGTCACTGCCTCCTCAGCATCGCGCTGCGTGGCAGCGCCCGGATTTGCGCCGTCTAAAGGTGTATGGATGACATCGGCTATCGCGCCCGTAGTAGCAAGCGCGGCGAACCAGACGATAATCGCTAATAATCGCTTCTTGGACATGAGGTAGATCCTGTGACACTTGGTCAAGATTGACTGGTGGCTTTACTGGTGTGTATCGAAACTCCTATGCCGAGCAGATCGCCGCCGCTTCTCGGACTGGATCTGAGCGAAACTGCGCGATGATTCCAACGCGAGGCCGAACTGCCTCCTGCTTGAGCCGGCTTGATCGGAAGCTCCCGGAACTAACTGCGCCAATGTTTCACGGACACGGGGCGAGATTGCGGGGTTCCCCTCACTCGCATCGACTTGCTCGGACAATGACGTGGGCGGTTGTCGTGGAGCATCGGCCACGTCAGAACTGAGCTGTAGCGAGGCGGCCACGGAAAACTTCTTGCCCGGAAGCGCAGGCAGGAAGTCGGGCTGGCTGGTCTCGATGACCACTGCTTCCGGTCCCTTCATATCGGAGGTGATCCGGATCGGTGGCTGCGTAAAATGGGATTCGGTGAGCTTGCTTGGCGGAGGCGCGGGTAGCAGTGAATTGGCTGCAAACAGCAGCACGAGTAACGCCGCGCCGACCCACAGAAAATAATCCAGCAGCGGAATTTGAGAATCGACTGAGCCGCGCGCTCTCGTAGACAGAACGGATCTCCTGCTCACAGCGCTCGGCTCCCGCGCTGAAGTCCCTTCGGCGCGATCGGGGACCGCGCGTTGGCTGTTAGGCCTGATGTGTGTGGCATGTTGCTTCCGTTTCGATTTCATATGGAGATGGCGGCGCTTATCCCGCCAATCGCATGGACTGTGGTTCATGGATTTCGGGTCAATCGCGAATGCGCCATCAGGCGGCGCGCCGTTCGGTCGGGTAAGGCTGTACGCCTCTGCGCACGAGCTCCGACTCGATCAAGTTGAACGCGAGTTCAACGGGGACGAGCCACACGTTCACCGAATAGATGATGCAATCGCGAGCGAGGAGGAGGGCTGACGTCATAGAATAGCCCTCCGTCGCTAGGCTTGCAGCGTCTCTCGATCGACGAGCGCGTGCATCCCGGCAAGCAGCGATATCGTAACGCCCAGCAGCACGCTCAGGCCCACGAGAGCCAGAGCCACGACCAGGTTCAGGGATGCGACCGTAAGCCCCGGCCAAGGATTTTCCTTTGCAAGCGACCACAAAAGGGTTGACATTCTTCGTCTCCTAAATATACTATACCGTATAGTTCATATACGTCCAGAACCACGGGGTGTGTCAAGAGCGAAGACTTACAAGCTCGTGGTCAGACGGTTTGGCGGGGAATCGGAGCGTGACGCTGCGTTTCCCGTTCGAACGCGCGAAGCCTCAGCAGAAGAAAGGATTCTGTATGTTCAAGTACACGCTAGTTGTCATGCTGGCGGCTTTGTTCGGCAATGGGACTGCCATTGCGCAGGAGAACCGCGGCACTCCCGAACAGCGGGCCGCATGCGCGCCCGACGCCTTCCGGCTGTGCCTTAGCTACATCCCTGACGCCACCAATGTGGAGGCGTGTCTCAGGCAAAGAAAGTCAGACCTGAGTGATGCTTGCAGGGCCGTGTTCGATCACGCTGCCGAAGCTGCTTTGGTCAAGACAACAGGATCGCTTCGGTACCGCGGCGCAAGAGATGGGGAATGATCACATGAACACGATTTATTTTCCCGCTTTCGCCGCGTTCGGCGGCTCAGCCTTCGGAGCGATCTCCACGATCGTAACCGGATGGGTGACGCGGCGCCGCAGGCTTCGCGAGCGCCACACCGCCCGGTCGATTTCCAAGCGCGAGCGGCTTTATCGAAGCTTTATCGAGGAAGCCTCCCGACTCTACGCCGACGCACTGGTCAGCGACAAATCCGAGATTCCGCAACTGGTCCATCTGTATGCGCATATCGGGCGGATGAGGATTCTGTCGAGCGATGAGGTGGTTCAGGCCGCGGAGCGGGCAGGTCGCCTGATCGTCGAAACCTACCTGTCCCCAAACCGCGAATTTATCGATCTGCCTGAGTTCATGGCAGAAATGGATCCCTTGCGTGGCTTCGGCGAAGCCTGCCGACGCGAACTGCATTCGATCCCATCTCACTGAGGTCGCAAGCGATGCAGGAACGCAACCCTCAGGCCAGATCGCCGTGCATTCGTCAGCGGATCATACAAGCAGCGATCCGATTGCACCGCCAAATCGGGTTCAAGAAGACTACCGTCGCCGATATCGCTCGCGGTGCGGCGATGTCGCCCGCCAACGTCTACCGCTTCTTCGCTTCGAAGCGGGCGATCGAGGAGGCGGTCGTGGCGGATTTGTTCGAACAGGTCTCTGCGGTCGCAACGCTTGCGGCTCTCTTGAGCGGCTCGGCTCTGGAGCGTCTAACGGCCGCTTTGAGCGCAATCTCGCGGCTGCACGAACATCGGCTGGACAACGACAGCAAACTACACGAATTGGTCGCTGCGGCGGTACGCGAGAACTGGGCGGTCGCGCTGTCTTACGCAGGCCGGATCCGGGGGCTTGCGCGCACGATCATTGTTGGCGGTCAGGCGAGCGGCGAGCTGCGACCGGGAAGTCCAATGGCGATGACTTGTTGCCTGCTTGCAGCAATGGACGGATATCTCAATCCGTCGCGGATCAATGCGGCTACCGTTCGGCCCACGTTCGACGAGATGATGGATTTCTGCGCAGGCGCCCTGCATCAGGCGCCGTGGGGGCAGTCGACCGACCTGGCCGCCGACTTACGCCCCCAAGCCGTGGCGCAAGGATAGCGAGCGGGGTGGCTCATTCACGGCCTCCAGTCTGCCTCGCACGCCGCAAGAAAGAAATTGACCCGTTCATGCAGGAACGCCGGCAGCTCTTTCTTGAGATCCTTCAGTTCCTCACCCATCAGAGATCTCATCAGCATCGGAAGCAGGATGAGATCCATGAACATCTGCGCGGTCGCAACACTCCGCTTTGCGTTGAAAGGTCCTTTTGGTGAACGCGCGATCCTCTGGGTTGCCTCGTTCAAGAGCTGCGATACTGCCCCAGCCGCGCGGTCGCGCGCCGCGTCGTGTACATTTCGGCTCAACTCGGGAAATCGTCGCGCCTCGGCGATCGTCGCACGCGTGAGGTCCAACGTGTCCTCGACGAATCTTTCCACGATCTCGATGCCGAGATTGGTGAGCTTTTCCTGGATGGTGCGGCCTGCCGGCGTGAACCCCTCGAAATCTGTCAACCCGCTGATGGTCCGGGCTACCACAGCCACGAACAGCGCCTCCTTGCCGGGGAAATGGGCATAGATGGTCGGTTTGCTCGCAGGGGCCAACGCGGAGATGTCGTCGATGCTGGCACTCCGAAAGCCCTTCTCGAGAAAGAGCTGCTGGGCTGCATCGAGAATCCGCGCCTGGACGTCGCCAGCAAGGTCCTTGGGCGGTCTGCCGCGTTTCGGGCTTTTGTTCTTCGCCATCACGATCTCCTAATCACGAGTTTGTAGATCCCGCTTGACATGCACGGAAAGAAAATGCAAGAAAAAGATAATATACGGTTTAGTGTATTTTAATCCACTGCAGACGACGCTGATTGCCAAGCCTGCGACAGCTCGTCCGGAAGACCGGGCCGGCCGCCACATGCGTTCGGCCGCCGCTCATCCGGACAACCAGAGGAGATCACCGTGAGTGTGTGCAGCCCGGACTCACCAATCGTGGAGCACGGCATTCTGCTGCGCGAATTGAATCACCGGATCGATAGCGGGCTCGCCTCGGCGATCAACATGGTCTCGGCCGCAGCGATCCGGGTTGAGGGGGCAGAGGCCAAGCGCGCCTTAAGCGACGTGGTCGAACTGTTGCATGGTCATGCCGATGTGCAGCAGGCGCTCGCAATGCCCAAGGGCAAGGCGCTGATCGACGCCGCGACATACATCCGCATGACGGGCAGCGCCGTGCGCCGCTCGTTGCTGGACCGAATGAATATCGGGCTGGCACTCGCCACCGAATCTCTTCCGCTCCAACCAGATCGATGCCGGCGGCTCGGATTGATCGTTCACGGGCTCGTAACCGACGCCGCGAAGCATGCGTGCTTCGAGTCGCGGACCGGAGAAATCAGGGTCAAACTGTCACGAATCGGCACGCTGGTGAATTGCGTCGTCCTGGACAATGGGTCGCGGTCGGCACGGGGCGCCGAGGGGCGCGGACACCGGATCAGTAATGATCTTGCCAAGGGTCTCGGCGGCCGGGTCGAGCACGGCTTCGGCGACGAATTCACGTCTGTGGTTGTCTCGTTTCCACTGACAGAGCGTGAGTGGCAGGCGAACTGGACGATGGTGAAGCGTCGCATCAGACGGTCAAAAGTCAGTCCATCCGATGCCTCGGCGTTTTGCACAGAAGTGAACTACCCCGATCAGGGCAACCGCCCCGTTGCAACCCGACCGGATCCGAATCCGACTCACGCAGCCCAACTGGTCTCTGCCCGTCCAGCGGCGGATGTGCTGGGCGAGTTGTTGTCACCTGGTCACCGCATGGACGTGTCATGAAACAGAATACGAACCAAACTGAAGTCGTTGGAACTGCCCGTAAACGCAAGTTGAGGAGTCCCAGCATCCTGGCGGTCGCGCTTGTCGCAATCGCGTTGAGTGGCTGCAACGATCACGCCGCTGCTCCCGTCACGCGCGCGGCGATCGTGCGCACGGAGATCGTGCAGCCGCGGGACCGACAAGCCTCCGTCACCCTGACCGGCGAAATCCAGGCCCGGTTTCGCGCCGACCTCTCATTCCGCTTCAGCGGACGTGTGCTTGCACGCTATGTCGATGTCGGCGCTCGCGTCCAGACTGGCGAAGTCCTTGCTCTGCTCGATCCAGCGGAGCAGCAGGCCGACGTCGATGCCGCGACCGCGGCGGTGCTGGCCGCGGAATCTCAGCTGCGCGTGGCCAGGGTAACCTTCGAACGGCAGAAGGCGCTGATCGCAAGCGGTTTTACCACGCGGACGGTCTACGATCAGGCGCAGGAAGGATTTCGAACCGCGGAAGGGGCGCTTGAAGCAGCAAAAGCGGAGCTCGGAACGTCGAAAGACGCCCTTGGCCATACCGCGCTGCGCGCCGAAGCGGCAGGCGTGGTCACCGCGCGCAATTTGGAAGTCGGCCAGGTGGTACAGGCCGCGCAGCCGGTTTTCTCGCTGGCGCAGGACGGGGAACGGGATGCCGTGTTCGACATCTACGAATCCCTCTTGTTTGGCGATCTCGACGACAGCCGCGTATCGCTGGCGCTTCTCTCCGACGCAGGCGTGACGGCGAGCGGGTACGTCAGGGAAGTCTCGCCCGCGATTGACGCGAAGAGCGCGACTATCCGCGTCAAGGTTGCGATCCAGGATCCATCGGCAGCGATGACGCTTGGAAGCGCCGTCGCAGGAACCGTCAAAGCGAAAGCCCAGCAGCAGATCGCATTGCCCTGGACTGCATTGGCGGCGATGGGATCGAAGCCCGCGGTCTGGACCGTCGATCCGGCGACCAAAACGGCTGCGCTCAAGCCGGTGACGATCGGCGGTTATGAAGCCCGTGAAGTGCTGATCAAGGCGGGCCTCGAGCCGGGCGAACGCGTCGTGAACGATGGCGGCAAGCTGCTGAGCGTTGGCCAGCCCGTGACATATGAGGGAGACCCGTCATGAAGAAGCGCGCCATGATTGCAGCCGGCACTTTTGTATCCGCGCTGGTGCTGGCTGGATGTCAGCAGGACGCGAAAGCGCCCGAGCCTGTGCGCCCCGTACTGTCGATGGTCCTTGAGCCGAGCCGCACGGACGGTATGGCCGCCGTGGGCGTTGTGGAGCCGCAGTACAAGACCAATCTTGCGTTCCGCGTCCTGGGACGTCTGACCGGGCGTCCCGTCTTTGTTGGTGACCTCGTCAGCGAAGGACAAACTGTCGGTGTCATCGATCCCACGGCTCTGGAGCTTGCGGTACGCTCGGCCAAGGCTGAGCTTACGAAGGCCGAGGCGCAGCTGGTGACTGCAACGGCGACGGAGGCGCGGCAGCGAACCCTTATCTCAACCGACGCCACCACAAGGCAGACGCTGGACAATGCCGAGCAGGCGCGAGCCGGTGCCGCTGCGTCGGTGGCGCACGCACGGGCCAACTTGATCAAGGCCATCGAGCAACGGGGCTATGCACAGATCAAGGCCGATTTCGCGGGCGTCGTCACCGCGGTGGGCCCAGAAGTCGGACAGGTGGTCACTCCAGGCCAAAATGTCGTGACAGTTGCGAGGCCCGATATCAGGGAGGCGGTGGTCGATATCGGGGAGGATTTCCCGGTGCGGCTTGAAATTGACCTGCCATTCACCGTCGGCTTGCAGCTGCTCCCCGCCGTGCAGGTCGAAGGCAAGGTTCGCGAGATCGCCCCACAGGCGGACCCCGCGACGCGCCTGCGGCGAGTCCGCATCGCCCTGAACAATCCCCCAGAAAGCTTCCGCTTGGGCACGACCGTTACGGCGAAGCTCGGCAAAGCGCAAAGTCCGACGTTGCGCGTCCCCGCCTCAGCGGTGCTCGCCAAGGATGGCGCGAATTTCGTCTGGGTCGTCGATCAGCCTGCGAGCACCGTATCGCTGCACAAGGTCGATCTCGCCGGGGACCCCGCAGGTGCCCGCGTCGCCGGCGGGCTTGCCCCCGGTGCGCGCATCGTGACCGCCGGAATCCACAGCCTCAAGCAAGGACAACAAGTCCGCATCGAACAGGATCAGAAGCCATGAAGTCGTTCAACCTTTCCGACTGGGCGCTCCGCCATCGTTCGCTCGTCTGGTATTTCATGATCGCCTTCATGGCGGCAGGCCTGTTTGCCTACCTTCAGCTTGGTCGTCAGGAAGATCCCGACTTCACCATCAAGACCATGGTGATCCAGGCGCAGTGGCCGGGCGCATCGCCCGAAGACATGACGCGCCAAGTCACCGACAGGATCGAAAAGAAGCTCGAGGAGCTGGAATCGCTCGACTACACCAAGAGCGTGACGGTCGCGGGCCAGACCACCGTATTCGTCTATCTGCGAGACACCACAAAGGCGGCTGACGTCAAGCCGACCTGGATCCGCGTCCGCAACATGATCGCGGATATCAAGGGCGAATTCCCGCAAGGCGTGGTCGGGCCGGGCTTCAACGATCGCTTCGGCGACGTGTTCGGTAACATCTATGCCTTCACCAGCGACGGATTGACCCAGCGTCTGCTGCGCGACGAGGTCGAGGGTATCCGCGCCAAGGTCTTGACCGTGCCTGACGTGGGTAAGGTCGACATTCTCGGCGCGCAGGACGAAGTGATCTATCTCGAATTCTCCACCCGGAAGATCGCGGCCCTTGGCCTCGACGTCCGTTCGATCATGGCCTCCCTGCAGGGGCAAAACGCGGTTGCGCCGTCCGGAGTATTTCAGGAGGGGGCCGAGCGAATCAGCGTGCGGGTGAATGGCCGTTTCACGTCGGAGGCAAGCCTGAACGCAGTCAATCTGCGTATCAACGACCGCTTTTTTCCGCTGACTGACGTCGCCACCATCACGCGCGGTTATGCCGATCCGGCCAAGACCTTGTTCAGGTACAACGGCCAGCCTGCCATCGGGCTTGCCATCGGCATGAAGTCCGGCGCCAACCTGCTTCACTTCGGCAAGGCGCTGAAGGAGCAAATGACGAAGGTCATTGCCGACCTGCCAATCGGCGTCGGCGTTCATCTGGTCGCCGATCAGCCTGTTGTCGTCGAGCATGCCGTGTCGGGCTTCACCGAAGCGCTGTTTGAGGCCGTGGTCATCGTTCTCGCCATCAGCTTTCTCAGCTTGGGCATGCGCGCCGGGCTCGTCGTCGCAATCGCGATCCCGCTGGTTCTCGCCATCACCTTCGTGGTGATGGCCTATGCCGGCATTTCATTGCAGAGAATTTCGCTGGGTGCATTGATCATCGCGCTGGGCCTTCTGGTCGATGACGCCATGATTGCCGTCGAAATGATGGTGGCCCGGCTGGAGGTCGGCGATCCCCTGGAAAAGGCGGCGACCCACGTCTATACGTCGACCGCTTTTCCCATGCTGACGGGCACGCTGGTCACCGTCGCGGGCTTCATCCCGATTGGGCTGAACAGCAGCAATGCCGGAGAATTTACCTTCACCCTGTTCGTGGTGATCGCGGTCTCCCTGATCGTGTCGTGGATCGTCGCGGTGCTGTTCACCCCGCTGCTCGGCGTCACCATTTTGCCGGCAAAGATGAAGGGGCACCACGGGGAGAAGGGCCGAGTGGCGCAGATTTTCGCCCGCCTGCTGCTCGTCTGCATGCATCACCGCTGGATCACGGTCGGCGTGACGGTTGCGGCCTTCTTCGTCGCGTTGTTCGGCATGACATTCGTGCAGCAGCAGTTCTTTCCCTCGTCGGACCGTGACGAGCTGGTGATCGACTGGAATCTTCCGCAGAATGCCTCGATTGCAGACACCAATGCGCAGATGGCGCGCTTCGAGCGCGAGCAGCTGCAGGGCAATGGCTCCGTCGAGCATTGGTCGACTTATGTCGGCACCGGCGCGCCGCGGTTCGTGCTGTCGTTCGACGTGCAGACGGCCAATGCATGGTTTGGCCAGCAAGTGGTCGTGACCAAGGGCGGCATAAAGGCGCGCGACCTCGTCAAGGTGCAATTCGAGGAATATCTGCGGAAGACGTTCCCAGGCACCGACACCTACGTCAAGTTGCTCGAGGTCGGCCCGCCGGTGGGACGTCCCGTGCAATACCGCGTGAGCGGGCCGGACATCGCGAAGGTCAGGGACCTTTCGCAGCAACTCGCCGGCATCGTCCGGAGCAACCCCGATCTCGGCAACGTCGTGTTCGACTGGATGGAGCCTGCGCGCGTCGTCAAGGTCGACGTTCTCCAGGATAAGGCGCGCCAGCTCGGCGTGACGTCGGAAGATATCGCCACGGCCGTGAACTCGGTGCTCGAGGGCACCCCGATCACACAGGTTCGCGACAGCATCTATCTCGTCAATGTCACGGGACGGGCTACCGCGGTCGATCGCGGCTCGATCGATACGCTCCGGGATCTGCAGTTGACCGGGCAGGGCGGGCAGTCGGTGCCGCTCGGGGCCGTGGCCAATCTGCGCTACGAAATCGAGCAGCCGACGATCTGGCGCCGCGCGCGGATTCCCACGATCACGCAGAAGGCTGGCATCGTCACCAACGTCCAGCCGAAGACGATCATGGACCAGTTGGCGCCGAGGGTGGCGGAGTTCGGCAAGGAACTGCCGGCGGGTTATTCGGTGGCGATCGGCGGCTCCGTGGAGGAAAGCGCCAAGAGCCAGTCGCCGATCGTGGCCGTTGTTCCGTTGATGCTGTTCGTCATGGCCACAATCCTAATGGTTCAGCTGCAAAGCTTCCATCGCCTGTTCCTGGTGTTTGCGGTCGCGCCGCTTGCCGTGATCGGCGTCGTCATGGCCATGCTGCCGAGCGGCGCGCCGCTTGGATTCGTTGCCATCCTCGGCGTTCTGGCA